>Ga0075424_100001472_pt1 | contig 20738 bp, 29 predicted proteins | sample SoiMethybrSBSTD3_FD_75301 | JGI IMG/M metagenome (GOLD analysis project Ga0075424, IMG submission 75301) | Bulk soil microbial communities from a Populus tree surrounding site in Tennessee, USA - Soil MetaG P. TD hybrid SBSTD3 | ecosystem: Environmental > Terrestrial > Soil > Tree plantation... | reverse complement strand
GTCCAGGAAGTCGATCGCGCCAAAGGCGAGATACCGCATTTCCTTCCGGGGTCGAATCCATACATGAAGGAGTTCGCGATTCGTCATGGGCTGCCGTATGAGGCGACGCGAGGCGGTGCCGAGACGATGTATCCGGACTTCATGCAGAAGATGAAGACGATGCAGCCGGCGCGCGAGGAAAAGCCAGCGCGATGAAATCTGGCTTCCTCGCTCTCGTGCTCGCGATTGCGGTGTCGACGCTTCTGTATGCGCAGGGAGCGACATCCGCGATTCAAATTCTTCCCATTCGCGGCAACCTTTACATGCTGCTCGGCGCCGGCGGCAACATCACCGTGTCGATCGGGCGCGACGGTGTGCTGCTCGTCGACAGCGGCCTGGCGCAATCATCCGATCAGGTGCTGCGTGCGATCCGCGAGCTGCAAAATCAGCTCGATCTCCGCGACCAGCCGATCGCCAGCGGCGCCGAAACGCGATCGACGATCGCCAGCCGAAACAGCGAGCCGCCCGCCAAGCCGATCCGCTACATCATCAACACCCACGTACATCCCGATCACGTGGGCGGCAACGAGAAGCTGCGCGCCGCCGGCCGCACTTTCACCGGCGGCAACGTGGCCGGCAACATTGCCGATGCCGGTGAGGGCGCGGCAATCCTCGCGCACGAGAAGGTGCTGGTGCGAATGACGACGCCCTCGGGCGGCGAGAGCGTGACGCCGACGGACGCGCAGCCGACCGACACCTACTACACCGACTCGATGAAGCTGAGTCACTTCTTCAACGGCGAGGGGATCGAGCTGATTCACCAACCATCGGCGCACAGCGACGGCGACAGCCTGGCGTGGTTCCGCGGATCCGACGTGATTGCCGCGGGCGACATCTTTCTCACCACCACCTATCCCGTGATCGATCGCCAACGCGGCGGCACCATCAACGGCATCATCGACGGACTCAATCGCATCCTCGATCTCGCCGTCGCCGAGTTCCGCACCGAAGGTGGCACGCTGATCGTGCCCGGGCACGGTCGATTGAGCGATTCGGCGGATGTCGCGTACTACCGCGACATGGTCACGATCATTCGCGATCGCGTGAAGGCGGCGATAGACAAAGGCATGACGGTGGAGCAAGTGAAGGCCGCGAAGCTGACGGCCGACTACGATCCGCGCTACGGTGCGGCTAGCGGGCCGTGGACCACTGACATGTTCATCGAAGCGGTGTACACGACGCTTGGCGGCGGCAAGAGAGCGCCCGCTTCGCCAACTCCGGCTCGTCGGCCACGGAGCAAGTGATGGGAAAGAGAGGAACGGAGATTTCAACACAGGGATCACAGTGTTCACAGAGGCGACGGGTGGTCGCCGGCCTCCGGCCGGCGGTCGATCGAGAGGAAGCAGAGAAAACGAACGCCATTCGCCCTTACCGGCGCTCGTTTTCTCTGCTTCCTCTCGATCAACCCGCGCGCAGCGCGGGCCACCCGTCGCCGAAGCGCTCTGTGGTCCCTGTGGTCTCTGTGTTGATCGTCGTCTTTGTGACCTCTGAGGCACTTCTCGCACAGCGTGGTGCCGCCGGCGGTCGCGGCGCACCGGCACCGGCGCGCACGGCGGCACCGATCGACCTCACAGGTGTGTGGGTCTCTGTGGTCACCGAAGACTGGCGATGGCGGATGCGGACACCTCCCAAAGGCGATTACGCCAGCGTGCCGCTCAATGCCGCTGCCACCAAGGTTGCCGACGCCTGGGATCCCGCGCAGGACACGGCTGCGGGCGAGCAATGCCGCGCCTATGGCGCCGCGGCGATCATGCGGATGCCCGGCCGCGTCCGTATCAGTTGGGCCGACGACACCACGCTGAAGATTGAAACCGAGGCGGGCACGCAGACTCGGATGCTCTCGTTCAACGCGGCGGCGGCGGGTACGCCGTCGTGGCAGGGAACGTCGTTGGCCACCTGGCAGCCGGCCGGCGGAGGCGGCGGCCGGCGAGGCGGCGGTGCGCCGCCGCGCGGCGGATCGCTGCGTGTGGTCACCACCAACATGAAACCCGGTTACCTGCGCAAGAACGGCGTACCATACAGCGCGAACGCACGGCTCACGGAATACATCAACAGGACGACCGAGGCGAACGGCGACTCGTGGCTCATCGTGACGACGCTGGTCGAGGATCCGCAGTACCTGACCTCGAGATTCGTCACCAGCTCGCAGTTCAAGAAAGTCCCCGACGGATCCACATGGAGCCCCACAGCATGCTCGGCTTCCTGATACGACTGCTTGGCATTGTCTTGCTCGTGGCGATCGGATTCCCTCGAGCATCCGCGGCGCAGTCCACGGCCGATGTGCAGGCAGGGAAAGTCTTGTTCGGACATCTGTGCGTCACGTGCCATGGGTTCGAGGGCACGGGCGGAGCCGGACCGCCACTCAACCGGGCGAAGCTGACGAACGCGCCCGACGACGCCGCGCTGCGGACGATCATCGCCGACGGGATTCCCAACCGCGGCATGCCGCGCGTGCGCCGCACGCTCGAGGCCGAGCAACGACAGCTTGCCGCGTACGTGCGATCGCTGGGACGCACGGCGAAGTCGGCGACGCGCGGCAGTGCGCAGAAGGGAAGCGAGCTGTACGCCAAGCTCAATTGCGCCTCCTGCCACATCGTCAAGGGGCAGGGCGGCACGCTTGGGCCGGAGCTCACGGACATCGGCGTCCAGCGCGGCCCGCAGTATTTGCGGCAGGCGCTCGTCGAACCCGCGGCGACGTTCCCAAACAGCACGCTGGGCGTGCAGGGGCCCGGCTACACGGAGTTTCTGCCGGTGCGCGTAGTGATGAAGGACGGCGCTGAAGTGCGCGGCATTCGGCTCAACGAAGATCTCTTCACCATTCAGCTGCGCGATCAGAGCGGGAGGTTCCATTCGATTCGCAAGAGCAATGCGGAGCTGATTCGGAAGGAGACCGGCGTCAGTCTGATGCCAAGCGTTGCCGGCCGCGCCAGCGACGCGGAGCTGGACGACCTGGTGGCGTATCTCTCGAGCCTCGGAGGTGCACAGTGATTCCCAACGTAGGGGCCACCTTCAGGTGGCCCGTGACGGCGATCGCGCTGGTCGTTCTGTGCGGATCCTCCGTCTTCGCGCAGGTGTCGTATCAGCGCCTGCTGAATGCAGAGAAAGAGCCGCAGAACTGGCTGACCTACGCCGGCTCGTACAAGTCGCATCGCTACTCGCCGTTGACGCAGATCAACCGGCAGAACGCCGGTCAATTGAAGCTGGCGTGGGCCTATCAGATGCAGCGCCCCGGCGTCGTCGAGACCTCGCCGATCGTCGTCGACGGCGTGATGTATCTCACCGAGCCGCCCAACAGCACGGTGACCGCGCTCGACACCCGCAGCGGCCGCACGTTGTGGACCTACACGCCGAACATCCCGCCCGATGTCATCGTCATCGGGTCGCCGCCGGTCAATCGCGGCGTCGCGATCCTCGATGACTTCGTGTACGTGGGCACCGTGCACGGGCACCTCATCGCGCTCGACGCGAGGTCCGGCGTGGTCAGGTGGGACACGACCGTCGAGGACAACAAGCACGGTTTCTATCTGACGCTCTCGCCACTCGCCCTCGACGGCAAGATCATCGTCGGCGTGTCGGGCGCCGAGACCGGCATTCGCGGCTTCGTCGACGCCTACGATGCGAAGACCGGCAAGCTGGTGTGGCGCACGTACACGATCCCTGCGCCGGGTGAACAAGGATCCGAGACGTGGGGCAAGGGCGATGGATGGAAGACCGGCGGCGGGTCGACGTGGCTGACCGGTTCGTTCGATCCGGAGCTCAATCTGCTCTATTGGGCGACCGGCAATCCTGCACCCGACTGGAATGCGGACAATCGTCCCGGCGATAACCTCTATACGGATTCGGTGCTCGCGCTCGATCCGGCGACCGGGAAGGTGAAGTGGCATTTCCAGTTCACGCCCGAGGATGTGCACGACTGGGACGCCAACGAAACGCTGGTCCTGTTCGATGCGCCGGTCAACGGACGCGAACGCAAGCTGATCGCACAGGCCAACCGCAACGGCTTCTACTACGTGCTCGATCGCGCGACCGGCGAGTATCTTGCCTCCGCGCCATACGTGAAGCAGACGTGGGCCGACGGCATCGATGCGAAGGGCCGGCCGATGCGGAAGAAGGGTATCGCGCCCAGCCTCGAGGGCACGATGGTGGCCCCGAACATTCAGGGCGCGTCGAACTGGTTCAGCCCGAGCTACAGCCCGCAGACGAAGCTGTTCTATCAGGCCGCGCGCGAGATGGCCACCATCTACTACAAGGGCGACGCGGTGTACAAACCCGGCACGGCGTTCACCGGCGGCGGGGGACGAGCGGTGAACGGCGATGTCGCGAGCGGCGCGGTCCGCGCGCTCGATGCGACGACGGGGAAGATGAAGTGGGAGTTCCCGCTGCTGTCACCCGGGTGGACCAGTCTGTTGTCGACCGGCGGCGGGCTCCTCTTCGGCGGCACGGAGGAAGGCAACTTCTTCGTCCTCGATGCCGAGAGCGGCAAGCCGCTCTGGGACATTCAGCTCGGCGGCGCGGTGCGTGGCATCCCGATGTCGTACTCGGTCGACGGCAAGCAGTACATCGCGATCGCCGCAGGCGTCACGCTCTACGTGTTCTCGACTTAGCCGTACGTGGGGGCTGCCTTCAGGCAGCCCGTTTGCGACGCATCCAGGGCGTGGAGTGTCTGCGTGTCAGATTCGGAGATCCTGTTGGCCGTTCCATTGTGGCTGACGTGGGTGATACGTCCGGAGGGAGACAGCAGCGCGACTCGTGCTATTTCGAACGTGTCTGTGCAAAGACTCAGAGCATTGACGTCGCGATTTCAATCAAGTCGTGAGCTCGATGCCGATATCCAGGTTCATCAGCTCGTTCGATTCAACCTTCTCAATTTCGGGGAGCAATCAGTGGCCGTGAGTGCAATCACGCTCACTAGTCTTCGAGGAGAGAAGTTGAGTTGCGACGTAGTCCCAGCGGTCGTTGTTGCTGCCGGCGCGCGATATCCTTTTGTGGTGGAGGTCACGACGGGCCCTGTTTCAGAGGCAGTCGACGTCGAAGTCGACGTGAACGGGCGACGCATATCGGTACCGACGCAGTCGCTGCCGAGATCGTAGATTGAGCGGCGACAGCAGCACTGAAGCGTTGCGAAAGAGAGAGCGACGCATGTTTTCGTCACAGAGCCAAGCCAAGACGTTCTTCGTCGACAAAATCGTTGGCCAAGCCCGCGCTGAAATGCATCCGCTCTCAGACAACGAACGCTGGATGCTGCGATTCTCTGAATCCGATCCCGAATTCACCGTCGACGTCGCGCGCGTTCATCAGTTCGAGACTGAAATCGCTGACAGCGATTACGAGCACAAGATCGCCGGGCTCCTTCGCCGTGCCTATCAACAGGACGTCTCGTCCGACAGGGGCACTGAAGCGTTGTATCGTGAAGCGTCACTGACTCTTCACCAAGGAGACCACTATCTCCTCGTCATGATCGATCAGGTGCTCGGACCTGTTTCCTGAGCTCTCATGAATGACCGTAGGCCGAAACGGCTTCGAGGCATCCTGCCACTCCTGTTCGGTCTCGCCGTCCTGAACGCATGCGATACTCCTTCCTCACCATTCGACGCGAGCGAATGGAGGAAGGGACAGCGCTCTACTCGTGGAGCGATGGTGCAAGACCTCATCGAACACGAGCGTCTGATCGGAAAGTCCGCCGCTCAAGTCGAGGCGCTGCTTGGGCAGCCGGATCTTCGAGATCGTCGATGGTTTGGCTACAGGGTCGTCACGATTGCCCGCTGTCACTTTTGGGAATGCTTTATGAGTGTTGTATTCGACGAGACGTCAGGGCGAGTAGCGTCTGTGGCCGTAAGCGATTGACGTGAGCGGCCGGGCGGGCGGCGGACATCAAACCAGGGCGCGATAGAGGATCAGCGGTGAATTGGAGGTTGGAAATGCGTCGAGTCGTCGCTGCAGTCGCCATCGGCGCCTTTGGCTTGTTCGCGAGCCTGGTCGGTCAGGCCATCTGGCGGCAGTCGCCCGATGAGATTTGGGCTGCGTGCGCGGTCGTCGGCGTGCTGTCGGGTTTTGCGGTTGCCTTTCAGTCCAGCATCTCGAAGCTGCTCAATCGGCTCACCAGAGCGTGAGCTGCGGCAGGGGACGTTTCACGTTCGCGGATCATCATCGCGTGAGTCCTCGAATCGCGTGAGGAACGCCCATGCTTGTGCCTCTTCAACGGCGAAGACCGTGAGGATCGCGGGACTTGTCATCGCGGCGCTTACCGCGTGTGCGTGCCAGTACGATCCGTACACGTCTTCGTACGCGACCTCGAAGCCGAATCGGCAGGACGTCTTCGGCCACTGGACGGCGACTGACGCAACCCTCGCGGAGCTCTCTCGAGGCGCGTACCGGAAGGCGCGGCCGACGATTGATGTTTCCGAGGACGGGTCAATCCACATGAGCGACGTGCCGGACACGTGGCGAGCGGACTTCGGCGAAGGGGCCGGGAAGCTCGAGACGTTTGTCGGCACGTGGCGGCTTCGCAAGCACCAGGACCGGTGGTGGGGTCTGGAGTTGCGCCGCGGCGATTGGGGCTGCGTAGGCTGCCTGATGGTGCTTGGCGACAAGGAACCTCGCACGTTGGTGATCCGATTTGGAGATCCAGATGAAGGCCGTGGGTACGAATTCAACAAAGCCAGCTCACTTGGCGCTGCACACGACGGAGACGCTGGACGTTAGCGCGCGCCAGATGGCGCATGAAATCCCATTGATCGGAGGACGAACGACAACCGGTGTCGTTCGTGTCGGAGACACGGTCCGTCGTCCGATCAAATCAGGCGCGACGTTCGCACACGAGCTGCTCCGTCATCTACAGATTCGACGATGTACAGCGGCGCCGCAATTCGTTGGAATCGACACCGCGGGTCGAGAGATTCTCTCGTTTATTCCAGGCTTCGTGCCTTCCGAGCTTGGCTACTTCTCAGACGCACAGCTCATGGCATCCGCACGCTTACTGCGTCAATTGCACGACGCAACGTTGGATTGCCCGCTGAGGGACCAGTGCGAAGTCGTGTGCCATGGGGATCCGAGCCCGTGCAACTGCGTCTTCGTTGACGGTGTGCCGACGGCGTTCATCGATTTCGATAACGCGCATCCAGGAACAAGGCTGGAAGACCTTGGATACGCCGCCTGGCTGTGGATCGACATCGGAAACGACGAACGTTCAGCCGATGCGCAAGGCCGGCGCGTGGCGAACTTCTTCCAGTCTTACGGCCTGAGTGCAGACGATGCCATTCGCTCCATCGTTTCGGCGCAAATAGCCCTCGCACGGCGAACCGACGTGGCTGGTGTGCGCGAATGGTCAAACGCCTGTCGGATGTGGGTGGAACGCAACCGCGTCAAGCTACAAGGCGCGATCGCGGCGCGCTCTGACAAACCATGGGGCCAACGTGCCGCAGGTGCGCCAGGTCGTTAGGCTTCGACCTCAGCCCAGCGAATGTCGCGCTGTTACTCCCACCCACCGTTGCGCTTGTCGATCGGCAGGATCCGCATGAACGCTTCCACCGCGTGAATCTGACCGTCGTAGACCTTGAACGACTCCCACACCGTCAGTTGATCGCCGCCGCGCTCGCGCACGCCCCAGGCCATGCGCAGCCACACGATGCCCATGCGTTCATCGACAGCGATGACGCGCGTCTGCACGTCACCGAGGCGCTCGAAAATCGCGAGCGACTGAGTGGAGATGTTCTGGCAGCCCGGGGCGAACTTGCAGTCCGGCCCGGCCATCACCTGACCGTTCTCGTAGCGATAGGCGTTGGGCGCGAACGGTGCGTTCACGGCGGCGAAGGTCTTCGCGGCGTTGAGCCCCTGCGGGTAGTGCAGCGCCGCTTTGATCGCGTCCTCGCGCGTGGCGAGCTGCTCGGGCCGGGGCGCGTAGTTCATCCCCGCGCTCGGCGCGCTCAGGCCATCGATGTTGAAGATGAGCCCTTCGGCGCGGCCGCGTGTCGCCACCAGCTCGATTTCGGTGAGCTTGTCGGCCACCACCTTCAACCGCACCACCAGCAGCACGGGCGCCCCGGTCTCCTCCACGACGACATCGGCGCCCGCCACGCCGGCGCGCTCGTCGATGATGTCCTGACGGAAGCCGCGCAGGCGGGTCACCGTGCCGACGAGGCCAACCTTCGCGAGCGGCTTCTCGACGGCATCTTCCGTCACGCGCAGCGTAGGGGCGACGGCCAAGCCGCTCACGTCGTGCTTCACCATCGCATACAGCAACTGTGTCACCTTGCCGCGCAGGCATTCGCGGTCACAGGTGGCTGTGGCAGGCTGCGCCGCGTTCGCGACGGCACCCCACACACAACCGATCAGCAGCACGACGATCGTCCCGTTCTTCATCATTCCCCTCGAATAGCTCTCGTTTGTACCGGCGGCAGTATACGTGAACGTCGCACGTCAGAACCTGCCGGCCGACATCCGCTTGCAGCGCACGGCGCCCGGCGCGATGATGAGCCGCCGCAGGCATGCGATGAAACGCACATGGACGATCATCGGCGTAAGGGACGTTCCGAGCAGCTTCAAATGGTACCAGTCGCTCTTCGGCCAGCCCGAGACTGTTCCCGGCCATGATTACTTTGGTCAGATCCTGGATACGGATGGAACCGTGCTGCTCTGCCTTCATCAGTGGGGCGCGCATGGGCATCCTTCACTGAGGAGCCCGGACGAGGCGTCACCTGGCAATGGGCTACTCTTGTTCTTCCGCGTCGACGACTACGAGATGGCGCTGACGCGGGCTCGCGCGCTCGTCGATCGGCTCGAAGAGGAGTCCCACGTGAACCCGAACACGCAAACACCGGAATTCTCACTTCGCGATCCGGACGGATACTACGTGACGATCAGTGCCCTGTCGGCGCAATGACGAAGAGGACTCCGCCACCTTATGGACATCTATAACGCGTCGGCGACCTTGCCGCCTGAGGATTTTGCTGCGTTTACGAACACGCCCCGAAAGGTCATCATCAAGCCTCCCGGAGCGCTCTATCGATTTGCGACGATTATCAGCCCAACGTTCGAGGGGAGCAGAACGTTCGACAGTCCGTGGTGGATTCCACCAAGAACCTTCCGACGGATCACGAAAGCAGCGTATCGAAGCAACAAGTCCATCATCGCCGTCGCGCGAGAGGGGCTCGCTGTGTTGCCAGCATGGAATCCGGCAATGGACTGGCTGATCATCGTCGAACTCAAACAGCCCGTCTACGGGTGGATTGGTCCGGCACGTCGGCAGTGGCTCCCGAGCCGAGAGCGGCCAGGATTCTTGCCAGGCAATTACGTTCAAGCGTACGTGCCTGGTCTCGCGCCAAAAGACGCCACTTCGAGTCAGGCCGCGATGCTGACTTACTATGGGTCAGCAGACGGTGAATGAGTCGAGGCTTGGGCGATCGTTCGCGACGGTGTCTCGAACAATTCGGATCGGGTCAACGGTCCTGTCATCGAGGTAGCACAGTATGTCCTACGTGGCAGTCATCTTCGTCGTTGGGCTGCTCATCGCCATCCACGAGTTCGGCCACCTGCTGGCAGCCAAACTGTGCGGGATCCCGGTCCAGCGATTCTCCATCGGCTTCGGGCCCAAGCTCCTCGAGTTCACACACGGCGAAACATCGTACTGGCTCTCCTGGATCCCGATAGGCGGTTACGTCTTGCCGGCGATCGAGCGCGACGACTTCGGCGAGCTCGCGGTCTACAAACGAATCACGTTTGCCCTTGGCGGGCCGATGGCCAACGTGATCGCGGCGTTCATCGCCTTGCTGCTGCTCGGGTTCGCTCAGCTCAACCTGCCTGCCTCCGAGGCCGTCTCGTTCGCCATCACACAACTGTGGACGGGACTGCAGCAGCAGATCTCCGGGCTTTCGGCGCTGTTGAGTGAGATCGGGCAACTGAGTGGGATCGTCGGAATCGTCGCTGTTGGCGGCGCCCAGTTCGGATCCACGTTCGCCGGCTTGCTGACGTTCTCGGTGCTGATCAATCTCAGCCTCGCGGTGATGAACATGCTGCCGCTGCCTCCGCTCGACGGCGGACGAATTCTCTTCTCCCTTCTCGAGAGGATCTACCGACCCATCGGCAGGCTCGAGGTTCCCGTGACCGTGGCCGGCTGGTCGTTGGTCATCGCATTGATGGTCTATGTGACGGTTCAGGATGTCGGGAGGATTCTGGCCTAGAAGCGGCATAATCTTCATCCAGAGCACGACTGTCGAATGATGACTACGTCGAGAACACGCCGATTCGCTGGCGTCGTGGCAGTCCTCGCGGCGTCGGCCTTCCTGTCTGGCCAGTCTCTGCCCGGCAAGACGCTGAACATCTACGTCGTCGACGTCGAGGGTGGCAACGCCGCGCTGGTGGTCTCGTCATCCGGCCAGTCGTTGCTCATCGACACGGGAAATCTCGTGGGCGCTGCACGCGATGCCGATCGCATCATGGCGGCTGCCCGAGATGCGGGGATCAGTCAGATCGATCATCTCGTGACGACGCACTGGCATGGCGATCACTACGGCGGCATGAGCGAGCTGGCAGGACGCATTCCGATCCGGCACTTCATCGACCATGGCCCGAATGTTCAACCCAATCCCGCGGTCGACGAATTCCTGAAGACGACGTACCCGCAGCTGTACGGCCGCTCGACGCACACCGTGGCCAAACCCGGTGATCAGATTGCGATGACAGGGCTCGACGTCCGAGTGGTGAGCTCGGCTGGGCAGGTCATTGCCGCGCCGCGGCCGGGGGCCGGTCAATCGAATCCGTACTGCGCCACGTTCAAGCCGAGCGACAACAACGCCGAAGATCCGCAATCGGTCGTCGTCGACATCACATTCGGCCGTTTCCGCGCGCTTCACCCTGGCGACCTCACTCGGAACAAGGAATTCGAGCTGATGTGCCCGCGAACCCGTGTCGCTCCCATCGACGTCTTCCTGGGAATGCACCACGGCCAGGACACCTCGAACTCCGAGGTGCTCGTGCACGCGCTGCACCCGCGAGTCGCCATCATGAACAACGGCACGCGCAAGGGCGGCGTACCCGAGGTGATGAAGGTCATTCACCTGTCACCAGGTCTTGAAGATCTGTGGCAGATCCACTTCTCTGTGCTCAGCGGACAGGAGTACACGGTGCCTGGCCTCTTCATCGCCAACGGTGTGGACGACCAGCCGAGCACGATGCCGGTTGCACCGGTGCCCTTGCCACAACCCGCCGACAAAGCGCCGCCACCGCCGGCCCACAACGGCCAAGCCTTCTGGATCAAGGTGTCCGCTCGCGACGATGGAACGTTCGTCGTCACGAACGCGCGCAATGGGTTTGCGAAAACGTATTCGAAGCGTCCGTGACTGCGCTCATTCTCGAGAATCGGCACACGGGTGAACGGCTCGAGCTGCAACGCACGATCAGGAATGGCCAGCCGGCTCTGATCATTCGAGGCACGCTGCCGCCACATCGCCAGGGGCCGCTTCTCCACGTGCATCACGCGGAGACGGAGGAAGGTCGTGTCCTCGCCGGCACGGTATCGGCGACGGTCGATGGGCGAGACTTTCGAGCCGGAACCGGAGAGGCCATTCGGTTTCCAGCTGGTTCAGCGCATCGTTGGTGGAATGATGGCGACGACACGCTCGTGGCCGAAGGGTGCGTGACGCCGCTCGTTGATCTCGATCGGTATCTGCAAGCGGTATTCGATGTACTGAACAGCGGCCCCGCAGCCGATCGACCGCCGATCTTCTACATCGCGCACGTCATGTGGAGATATCGCCGCACACAAGGCGTGCTGCTGATGCCGAGGCCGATCCAATCGATCCTGTGGCCGCTGCTCGTGCTGATCGGGACGATGCTTGGCCGCTACCGCGGAACCGACTGGCCGGGAGCTCCAGACCGCTGCCGCGAAGTGCCGTCGATCGGCGCACAGGCGTAGAGTGGCACCGCGAAAACAGTGACTGTGAGACCGGTGGAATCGACCCGGGTCAAGGAGTCATCGAGCATGAGCAACAACAGGGATCGCACGCGACGTTGGTACAACGAAGTTTGGAAGCCCGGGGGCGAGAGTACTGTTCACGAAATGATGGCGGAAGACGTCATTGGCTACATGGAAGGCGTCGAGGTTCGGAGCCGGTCGGAGTTTCTTGCCGAACGGCGGCGGCTCCTTGGGGCGTTTCCGGACTTGGAGATCGTTGTTGACGACTGCATCGAGGACGGATCGAAGACTGTTGCGCGCTGGCACGTCACCGCAACGCACACGGGCGACACCCTCGGATTTCCCGCGACCAATCGAAGCGTCGCGTTTCGTGGCATGACGTGGCTGGAGTTCAAGGACGGCCGCATAGTGACGGGGTGGGACAGCTGGAACCTGGGCGGACTGCTTCAGTCGTTGGTCGTCCCACAGTGAACGGCCGCAGTCGCCCCGCCTGACGCGCGTTTGCAGCCGTCGGCGTCGGGTGCGATCATGAGCCGGAGGCAGGTCATGGCGACATTCGTTCTCGTACACGGCGCATGGCATGGCGGGTGGTGCTGGAAGCGTGTGCGGACCGCGCTGCAGGCGCGCGGGCACAACGTCTTCACGCCAACGCTGACGGGTGTCGGAGAGCGCTCGCATCTGCTGTCGCCACACGTCACCCTCGATACGCACATCGACGACATCGTCAACCTGATCAAGTGGGAGGACCTCGCACGTGTCGTGCTGTGCGGGCACTCCTATGCCGGCGCGGTGATCAGCGGCGTCGCCGATCGCGTCGCAGAGCGCATCGGCGCGTTGGTCTACCTGGATGCCTTCGTGCTGGAGGACGGCGAGAGCGTCCACGATACAGTGCCGCCGGCTCACCGAGAGCTGCAGCTGGATCTCGCACAGAAGGTTGGAGACGGTTGGAAGGTGCCGCCGATCCCCGCCCACGTGTTCAACGTCAATCCCGCGGATCGCGACTGGGTCGACAGCCAATGCACGATGCAGCCATTGGCAACGTTCCAGCAGCCGATCACGTTGAGCGTTGCGCCGCGCGCGCCGATCAGTACGACGTTCGTTCTCGCCACTGGATTTGACGATTCGCCGTTTCCGCCCTCCCGCGATCGCGCCAGAGTGAAAGGGTGGGCGACCACCACGATCGACTGCGGCCACGACGTGATGCTGGATCGTCCCGAGGAGCTGACTGGTATCCTTGCCGCCATCGCCGCGGCCGAACCCGCGGCGATGTGAGTCGCATTGGAGGATCCCGGAATGCCGAAGCTGATCGTGCTCTATCCACTACCGGTCGACGCGGCGACGTTTGAACGCCGGTACGCCACCGAGCATGTGCCCATGGTGTTCGGGAAGATTCCTGGGCTGACGAAGTTCGTGGCGGCGCGAGTTCTGGGCACACCAACCGGAGCGGCTCCCTATCAGCGCGTCGCCGAGTTGTATTTCGATTCGGCCGATTCGCTTCAATCGGCGATGGCCTCGCCTGGAGCCCAGGCGACCGTTGCTCACGCCGTGGAGATCTCGACCGGCGGTCCACCAGTCGTGTTGATTGCTGAAGACGACTGATCGAGGTGAGTCGAAGCGACTCGAGGAGCCGTGTCATGCCTAAGCAACTCGCAGCGCTCTCCGCCCTCTGCCTGGGATTCGTCGCGTCGCCGGCCTCTGCGCAGCAGTGCCTGCATGGAGCCAGCGAAACAGCGGATCAAGCCGCACGCACACGTGAGGCGCTGGCGGCAACGAGGAACATCAACAACATTCAGGCGAATCAGCCGGGAGCCGCCACCGGGCAGTATCTGAGGTACGACCAGTTGTCGAGCTCACCGTTTGCCCTGTTGAAACTTCTAACTGCTTGTCTGTGCCTCTTCTCGATCGCAGCCCCGGCTTTGGGTCAGGACACGATGCGCCTCCGGTTCGCGGCCATCAAGGATGGCGTGCCCATCACCACCTTTGAGCTCGCTGTGATCTCAAATGCCGAAGGCAGCATTGAAATCCCCGGTGCGGGTCGAGTCGTCTTCACGCCCAGCTTCCGCGACTCAGACCATTTGCGCGTTGTCTTTGCGATTCAGTTTGACAGCAGCTTCGCTTCGGTCGCCCCAATGCCGACGTTCGAGTCACGCCCGACGATGGTTGTTGCCAGGAACAATCCCGGACGCCTGTATTGGGCAGTGTCCGACCCCGCGCGATCAGTCGAGCGCTCGTTCCAACTCGTAGTGTCGTGGGTTCGATAGGGGGCGAGGTGTCCGTGTGGATCCGACTCTGATTGCTTCGATCGCCGCCGTCGTCGTTGTGATCGTCATCGCGCGTGCGACGATGCTCGGTCGAGTACGCAAAACGCGTGGAGTCGCGGATTCCTGGAGGAATGCGACCGACGTCGGGCCTGAAGTGCTTGCCGCCGATTCGACGATTCACCACCACAAACATGCTCCCCATCACGGCGCGCACGACCACGATTCCGCGTCGACGGGGCACACTTCCCACGTCGGTCATGATGCCGGTGGCCACACCGGGTTCGAGGGCGGCCACTCAGGCTTTGACGGCGGCCACGGCGGGTTCGACGGTGGCGGGTTCGACGGCGGAAGTCATTGAGAATGTCTGACTACACCGCTGACTCCGACCACTATCGCAAGCTCGAACATCTCTACGCGTCGGCGCCCGTGACGCAGTGGTACGGCGCCGCGATCACCGTCGGCGATGGTCAGGCCGAGGTCCGATTCACGATTCGGCCCGAGTTCCATCACGCGGCGCATGCCGTGCATGGATCCGTCTACTTCCGTGCGCTCGACGATGCGGCGTTCTTTGCCGTGAACTCGCGCGTCTCTGATGTGTTCGTGCTGACGGTCTCATTCACCGTTCATTTGGCCCGGCCGGTAACCAGCGGAGAACTGCGGGCGGTTGGACGCATCATCCATGCCGGTGGACGGCTGTTCCTGGCCGAGTCGACGCTCTTCAACGACGCCGGCGAGATGTTGGGTCACGGTAGCGGCGTGTTCTCGCGAAGCTCGATCAAGTTGACGCCAGCGGTCGGATACACGTGACTGCAGTCGCGACCAGTCTCACGCAAAGAACGCAGAGCAGCGGAGATCGCGGAGAGATACGATTCGCACGGAGCCACGCAGCAACGGAGATCGGACGGAGCAGACTGCTCACTGGCAACTCGGCGCGGGCTGGGGCGCCGGCCGCCGGCCGGCGCAGGGGACGAGCGTCGCCCACGAAAACGAGCGCCACGGTCGCTTTCGTTGATGGCGTTCGTTTTCGCGGGCGATGCTCGTCCCCTCCGCGCGCAAAGCGCGCGGCCCGACCCGCCAGAGGCGCTCGAGACCAGAGGCTCCGTCTGACCTCCGTTTCCCCGTGTCTCCGTGCGAGCTGTTTCTCGGTGTTCTCTCTGCGCTCTCAGCGCCTCGGCGATCTCTGCGTGAGACATCCTCCGCGTGCTTTCGCGCGAGAATGGACGCGGGCGACCATCGCGTGCACATGTCGTTACAGCGGCTGGGTCTTTTCGGCGGTCTGTTTGCTCCAATTCTGTGGCTTGCGCTCATTGCCACCGCGGGAGCGATAACGCCGCACTTCGATCACACCAATCACTACATCAGCGAGCTCGCGGCGCGCGGCAGCGCCACTGAGACGTGGATGCGCGTCGTGGCGTTCGGATTCACCGGCTTCCTCTACGTCTGCTTCGCTGCGGGGCTTGCGGCGACGATGCCGAGGACCTTGGCAGTGCTCATTGCGTGTGCGCTGATCGCGGTTGAAGGATTCGGGCGAATCGGTGCCGGGGTGTTTGCCTGCGATCCCGGTTGTGTACGGATGTCGTCGACTCAGGATGTGCACAAGCTCTTCGCGACCATTGGCTTCGTGTCGGGAATCATTGCGGCGCTCGTCTGGGGAATCCTGTTTCGCACACTCACGCGCACTGAACGATTGTCGCCGCTATCCATCGCGTGCGGGCTGATCGCCGCCGTCGCATTGATCCTCATGTCGTGGGACGGCAACCCAGTGCGTACACCAGGCTTCTTCGAGCACCTGGCGACCGTGGTGCTGTCCGTGTGGATCTTTCTGTTTGCGGCTGCTGCCCTCAGACACGATGTCAGGCATTGAGATCGTGCCGTACGATCCGGTGTGGCCGGCAGCATTCGAGGCCGAAGCGTCTCGGATTCGCGGCGGCCTTGGGGCGATCGCACTCCGCATCGATCACCACGGGTCGACTGCCGTGCCTGGCCTTGCCGCCAAACCGATCATCGACATCCAAATATCTGTCGCCAGCCTTCAGCCGCTCACCGCATTCGCAGCACCGCTGGCGACGATCGGCTACACGCACGTGCCGCATCCCGACGATGCGTTCTGTCCGTTCTTCCATCGGCCGGCGCAGTGGCCGCACACGCACCATGTGCACGTGGTCGCCGTGGGCAGCGAAGATGAGCGGCGCACGCTCGCCTTTCGCGACTATCTGCGCGAGCACCCAGACACGGCTGGTGAGTACGCACGACTGAAGCAGCAGCTGGCGGCGCACCTCGTCGGAGCGGATGCCGAGTCACGCGAGGCGTACGCACGCGCCAAAGCCGATTTCGTCGAACGGGTGATCGCTGGAACACGTCGCTGACGCTCTGCTGTCGCGGCGCCGCAGCCTATAATGCGCGCGGCATGAGAAAGCTGGTGTCGAGCGGGAGCCCGTACGAGCCGAAGGTCGGCATCTCGCGGGCGGTGCGTGCATCCACGTTCGTGACCGTCGCCGGTACGGCGCCGCTTGGCCCTGACGGTCGAACCGTCGGACACGGTGATGCCGCAGTGCAGGCACGCCGCTGCCTCGAGATCATCAAGGCGGCGCTCGAGGGCGCCGGAGCATCACTCCGCCACGTCGTGCGCACGCGCATTCTTCTCACCCGCATCGACGATTGGGAGGCCGTTGCCGGCGTGCATGGCGAGGCCTTTCGCGACATCCGTCCGGCCAACACGGTCATGCAGGTGGTGCGGTTCATCGATCCCGAGTGGCTCGTCGAGATCGAAGCCGATGCGGTCGTCGATGACGAAGGTGTCGGCGCATCGCATGACTGACCAGCCCAAAACCATCGCGTTCACCGTGATGGCTCTGGTTGCGTTCGCGGCGAACTCGATCCTGTGCCGTATGGCGCTCCGCGAAGGGGCGATCGATCCGGCGACGTTCTCGACGATTCGGTTTCTTTCGGGAGCCGTGATCTTGTCGATGCTGGCGGCTCCTCTTCAGCGCCCGTTCTTTCCATTGCGCGGATCGTGGCCGGCGGCGTTCACCCTGGCGGTCTATGCGCTTCCATTCGCGTTCTCGTACACGCAGCTCAGCGCCGGCACCGGTGCACTGATCCTGTTCGGCTGTGTGCAGCTGACGATGCCGGCGGCGGCGTTGTATGAGGGTGAGCGGCCGCACGCGGTCGAATGGTTGGGGCTTGCGATCGCGCTGGCCGGTCTGGTCACCCTGGTATTCCCCGGACTCACCGCACCCCAGCCTCGCGCAGCAGCACTGATGGCGACGGCCGGTGTGTGCTGGGGACTGTACTCGTTGCGCGGACGCGGCGCATCGAATCCGCTGCTTCAGAACACCGGCAACTTCGTGCGCGCGGTTCCGTTGATTGCCGGGGCGAGTCTGCTCGCCGTGCGGCAGTTTCACGTCGAGCCGAGGGGCCTCATGCTCTCGATCGCATCGGGCGCGATCGCGTCCGGATTGGGTTACGTGGTGTGGTACGCGGCGCTTCGCGGGCTCACCGCCGTGAGCGCGTCGGTCGTGCAGCTCGCGGTGCCGTTGATCGCGTCGGGTGGCGGCGTGCTGCTGCTCTCGGAAACCGTGACGCTCCGGCTCGTGCTCTCCACGGTGCTGGTGTTGGGTGGTATTACCATGGCCATAGTGGGTGGTACGGGCTCGCGCACCGACGTGGTCGTCGAGCAGCCGACGCGATGAACGGAATCACTGGCGTTCTGATCGTCATCGTCTCGAGTGCTGTGCTGGCACTTCAGTCCTCGACGCCGTCGTCCGTCGGCCCCGAACAGATCGACGCGGTACGGCGAACGTCGACTCCTGTGCTGTTCGTTCAAGCCGCGAACGACTATTCGATCGCGCCGGGGAAGGTGCTCACTGCGGAGATGGCGCGCGCGAATAAGCCGCACGCCCTGAAGATGTATCCGCCATTCGGTGCGACGCCGGCCGAGGGACACAACCTCGTGTTCGGAAGCCCGTCGACCTGGGAAGCCGACGTGTTTGCGTTCCTCGATGCGCGCCTGGGCCCGCGCGCCGCCGCACAATCGCCGGCTCCGACGGTGCACAGGCTCGAGGCCACACCGAAGACGGTTGCCTACGGGTACTACTGGTCCGAGGCGGCGCCGGCGCTGCGCATTCGATCGGGCGATGTGATCGACGTCGATACGCTGCTCACCAACACCCCGATGGGGCTCGAGCGCGCCGGTCTTCCTCCGGAGAAAGTGCAGCCGTCGCTGAAGGCCATCGTCGCAGACGTCGCCGGCGACCGCAGAGGACCGGGCGGGCACATTTTGACGGGGCCGGTGTACGTCGAGGGCGCTGAACCGGGCGACGCCCTGGAAGTGAAGGTCCTCTCGATCGATTTCCCGATCGACTACGGCTACAACGGATGCCGCGGCTTCATTCCCACGAACTGCGATGCGTCCGTGCCGCAGACCATCCTCACGCTCGACACCAAGACGATGACCTCGGTCTTCAAGCCCGGCATCGTCATCCCGCTCAAGCCGTTCTTTGGCAGCATGGGGGTGGCGCCCGCGCCGGCGCTCGGACGTGTGAGCAGCAATCCTCCGGGTCGACACGCCGGCAATCTCGATAACCGGGAGCTTGGCGTCGGCAGCACGCTGTATATTCCCGTGTTCGTGCCCGGTGCGCTTTTCGAGATCGGCGACGGGCACGCGGCGCAAGGCGATGGCGAGGTCGATCAGACGGCGATCGAGACCTCGCTGCGTGGTCGCGTGCAGCTCACCGTCCGCAAAGACATGAAGTTGGTGTGGCCGCGCGCAGAGACGGCGACCGATTACATCAGCATGGCGGCCGACGAGAGCCTGCAGACCGCCACCACGCTTGCGATCCAAGAGATGGTTGATTTCCTGGCCGCGTCGAAGAAGTTGACCAAACACGAGGCGTATCAACTCGTGAGCATCGCCGGCAACGTTGCCGTCACGCAGCTGGTCGATCGACCGGTGTTTGGCGTTCATGTGAAGATGCCGAAGGCGATCTTCAAGTAGTCGATCGCAGATTCGCGGAGGATTCAATGCTGCTCGGTGGACGATCGTGGGACGACTGGGTCGGCCGATACTCGCAGAGTCATCAGCACCCGGTGAACCGTCTCTGTCACACGCTCGGCATACCGCTCATCGTGCTGTCCGTTCCGCTGTTCATCGTGGTCGTGTTCTCGCGCGCCTTCTGGCCGGTGCCGGTCGGGCTGTTCATCGTCGGCTGGCTGTTTCAATTCGTCGGCCATGCGTTCGAAGGCAAGGCGCCCGAGTTCTTCCACGACTGGCGCTTTCTGTTCGTGGGTCTTCGCTGGTGGATCGCCAAGGTGCGTGGGCGCGCATAACCCGTCTCGCGTATGGGCGAGCCTCGAGCTCGCGATCGCGGCGCTGCTCATCGCGGCGGGACTCGAGGGCTACCTCTCGTTCGGCGCGACGTTGTGGCTGCTCGCGATCGGCGCCGTGCTCGTCTGGTGGCGCGGCCCAGGATGGCGCGACGTCGGATTCCATCGTCCGCAGTCAATCGTGCGCACCATGTTGGTCGGTGTGGGTGTCGGTCTCGGCTATCAGCTTCTCAGTCTGGCTGTCGTCGAACCGTCGATTGCCCGCCTCACGGGGTCGGCGCTGCCCGACGTCTCGATCTTCCGGGCTGTGATTGGCGACACACGACGACTCGTGTTCTGGCTGGCAGCATCGTGGACCACGGCGGCATTCGCCGAGGAGACGGTGTATCGCGGCTGGATCACCTCGCGTCTCGCCGAGCTGGGACGTTTCTCGAGGCGGGCGTGGATCGTGGCCACTGCTGCTGCGTCGATCGTGTTCGGGACCATTCACATGTACCAGGGGCTGTCTGGAATGATCGCGACTGGTCTCACGGGGCTGGTGCTCGGATGCGTCTACATGGCGACGGGGCGCAATCTCTGGGCGGCGATCGTGGCGCATGGTGTGATGGACACCAGCGGATTCGTGATGATCTTCTTCGGCGTGTATCCTGGCATGTAAGGGTTCGAGGTTCACTATGCCGTCATCGAAGAAGACCGATCCGAAACGAACCGCCGCCGACGTGCGTGAGTACTTGGTGAAACAGCCGCCCGAGGTGCGGAAACGGTTGCGCACGATCCGCGACGCCGTTCGATCGCTGGCGCCTGGTGCAACGGAAGTCTTCAGTTACGGCATTCCCGGCTTTCGACTCGACGGGCGGCCTCTCGTCTGGTACGCCGGGTTCGCACATCACACGAGCCTCTTCCCAATGGGGGCGGCGATCAGACGTGCACACGCCGCCGATCTCGAGGGCTACAAGACCTCGACCGGAACGGTGCAGTTTCCGTTGTCGAAACCGTTGCCTCTTGCGCTCGTGAAGCGGCTGGTCCGAGCGCGCATAGCCGAAGCGCGAGCCGAGACGCGCAAGCGGTCGTAGCGCGCGTTTCTAATCGATGTCGCGCGCGGTCGTTGGTCCTTGGTTCTTGGTGCTTGGTCCGTCCAATGGTCCAAGGTCCTTAGTCCGAGCTCGCGCCATTCCACGCGCGTGCGAAGGATGGACCACGGACCA
>Ga0075424_100001471_pt1 | contig 20741 bp, 15 predicted proteins | sample SoiMethybrSBSTD3_FD_75301 | JGI IMG/M metagenome (GOLD analysis project Ga0075424, IMG submission 75301) | Bulk soil microbial communities from a Populus tree surrounding site in Tennessee, USA - Soil MetaG P. TD hybrid SBSTD3 | ecosystem: Environmental > Terrestrial > Soil > Tree plantation... | reverse complement strand
CTGTCGTCGAACGTGAGGGCGATGAGCGACAACCCGAACAGGCTCTCGCTGCGCATGAAGAGCATGTCGGGCGTGCCGTTCAGCACGCGCTCGAGCGGCACCGTGACCTGACGCTCGATCTCCTCCGGCGCCAGACCTGCCACCTGGGCGATGACCGTGACTTGTACGTTGGTCACGTCGGGGAACGCTTCGACGGGCGTCGCGAGATAGGCGCGAACGCCATACGCGGCGATCGCGAGCGTGAGGACCAGCACCGGCAGTCGCCGACGCACGCAGAAATGAATGAGGGATCGCAGCACGGATCTTCGCGTCCGTTACAGGAGTTGATCGGCCGCGCCATCGAGGAGCAGTGCCCCGCGAACGACGACTCGATCCCCTGGGGCCAGGCCCGATACGACCTGGACGCGGCCGTTGAGCGGCTGCCCCACGACGACAGCGCGCCGCTCAAAGGTCGTCGGGCTCTTCTCGACGTACACGACGGTGTCTTTGCCTTTGACCAGCACGGCTTCCGTTGGCAGCGTCAGGCTGCTGGCGTCATGACCCACGGCGATGTCGGCACGTCCGTACATGCCGGGTCGCAGCGGTGTCGTGTGGAGCGACAGCGAGATCCGGACCGGCGCGGTCCGCAGCCCACTGGATACGACAGCGCCGACCGACACCACATTGCCGGCGAGCGTCTGTTGAAGGGAGGGCAACTCGACGCGGGCCGTCGCACCCTGTCGCACCAGTGGGAGATCGCGTTCGAACACGTCGGCAACGACCCACAACGAGGAGGGATCGCCGATTTCCACCAGCGGCTCGGTGCCACGCTGGACGGCCATGCCCTCGGTCGCCTTCCGAGTGATGATCGTGCCGGCAATCGGCGCACGCAGCATGACCGCGGTGCCAGCGCCCGGCCCGACGAACGACGTGCTTGCTTGGGCTCGCGCCAATTCGGCTTCGAGCTCCGTTACCTTGGTTTCCGCAGCCAGTTTCTCGCGCTCGATGCCGATGCCTTCTTCGAGCATGCGCCGCTCGCGATCGAGTGAGGCTCTGGCCTCGAGCAGCGATGCGTTCGCGGTGTCCACTGCGGCGCGTACGCTTGCCGCCTCCGGACAGTCGAGCGTGACGAGCGGGCTGCCAGCGCGCACGGTGTCGCCGGTGCTCACGTGGACGTGAACGACACGCCCATCCAGGGGTGCCCCGACCTGTGAGACCGCGCCATCTTTGAATTCCACGCGCGCCGGCACCCGCAAAGCGCCGTCTTCTGTCACCGGTCCCGCGGCTTCGACTACCACGAATTGGCGCGACGCTTCGGGGACCCGGACCATCCCGTCCGGCAAGTCGTCCGGAAGATCACGTTCCGTTTGTGTCGTTGCGGTCGCCGGTGCCGAGCAGCCAGGAAGAGCGACGGCCGTGCTCAGCGTGCCAGCGATCACGCAGGACAGCAGCGATGAGTGCAGGCGCATGCCTCGTCACGCTGCAAGAGCCGGTCACGCCAGCGCTGTCGCAGAACTCTCGTCGCCGCAATGAGTTGCTGATTCTGTGCACTCTGCAGCTGTGGCGACGATTGACCCATATGTGCATTTCTGCCACACTCGCGCGGTGCAGGTCTGGACGAAGCTCGCCATCGGATTCACGGCGACCGCTATCGTGATCGTGAGCGTGTACGGCGCGTATCAGCTCGTCGAGGAGCAAAGGGATTTGCGCGTGGCCGCCGAGCGCGACCTGCGACTGACGGGTGCCGCCCTCCAGATCGCTGCCGGCAATGCACTTCGAGATCGGCAGCCCGCCGACGTCCGCATCGTCGTCGACACCGTCAAGCTGCGGGATCCCTCGCTCGACGTGCTCGTATTCGATGCAGCGGGAGGGCTCATCGCCGGTTCCTGGGGCAGCGGCGCTGCGGAGGACCTCGTTCGTCGATCGATTCACGAGGCACAGAGCACGACGAGCGCGGTGGTGAGTTTCGAAGGGCCTCGCGGCCTGTCGTACGTCATTGGCGCCTTCCCTATTCGGGACCGCGACGACGTGAACATCGGCGCGCTGGCGCTCGTCCGGCCGCTGGATGAATTGCGGCGTGATCTCACGTCGGAGACGAGGTCGACGATCTTCTCGCTGGTCACGCTGATCATTGGACTGGTCGTTGCGGGCTGGTTCCTGGCGTCGGTGTATGTCAGGGGTCCTGTTCTCGATCTGGTGCGCACGATGCGCGCCGTCCGCGCCGGAGACCTGTCAGCGAAAGCCAGGTTCCGGCGCAAGGACGAACTCGGGGCCGCGGTCGCGGAATTCAACGCGATGATGACGGAGCTGGCCGATGCGCGCGGCCGTCTCATCGCCGAGGGCGAGGCACGCGAAGCGCTCGAGGCCAATCTTCAGCACGCCGACAAGCTCATCGCGCTCGGGCAATTGTCAGCCGGCCTCGCGCACGAGATCGGATCGCCGCTGCAAGTCTTGAACGGGCGCGCGAACGCCATCGCCGGACGGACTGACATCCCGGCCGACGTCCGCCGCAGTGCGCAGATCCTCGCGAACCAGTCCGATCGGATTACGCACATCGTCGAGCAGCTCATGACCTTCTCGCGGCAGAGCGTGCCTGCCATCGGTGACACCCTTCTTGGTGATCCGGTTCACGACATCGTCGAACTGTTGCAGCCGGAAGCGCGCCGCCATCGCATCCATCTCGAGTTCGAGTGTGACCCGTCACTGCCATCGGCGCACGTGGACGTCGGCCAGGTGCAGCAGATCGTGATGAATCTTCTGAGCAACGCCATCCGCGCGACGCCGCAGGACGGGCATATCCGTGTGAAGCTCGCGGCCGGCTCGTTGTCTCGCCGAGGCCGGGCCGAGCCATCGGTCGTGCTGACGGTCGAAGACACGGGCGAGGGCATTCCAGACGCACTCGTGTCGCGAATCTTCGAGCCGTTCTTCACGACCAGGTCACACGCGGGCGGTACCGGCCTGGGTCTCGCGGTCGTGAAGGCGATCGTCGACGCCCACGGTGGCACCATCGCCGTCGCGACGCGTGCCGGACACGGGACGACATTCACTGTGCACTTCCCTTCGGCTGCCCCGAACGTGGCTGGCGGCTGGGTGGCCTGATATGCCTCGCCGAACCCTTCTTGTCGTCGACGATGACGCCAATGTCGCTGACTTTCTGCGTGAGAGCCTCATCGAACGTGGCTACGACGTCGAGACGCACACCTCACCCGAAGAGGCGCTGGGACAGATCGTCAGCAAGCGCTTCGACCTCGTGATCACGGATCTCCGCATGCCGGGGATGGCCGGGACGGACATGCTGGCCGCGATTCTGAGCCGGCGCCCGGACCAACTCGTGCTGCTGATGACGGCGTTCGGCAGCATCGATCTCGCGGTCGCGGCGGTGCGCGCGGGAGCCTGTGACTTCATCGCCAAGCCGTTCAAGGTCGAGGCGCTGGCCTTTGCGATCGAGCGGGCGTTCCGCGATCGCGAGATGCGCCGGGAGATCGTTCGCCTGCGCGCCCGGTCGGCGAGTGGCGATACCGGACCGCTCGTGGCGAAGAGTGTCGCCATGCGCGGTGTCGTCGAGCGGGCTCAACGCGTCGCGGATCTGGATTCGACGCTCCTGCTCACCGGGGAGACGGGTACAGGGAAGAGCGCCCTCGCACGATTCATCCACGACACGAGTGCGCGCCGGCGGCGCCCGTTCCAGCACGTGAATTGCGCGTCGCTCCCCAGCACGCTGATCGAGAGCGAGCTCTTTGGTGTTCGCCGCGGGGCCTTCACGGACGCCCGCGAAGATCGGACCGGTGCGTTCATCGCCGCCGCCGATGGCACGTTGTTTCTCGACGAAGTCGGTGAATTGAGCCTGGACACTCAGGCGAAGTTGCTGCATGCGCTCGAGAGCGGGCAAGTGCGGCCGCTGGGCAGCACGTCCGGACTGCCGTTCCGCGCCCGCGTGATCGCGGCCACGAATCGCCCACTCGAATCGCTGCTGCGCGATGGACAATTCCGGCCCGATCTCTATTACCGGTTGAACGTCATCCGCATCGAGGTCCCGCCGTTGCGCGAACGTCGCGACGACATCGTTCCGCTGGTCGATGTCATGCTGGCGCGAATGAGCGATCGGCAATCGCGTCCCGTGCTCGGCGTGTCTGCTGCGGCGATGAAGCGCCTGATGACCTATCCGTGGCCGGGCAACGTGCGCGAGCTCGCGAATGTGATCGAGCGGGCGGTCGCCCTGTGCGACCACGATTCCGTCCTCCCCGAAGATCTGGACTTTCCGCAGGAACACACCATCGACACGCTGCTGGCGCAGAGCGCTCAGGGACCGCTGCCGCTCGAAGAACTCGAACGCGTCTACGTGCAGCGAGTGTTGGAGAGCCGCGGCGGCAACAAGGCCGAAGCCGCGCGCATCCTCGGCATCAACCGTCGAACGTTATACCGGATGCTCGGCCGGTCATTCGGATTGCAGGGCCGGATGGCCGAGTAGCTTCGACACCGTGTCAGGCCTACTGTTTGGCCTCAAACGAACCGAAAGAGACAGATGGTGGTATTGCGCGGAAATGCAAGAGCTGGTTTATGTCTGTACGAAAACAATGTCCACGTTGTTCCAGTGGGGATGTGGTGCCGCTGGACGCGATTCTGTCTTCTCCGAATTTCGACTTCTTCCGATGCGCTCATTGCCGGCAGTTCTGGCAGGTTCCAAAAGCCGAAGAGGGCCCCGCAGGCACAATTGTGAGCGGTGAACCGATCATTCCGCGTGTTGTCGAAATGACGGCTTAACGAATAAACGCGGAAGGATCTCCGCCGCGACAGCGACAGCTACTGCGAAGAATTCGGATTGGACCGCGACTAGGTCAGGTCTCTCGAATTCGCGGAGACGCGTGGTTCGGCTAAGACGATCCGCGTGACTGGATCGTCTTTTCACAACGATCAGATATGTCAGGTCGCCGCGCCGCTTCGGATGGAACTGCGCCGCACTGCCGGGGTCAAAGACGGTATGCGTGAGGTCGGCTGGGAGACCATGCTCGAAACCATGTGGCAAGACGTCCGCTACGCTGCGCGGACGCTGCGACGCTCGCCTGGCTTCACCGCAGTGGCAGTCCTGTCACTCGCGCTCGGCATCGGCGCCAACACGGCGATCTTCACCTTGATCAACGCGCTGATGCTCCGCTCCTTGCCGGTGAGCCACCCCGAACAGCTCGTCGAGTTGCTCAGTCGCTATCCCGGAGAGCCGCGCCTGAGCTCCTTCTCGTGGCGCCACTACGAGCACTTTCGCGATCACAACCAGTCCTTCTCGGAGCTTCTGGCGACTTCCCGCGCGCGCTTTCAGGTGGCCGGGGAAGGAATCGCGCCGGAGACAATCGACGGCGAGTACGTCGCAGGCAACTTCTTCACCTCGCTCGGCATGCGGCCCGCTCTCGGACGTGTCATCAACGGACAGGACGATCAGTTGGAGTCCCCGACCGCCGCCAGCGCCGTAGTCAGCTGGTCGTACTGGACCAACCGGTTGCACGCGGATCCCGCGATCGTCGGCAAGGCCATCATCCTCAACGGTGCGCCGGCGACCATCGTCGGCGTCGCGCCGCAAGAGTTCTTCGGCCTCCAGGTCGGCATGAGGCCCAGCGTGTGGCTGCCGATGGCGATGGAACCGATGCTCCAAAAGCCGAGTCGCCGGATGGACGGCTCGTTGGGCGTCGGCATGCTTGGACGTTTGCGCCCCGGCGTCACCATCGAGCAGGCCCTTGCCGAGATGAAGGTCCTCGACCGCTATCGCCTGGAGGATTTCGCGAAGAGCCGGTCGGCCGCGTTCGCGCGCGACTTCACCATTGAGTTGGAGCCGGCGGCCGCGGGATTCGCCGCGCTGCGCGATCGATTCGCGGCCTCGCTGCTCGTGTTGATGGCCCTGGTCGCACTGCTCCTGCTGATTGCGTGCACGAACGTTGCGGGCCTGCTGCTGGCGCGTGCGGCCGCGCGGCAGCAGGAGATGGCGTTGCGCGTCTCGCTCGGTGCAGGCCGCGTGCGGCTGGTGCGGCAGGCGTTGACCGAGTCACTCCTGCTCGCGGCTATGGGCGGCTCGCTCGGCGTCGCGCTCGCGTCCCTCGGTGCCGGGACGCTCGTGCGCGTCGTCCTCTCCGGGCGCGAGTTTCTGCGGCTTCAGCAACGCATCGAGATTCACGTGCAACCCGATCTGCAGGTGCTGTTGTTCACCATCACGATCGCCGTGTTGACCGCCGTGCTGTTCGGGGCAGCGCCCGCCTGGCACGCCTTGATCACTGCGCCGGTATCCTCGCTGCGCACACACGGAGCCGCTGCAGAGACACGATCACGCCGCCTGTTTGGAAAGGGCCTCGTCGTTGGACAAATAGCCTGGTCGATCGTGCTCTTGAGTGCGGCCGGCCTGTTCGCGCAGCACCTCTCGAATCTGCGGAACCAGGACCTTGGCTTTCAACGAAGATCCTTGTTGCTGGTCACACTAGACGCGACGAGCAGCGGATATCCGCGTGACCAATTGTTCACTCCGTACCAGCAGTTGCTTGGCCGGCTCGCGGAGGTTCCCGCCGTCCGCGCGGTCACGCTCAGCGGAGTCACGCCGATCTCCGGCGCGGGAGCGTCGCGGTTCATCAGCGTCGAGGGCTTCGCAGAGTCACCGGATGCGCGCCGCTACGTGCCCCTCAACTGGGTGGGGCCACGCTACTTCGAAACGTTCGGCACACCGCTGCTGGCGGGGCGCGATTTCGCGTTCACTGACAAGGGAGGTCCGCCGGTCGCCATCGTCAACCAGGCCATGGCCCGCTATTATTTTGGTGACAGGGATCCCATCGGAGAGCGTTTCCAGCTGGTGGGTCCGTCCAGCAGCGGCATCACCGGCGCTCCGCCTGACCAGGCGTACACGATCATCGGCGTGGTAGGAGACGCGAAATACATGGATTTGCGTGAGACGCCGCCGCGCACGATCTATCTGAACGCGTTCCAGGAGCGGAGCATGTTCGTGAATGAGCTTGCACTCAAGACGTCGGGGCGTCCAGCCGCCGTGACGGACGAGGTTCGTCGAATTGTGCGCGAAGAACTGAAGACTGTTTCGATCGCTCGCGTGACGACGATGGACGACCTGATCGACGCATCGGTGGTGTCGGAACGGGTGATCGCAACACTCTCCGCTTTCTTCGGCGGTCTCGGAGCCTCGCTCGCCGCGCTCGGCCTCTACGGCCTGCTGGCCTATACCGTGACGCGTCGGACCAATGAGATCGGGATCCGAATGGCACTCGGCGCGACGCGAGCTCATGTCTCGCGCATGGTGTTCAAGGGCGCCCTCGGCCTGGTGTGCGCCGGGCTGGTAATCGGAGTGCCGCTCGGTGTCCTGAGCCGCCGCGCGGCGACCCGCATCGTTACAGACCTATCTGTGGAGAGCCTCTGGCCGCTGGCGCTCGCCACCGCCACGATGCTCGCGATCGCCCTGGTCGCGGCGTACGTGCCGACACGCCGCGCCGCCAGCGTCGAACCAATCGGGGCACTGCGGCAATGACCGGCGGCCACACCTGATCGCCGCCTGGGCGAATTCGGCTACGACCGGCGGAGGGACGATCTGTGCCGCGGTTCAGGCATGACCGCGCCGAAGGTGCTTCACCAGGCCTTCGTGGTCGGCTTGCTCCCACAATCGCTCGAGCTCCGGATCGGAGGCATCGCCGCGCACCCAGTCGGCCATCCGCTCCAGCATCGCGGCCTGACGCTCGCGTGCCGCCGGGAACCATCGCGGTGTAGTCACCTGTGCATTGCGAATATTGGCTGCCGTCGCCCACCAGGCGAGTTGAAGCGCGAAGAGTTGATCGTCACTCGGCAGTTCCTCGCAGTCGAGCACGACGTTCGTCACGACATCGAGTAAGCGCTTTTCATCGACCATTACTGCGACGCCTCCCCTGGCCGTTCACGATTCACTGCCTGACACCAGTGCGTACCCGCGTCCGTTCACGATTCACTGCCTGACACCACCTAGAAGAACAGGGCGTAGACGCCAACCCAGAACGGCGCGCACAGCAACAACCCGAAAAGAATCCCTCGTGCGGCACCACGCCCGTCGTCAATGCCGGTGTCGGGACTCGTCGGCTCGATGCGTGGCACCGATATGACGACGCTGACCCTCAAGGGAATCTCCGACTCGTGAGCGACTCGATACGCCGACATCGCGCCAGTTGCCATACCGCGGATGGTGCAACCGACACGCCAGGACGACACGATGCTCGCCAGGACGACACGATGCTCGGAGCTTCATGTCGTCGCACGGGAATGCGCCCGGCATTCGAAAACCTATAGCGGGGTCGGCCCGGATCGGTCCAGACGGGTGTCTGTGGGCAAGCGGACTTTGCCCGATGAACGCGCACAGCTTCGGTTCCTGCTTACGAGTTTGGAGACTTGCAATAGTGGAAACGCGTTATTGCTTCGATCGAGATCGTCGCGGCAAACTGCCAAGGCTATGTCATCCCGATGCCTCGACTGCAGCATGCCCATTGAAGAAGAGTTGTGGTGGTATGACCCTTCGGCGCTGGCGAGAAACGATAGTCCGCAGGTGCCTCGGGCGACAGGAGCCGGCTGGGACAATCCGTATCCACCAACGTCCGTATCCGGGCCATTTCACAAGGCGTGCCTGGTGCAGCGAATGGGCCGCAAGCTCGATTCTCTCTCGTTGGCTTAGTTCACCCGGGAACGATGGGTCCTCATCACGACCCCGACGAACGTGGGGTGACTGCTATGGCCTTTCGCTGTTTGGACTGCAACGAACCCATTGAAGGCGACCCGTGGTGGTATGACCCTCTGGCCTACGGCGCCGACCTGAGTGGTCAGGTGACGCAGCTGACGGGAATCGTCTCACAGCGGTCCGAACCACCAACGCCTGCGTCGGCACCTTTTCACAAGGCGTGCCTGGAGAGGCAAATGGGTCGGAGTATCGAATCTTAACGGTCGCCGATCCCGATCATCCGTTGTCGTCGAGCTGAAGCAGCGGGCGGAGTGACGTTTCTCGTTACCTCACATGACTGCACCTCTGCCACTCGGCGCTCGAGTGCTGGCCGAGACCGGACTCACGCCAGCCTTCTCCTTAGGCTAGAATGCCGGCAGTTCTTTGGCTGTCATAACCCCGTCACAAATATGTGATCGGGTATCGCGGTGATTGCCGCATCGCCCCCGCGCGGTTTCATCTGTATACGCTGCGGGTCCGGCACACCATGACGCCGCGATCCTGAGCGGCGGGTTGCTTCTCGCGGCAATCGAGAGGGTCAATGAAGGTTCTCGTTACGGGAGGCGCTGGATATCTCGGCGCCGTTCTTTCACTGTCGCTCATCGAGCAAGGGCACCAGGTTCGAGTTCTCGACAACCTGAAGTATGGAGGCAGGTCGCTTCTCGCACTGTTCGGCCATCCACGACTTGACCTCATGGTTGGCGACGTGCGGGACCGCAGCGCAGTTGAGCGCGCCGTCGAACAGGTCGATGCGGTCGTTCACCTCGCTGCCATCGTCGGAGATCCCGCCTGCGCCCGCGATCCGGAGGCCGCTCGCGCCATCAACGAGCGTGCATCGCTGCAGCTCATTCGATCCGCGGATACCGCCGGCGTGAGCCGGTTCGTCTTTGCGTCGACGTGCAGCAACTACGGCCGGATGGCCGACACGTCCGTGCTGGCGAGCGAGGAGCATGAACTGCGGCCCTTGTCGTTGTATGCGGAAACGAAGGTCGCGGTCGAGCGCGAGTTGCTCGCACGACGTACGTCAACGATGGCGGCGACCGTTCTGCGTTTCGCCACGCTGTTCGGCGTGTCGCCGCGGATGCGCTTCGATCTGACTGTCAACCAGTTCGTGATGGAGATGCTCGTGCATCGGCGGCTGGTTGTCTATGGCGAGCGCTTCTGGCGACCCTACGTGCATGTTCGCGACGCGGCAGGCGCGATCGCAACGGTGCTGAACGCGCCTGTCGATCTGGTGCGGAGTCATGTATTCAACGTGGGGCACACGGACGAGAACTATCGCAAGATGGACCTGGTCGAGATGATTGGCCGGCGCGTCCCCGCCGCGGCGGTCGAGTTCGTGTCGGTGGCCGACGATCCGCGCGACTACAAGGTGTCGTTCGAGCGCATCCGCTCGACCTTGTCTTTTACGCCGATGCGTCGCGTCAGTGATGGCATCGAGGAGGTCGCGCGGCTGATCGAATCCGGAGTGCTCGGCAGCGTTGAGGATCCCGCGTTTTCCAACGTCAGCGAGGTCTCTCTGACCAAAGTGATGGCCCCGCCAGAGCCGCCCGCATGCGTGCCATAATTTTGGCCGGAGGCCGTGGAACGCGCCTCCGGCCTTTCACCGCGAGCTTTCCGAAACCGCTGGTGCCTGTGGGAGATACACCAGTGGTCGAACTCCTGATCAAGAGCCTGCTGCGCCATGGGATCTATGACGTGACGCTCAGCCTCGGATACCTTGCAGAACTGGTGCAAGCGTATTTCCAGCACCGGCAGCGGTTACTCACGAAGTTAAACCTGACCTACGTGCTCGAAGAACAGCCGAGCGGAACGGCAGGCTCCCTCGCGCTCGTCGAAGGGCTCAACGACACCTTTCTCGTGATGAACGGTGATCTGCTCACAGATCTGAACTTCAACAACCTGGTCAGGTTTCACCGCGAACACGGGGCCGCGTTGACGATCGCGACGCGGCGACGCAACGTCAAGATCGACTTCGGTGTGCTCAAATTCGACGACGCCGGCCAGATCACCGATTACGTCGAGAAGCCCGAGCACTTTTACGACGTCAGCATGGGCGTGTACGTGTATGAACCCTCGGTGTTGCGTTACATCGTACCCGGCGAGTACCTGGACTTTCCGGATCTCGTGCTTCGGCTGCTCGCGAACGGCGAACGGGTGCGTGCGTATGTGACCGACTGTCTGTGGCTCGATATCGGACGTTCCGACGATTACGAGCGCGCGCAGGAGATGCTCGAGGCACACAAGGACAGGTTTGAATTTGCCGGCGACGCCGATTCCTCTGTCTGATCTCGACTACGGCCCGGAAGAGGAAGCCGCCGTGCTGCGAGTGCTTCGCAGCAAGTGGCTGTCCATGGGGCCTGAGGTTCGGGCGTTCGAGTCCGAAATGTCGGACTTCCTCGGCGTCAAACACGCCTTCGCTGTCTCGAGCGGGACTGCGGCGCTCCACCTTGCCTACCTGGCTCTCGGGATCGGCGCTGGAGACGAGATTATCCAGCCCGCCATCAATTTCGTCGCCGCTGCGAATACCACGGTGGCAGCGGGGGCCACGCCCGTTTTTGCCGACATCGTCAGCCTCGACGAACCGACGATCGATCCCGAGGCCGTCGAGCGGCTGATCTCGCCGCAGACCAGGGCTGTCGTGGTCATGCACTACGCTGGCTATCCTGGAAGGCTGGCTCAGCTCACCGAGCTCTGTGCGCGCCATCGTCTGGCGCTCGTCGAGGACGCGTGCCATGCGGTGGGTGCCCGTTACCTCGATCCGAGCCAGCGGCCGCCGCACGGCGCCAAGGCCGGTACCGTCGGCGACATCGGCTGCTTCTCCTTCTTCAGTAACAAGAACATGGCGATGGGAGAAGGTGGCCTCGTTGTCACCAACCGTGGCGATCTCGCGGAGCGTATCCGTCTGCTGCGATCGCACGGCATGACGAGTCTTACGTGGGATCGGCACCGCGGGCATGCCATTGGCTACGACGTCGTGGCGCATGGCTACAACTACCGCCTCGACGAGCTGCACGCTGCTCTGGGACGGTGCCAATTGCGCAAGTTAGCTGACAACAACGCGCGGCGGCGTCAGGTCGTTGCGATCTATCACAAGGCTCTGTCTGCTCTGGACGGATGGATCATACCCTTCGCAAACTATCCGGGTGACAGTGCATGTCATCTGAGTGTGGTGGTCGCACCCGACACCAACACTCGCGAATGCGTGGTGACACACTTGAGGGACGTTGGCATCCAGACCAGCTTGCACTATCCGTGCGTACCCGGCTTCGACACATTCCACCGCTTTGCCGCCGGTGGGATCGATCGATGTCAGGCTTTCGCATCACGCGCCATCACGCTTCCGCTGTTCCCGACGATGACCGTCGACCAAGTCGACGAGACATGTCGCCAGCTGGCAATCGCGATCGGACAGTACAAATAGCGACGCCAGCTGGCAGCAAACTATCGGGAAACTGTTCCGTCGGTGTCCTGGGGTACGCCCTGCCACTGGACCCATTGCTTCATGCCATTCCAGAGCCACCACCAGCCGTTAACATCAGGCACGTAATACGTGTTGTGCGAGAACCGCAGGTTCTTCGCGCCACTGTGATACGTGGTCACCTGCGTCGCCGTGCAGTCTCCCGTATAGCTCATGCCGGTGGCAAACGCGCCGCTCTGCGTCCCGACGCGGATGGTGTTGTCGTGCGCCGAGTTGTTTTGCAGGTCGATGTCGCGACCGACCATTCCGCCGCAGTTGACGAAGTAAGTGATCGCGCGGAAATTGCTCTCGAGCGTGTTGCCGTAGATGTCGGCGTTTTGCGACGTCGAGATGAACACGCCGGTGTCCCCGCTGCGGCGGATCGTGTTGTTCCGGATGATGCTGCCGTTGCTCGCCTCGTAGAAGATCCCGTTGCGGGCGTTATCTTCGACGCGATTGCCTTCGACGAGCGCGTTCGGATTGCCGCCGTCGTACCAGATGCCATCGGCCTGGTTGTGATGGACGAAGTTGTTGCGGAACGTCACGTATTGCGATTCCATCACCTTCGATTCTTTGCCGTTATAGGCAATCTCATTGTTCTCGATGGTCGTGTTACTGGCGTAATACCCGACATAAGCGCCGCCACGGCGTCCGGGGTCGCTCGCTGACGGATCGTCAAAGTTGTGATGGATGTAGTTGTTCCGGATCACGGAGTGGTCCGGAAACAGGATGCCGGTCTTGTTCTCCGCAATCTCGTTGTATTCGATGGTCCAGTGGTCCGGCGTCAGCCAGTAGAACGCATGAATGCCCTTCTGCGGCATCTTGCGGATGACGAGATTCCGGATCGTCACGTAGTCGATATCCTGGTTGTGCGCGCGGAACGCCGCCTGCGTCGAGTCGGTGCTCGACCAACTGCTGCCGTCGAGGATGGCGCCGTACTCGCCGACGAAGGTATTGCCCGTCTTGGGGGTAATGGAGCTGGTCAGACTATGCACCCCCGCCCGCAGACAGAACGTCGTCGCGCCCGCATAGCCGTTGACGGCGCTCTGGATGGACTGACCAGGCCAGATGTCGATCGCGCCGGAGGGGCACGTAATCGTGCGCTGCGGGCCATATGTCGACGACGAGGTGGTTGACGCGAGCGTCGTTGAGAATTGCGCAGTCAGACCCTGAAATGTGGCTTGAACCGTGACTGTGCCGGTAGCAACCGCCGTCAGCACTCCAGACTGGGTGATGGTCGCGAGGCCGCTATTCGAGGTTGACCACACCGCACCTACGCCGACTGTGCCGCCGCTCGCGTCCGTCGCCTGGACCATATATTGGGCCGTCTGGCCAACGGTCACTGATGTCGGCCCGCTGATGGATAGCGAGTTGAGAACGGGGCTGCCTGCAATCAGTCGCACATTCTTCGGTGAAGAAGCGGATTGTGCGGACAGATCCACGGCGACGACGGCCATTGATCCTAGAACTGCGACGATGATGGTCGCATTCACCACCAGCGAGTGGCCGGCTCGCCAACAATTCGGACGCGCGTTGCGCCTGGAGCAAGCGTGCGACACGGTGTGCATCAGATTTCTTCCCTTCAAGGCAACTCGATCGGTCGAGCTGGTGAAGAGACCATGCCCTGTACCAACCAGAAATCCGTTGAAATCAGCATTTCCAAGGATTTCCCGCGATTCAACACGCACGAATCATGAAATCCGGATGACGCTTTTCGCGTCGATTCATGAATCCTCGCTGTGCTTTCCCGGGAGGGAGCGGGCGCAAGCAAACCGCGCCCGCCGAGTTGCTATTCCGAAACTGCGGGAGGGAGCTCGGATGGAAGGAGGTTGTTCTCATCCTGCGGGTAGTACGCCTGGTAGCTCCGATGATAGTACGGAAGATACGACTCGCCTCGCCCGTCGAGCACGACCCGGTTCAGCATCGCACCAAGAATGGGGGCGCTCACTGCTTCGAGCCGTTGGACCGCGGCAGCCGCTACGTCTCGAGACGTCCGACCGCAATCCAGCACCAACAGCACGCCCGACGCCACTCGGGCAATCATACAGGGGTCCGCGACTGCAAGTACCGGCGGGGAATCGAGCACGATCCAGTCGAAGTGCGCTCGGAGCTCCTCGATCAGTTTGCTGAAACGGGGGGAACCAAGCAGGTCGGCGGGATTTCTCAACGGGGTCCCAGCCGGCATCAGCCAGAGCCCGGAGACCTTCGTCTTGCGAAAATCGCGGCTCGAGGTCTTCCCGGACAACACGTCGGCCAGTCCAGGCTTCTGATCTTCCCCGAACATTTCGTGCAGCCGCGGTTTCCGCAGATCGGCATCGATCAGAAGCACACGCTGCCTCAGTCGGGCAAGCGACACGGCGATGTTCGCCGCTGACGTTGTCTTGCCCTCAGAAGGTTCTGAGCTGGTCACGAGAAGCGTGTGCCCTGCCCCGAGTTCCGGAGCCAATACGAGGTTCGTTCGAACTCCTCGCAGCATTTCAGCGAACTGACCAGGTACTTCATTTCCCAGAAGCGGCGATGCCCGGCCGTTCTGTTTGACGCGCGGCACCACACCCAGAACCCGAATCCGCAAATGCTGCCTCACATCTTCCGGAGACGTGAGCCGCGTATTGAAGGCCTCGAGCAGGAGAATCAGTGCCAGTGCCAGGCCTCCGCTCCCAAAGAGCCCAATCACCACGTTGCGCGCTTTGCGCGGCAGGATCGGGAACACTGGAGTGTCCGCCCAATCCAGGACTCTGATGTTCGTCGGTTGAAGCTCGCGTGTCAGCGCGGTTTCCCGTGAGCGCTGAAGCAGCCTGTCGAGGACCTCACGGTTGGAAGTGGCCTCGCGCTCGAGTGCCGTGTATTCGACTGCCTTTCCGTTCAGACTCTGCACTTCCAGCTTCTGCCGCGCCAGATCGGCAACCAACTGACGCTCACGCGACTTCGCGGCCTCGAAATCGTTTTCAATCGCACGGGCCGCATTGGAGATTTCTGTCTGGAGCTTCCGTTCGGCGTTCTCAACGGCTCCCTTCAGTTTGATGATGTCGGGATGACGCTCGCCAAGCTCCTTCGACGCCTGCGTCAGCTGACGTTGCTGCGTAGCCAGCTCTCCCTTTAATCCTTGAATGTAAGGGTTGGACGCAATCGCTGGCACCGTGTCGAGCGGTTCCCGATTGGCTTTGGCGGCCGCGAGTTGGTTGTACTGCGCCGTCTTTTCAATCGTTTCGGTCCTCGCCTTCGTTTCCGCGGCCTGTAGTGCCGCCAGTTTCTGGACGACAACGTTCTGCTGCTCCGTACCCAATCTGTCGGTCATCAACGCGTCGGCACCATGCTGTGTCCGATAGCGCTGCAGCGCGGTCTCGCTTTCTTCGACGAGCTTGCGTAACTCGCCGACCTGTTTCGAGAGCCAATCAGATGCATCGCCGGTCGTTCTGGATCTGAACTCGGAGTTCTGCTGCAGATACGCACGCGCGAGAGCGTTTGCGACCTGGGCGGACAACGCTGGATCAGTGGAGCGGAAACCAACATTGACGAGACGGCTATCTTTGACCAGGGAAATTGTTCGCCCCTTCGCAATCTCGTCGACAGTAGGTACCCGCGTTGTGCCCGAGGCGGAAGACTCGGAGACAGAGGGCGCATTCGATGCAATCGCGAGATTGTTGCCGTCCGATTTCGAGCGATCCGTGTGTGTCAGTTCCTCATGCGCCATGCGGGCGAGGTTACGGCTTTCCAGGATGCCCAACTGAGTCGGGAGAAATTCCCTCATCCAATCCCGCTGGTCCAGTGGTACCAATGGACGATCGACACCCAGAACGTTCAGATCCATATCCATCTGGATCGTCGCCTGGGCTTCATAGACCGGCTTCGTCATCCAGTTGACGAGCATGCCGCACAGCATTCCCACCGCCAGCATCACTATGACGATCCAGCGGCGGCGGTAGACGATTCGAAAGTAATCGCGAAGATGAAGAAAGTCAGTTGCAGACTTGTCGTACACACCGGCACCCGAATCGGGGGACGCGGGTCGATCGGTCGTGCGCATCAGGGGAGCCTCTCCGTGAATCAAGCAGCTTAGATGAAACCGAAAGACAGGTGCAAGGTGGAGCACCAATCACAGGCCGGCCTGCTGACGTTGCCGACCCCTTTCATCAGATCTAATTTTGACACCGATGTGCCCTGTTGCAGTAAGGTGTCGGTGAGCCAAGTTGACGTTGGCGCGAGGGAGATATGCACGCAAGGTGAACAGGACCTTCACAGCGGCGCTGGCGACTTGCATTTCTGTAATTGCGTCGATCCCAGTGTTTGGCCAAACAGACCGCCCGGACAGCACAGCCGCGCAGTCCAGTCTGTCGCCCACTATCCGGGTGACGGGAGGATGGGACGACAATATCTTCCGAGTAAATGAGGCTGACGCGCCGATCGCCGATTTCACTACGACGATAAGTCCTGCTGCTCGGGGCACGCTCCGAGCGTCACGCCTGAGGCTCAGCGGCCAGGGCGAGGTGGACTTCATCAAATTCAGGAGAGTCGATCAGATCAACTCCGTCGACGTACTCACCGATGGGCGGGTTGAACTTCCGCTCGGCCAACTGACGCCCTATGTCGGAGGCAATTGGACGAACACGCGTCACCGGCGGAATTTCGAAATCGACCTTCCCGTGAGGCAAGTGGATTCGGGTTGGATCGCCGGCGTTGACCTGCGGCTCTCAGGAAAGACATCCATTGGCGTCTCGAGGCGACGCTCGCGAGTCGACTACAAGGGCGACACGAGTTACCTCGGCAGCGACCTCGCGCAATATCTCGGGGCGACGGCGTGGATCAACGGTGTCGAGGTTCGCTATTCCTTGACGCCTTTCACGACCATAGGAGCAGATTTCGAGAAGGACCGAACCGAATTCGAAGTCGCTACCGAGCGGGATTCTGACGGTATTCTCGTCGCGTCCGTTATCGAGTTTCGACCGCTTGCGCTGGTGAGCGGCCGCGCCCGGTTTGGTTTCCGCAAACGGACGTTCTTGGACGGAAACGCTCCGGCGTTTCGAACAGCGGTGACGCGCTTCGATCTCGCTTACACGCTGCTCGGACGAACACGGTTTACGCTCACTGGTCAGCGCGACCTGTCGTATTCCTATCGAGCGGATCAGCGAGACTACCTTCCGACTGGCGCGGAACTGGGAGTGAGCCACCGAGTGGGGAACGCCTGGGACGTTGGCGGAGCGGTGGGTCGATACAGATTGCAGTACGGTCTCGGGATCCCAAACGGCCCCCTGTCGTCTCGATCGGAAAGGGTCCTGAGCTACCGCATGGGAATCGGGTATTACATCCTCGGGGCGCGTGTGGGGATCGAGGCTTCGCGGGAGACGCGAACGTCGGACTTCACCGTGAACCGGGACTACGAGGCGACGCGGGTTGCTTCGTCGGTGAGCTACGAGTTCTAATCCGCTTGGCGTGGCTCCGCCGTAAAAGGAACAGCGGACAACTGAAGGCAGAACGGTGCTGACTCTTCTCGTCTTGACGGCGCTGCAGGTCGCTCCTGCTCCTCCCGACCCCCGTCTGTATACGGTCGGGCCGAATGATGTGCTCCTCGTCACGGTGTACAACCAGCCGCAGCTGTCAGGCAAATTTGTCGTCGAGGCCGACGGATCAATCGCGTTCCCCTTGCTCGGCCGCGTGCCGGCTGGCGGATTGAGCGTCCGAGCGATCGAGGACACGGTGCGACAACGTCTGGCCGCCGGGTTTGTCAACGACCCGCAGGTCAACGTCACCGTTGACCAGTACCGCAGCCAGCAGATCTTCGTGATGGGTGAAGTGAAGCAGCCAGGTAGTCTGCAGTTCACCGGATCGATGACGTTGATCGAAGCGCTGGCCCGCGCCGGTTCGATGACCGAACATGCCGGAACGGATGTGGTGATCGTACGCTCGTCGAACGCCTCGGGATCAGCGACTCCAGCTCAAAAGCCAAACGCGCCGGGTGACGACGCCATCCGCGTGAACCTGCAAAGTCTCCAGAGCGGAACCCTCTCCCAGAATGTGGCCCTTCGGGCGGGCGATACGATCTTCGTCCCGCGAGCCGAGACGGTGTTCGTGTCAGGTGAAGTCCGTAACCCGGGTGAGTATGTCATGCGCTCCAGCGGGATGACGGTGCGGCAGGCCCTGGCGCTTGCGGGCGGGGTGAGCGAGCGCGGATCGTCCCGACGGATTCAGATCGTTCGGATGGTCAATGGCAAAGAAGAGACAGTCAGCGCCACACTCCAGATGCCTCTGAAAGCCGGCGATACGATCGTCGTGCACGAACGGTATTTCTGATGGCCTAGGTCCGCATGGACGTTTCCATTGTGGTTCCTACGCGTAACCGCAGCGCGCTGCTCTCGAGGACGCTGCGCAGCGCTCTACGCCAGGAGCGCGTCGACTTTGAAGTCATCGTCGTCGACGAAGCCTCGAACGACGAGACGCCCGCGCTTCTCGCAGGCCTTGATGATCATCGTGTCCGGGTGCTTCGTCATGACATCCCGCGCGGCCTTTCTGCCGCACGCAATCACGGGGCCGAGCACGCACACGCCGAGTGGCTGGCATTTCTCGACGATGATGACCTGTGGGCACCGGACAGGCTGTTTCGCCAGGTGAGTGCCGCGAGGGAATCCGGCCGCGACTGGGCCTACACCGGTTCGGTCAACATCGCTGACGGCCGGATCGTGCGCATCAGCCCGGCTCCGTCCGAAGAAGAAGTCATGGCCATCCTCCCGCGATTTCCCATCCTGCCGGGTGGTGGATCGAATGTCATCGTGCGCCGGGAGACGTTCACACAAGTCGGCCCTTTCGAAACGCGTCTCGTGAGTGGCGGAGAAGATTGGGAGCTCTGGATTCGGCTGGCAAAGCACGGCTGGCCGGCCGGCGTGCGCGAGCCGCTGATGGCCAAGCGGATTCACTCGGCGAACATGTTTGGTGAAACGGATCGGATCGTTCGAGCGACGACGGTGATCGAGACGCTGCACGATGCGCCGATTGACTGGGGCAGAATGTACCCCTGGCTGGCCGAACGCTATCTCCGCGAGGGACGTTGGCTGACTGCGTTGAGCACATCCACAAAGGCAGTGGCTCACGGCCATGTGGCCGGCGTCGCTGCCGTGCTGCTGCCCTATGTCAGACATCGCCTTCGACGAACATTGGGTCTACGAACAGAGAGACCCGGGATTCTCTCCGATGGCGTGGCGGCACGCGCAGCGGCATGGCTGCGGGAACTCGAACCCATCCTCGACGACGCGACGGCCGCGTAACGAGCGTACGCCTTTACTCCGGTGTCACACCCGCGCAATTGACACAACGGGACGAGCGTGACCGAAGTTTCTGTCATTATCCCGACGCGCAATCGGAGCAAACTGCTCGAGGCGTCCCTGCGGAGCGTCCTGTGGCAGCGCAACGTCGACCTTGAAACGATCGTCGTCGACGACGGGTCCACCGACGATACGCCAAGCGTGCTTCGAAGCCTCGGTGATCGGATCCGGGTGGTTCGTCATGACCGTTCGCAGGGCGTCAGCGCTGCTCGAAATCGCGGGATTGCCGAGGCGCGCGGTGAGTGGGTAGCCTTTCTGGACGATGACGATCTGTGGGCGCCCGACAAGCTCGAACTTCAGCTTCAGGCGCTTCGTCGCGCCGATCGACGGTGGGCTTACGCCGGGGCCGTCGAGATAACTATGGACAACCAGATCCTCGCGGGCCGGCCACCAGCGTCGCCCGAGACGCTCATGGAAGAACTGCCGATCAGGAACATAGTACCGGCCGGTTCCTCGAATGTGATCGTGTGGAAGGCGTGGCTCTCGATGGCGACGGTCTTCGACGGCAGCTTGTATCACTCCGCCGACTGGGATCTGTGGATCAGGCTTGCGCGCCGAGGGGCGCCCGCGTGCGTGTCGAAGCCGCTGGTCGCTTACCGTTTTCATCCGGGCAGCGCTTCCCTGGACCTGGAAGGAATGTTCTCTGAGACCGACGAAATCGAACGGCGTTATGGCGGCCGCGTGGATCGCAGTGGTTTCAACCGGCATCTGGCGAGGCTTGCCAAGCGCGCAGGTTGGGGTCGAAGCGCGCTCCGGTATTACTGTCGCGCGGCGATCGGAGATCGCGCTTATGTCATGAAGGAGTTCGTCCCGGACGTGTGGAAGCTGTTTTCCGATGTCCTTCGCAGTCGAACGTACCGATTCGGGATCCCGCGTCGAAGACACTCACCACGACGTGACCCGCACAGGCTATGGAAAGAAGAGGCTCGGCTTTGGATCGACCGCCTCGGATGACTAATGCAGATCGGGGACTCCGCGAGACGGCCCGCGCGTGGTTTCGGCGCCTTCCGTCCCCCGTTCGAGATCACGCACGGCGGAGTGCGCGGCTATTGCCCCGCACCGTCCGGAGAGTGCTTGGGGTCGGCGAACCAAGTTATCCGCCCGGGACTGTGAGATGGGGCAGCCTGCGGCGAACGACGCCCTTCAGCCGTTCGTGGGGGTACGAGCGTGGTACTCCGATCGACCGGGTGTATATCGAGGACTTTCTGAAGAAGCATGCCGAGGATGTCCGAGGGGCGTGCCTCGAGATACTGAATGCCGACTACACCGACCGGTTCGGGGC
>Ga0075424_100001470_pt1 | contig 20751 bp, 17 predicted proteins | sample SoiMethybrSBSTD3_FD_75301 | JGI IMG/M metagenome (GOLD analysis project Ga0075424, IMG submission 75301) | Bulk soil microbial communities from a Populus tree surrounding site in Tennessee, USA - Soil MetaG P. TD hybrid SBSTD3 | ecosystem: Environmental > Terrestrial > Soil > Tree plantation... | reverse complement strand
CAGCCGGACGTCGCGGTCGATGCGGAGCGGCATCCGTTCTTCGCGCAGAAGCATGCCGACGCGGGAACGCATCTGCGCATCAATGCCGCCGTGCTGCTTCGGGACGCTGACGGACGGATCCTGCTCGAGAAGCGCACCGACTGCCAGATGTGGGGGATGCCGGGGGGTCGGATTGAGCCAGGCGAATCGGTCGACGCGGCGGCGCGGCGCGAAATCATGGAGGAAACCGGCCTCGAGATCCGGATCACCCGCCTGCTGGGCGTCTATTCAGGGCCGGACGATCGAATTGTCTCCTTCCCCGACAACGTCGTGCAGGTGATCGACGTGCTGGTGGAGGGCGAGGTAGTATCCGGCGATTTTGTACTGAGCGCCGAAAGCGAAGCGATGGAATTCTTCGCGCCGTCGGCGCTTCCGCCGGAGTCCGAGATTATTCCGCCAGCACGCCGCGTCCTCGACGACGTCGCGAGCGGCAGAACTGGCGTCGTGCGCTAAGGAAGGGCCGAGATTGCCATGATCATCAGCCGAACTCCCTTTCGAATCTCGTTCTTCGGTGGCGGCACCGACTATCCCGGGTGGTACCGGGAGCATGGCGGCGCCGTGCTGGCGGCATCGATCGACAAGTACGCGTATCTGAGCTGCCGTCATCTCCCGCCCTTCTTCGAGTACAAGTACCGCGTCCTCTGGTCGCGGATCGAGAACTGTCGCACCGTCGACGAGATCCAGCATCCCGCGGTGAGAGGAGTCCTCGGGTTCCTCGGCATCGAGCGCGGCGTCGAGGTTCACTACCAGGGCGACCTGCCGGCGCGCAGCGGCATGGGCTCGAGCTCGTCGTTCACCGTCGGACTGCTCCATGCGACGCACGCGCTGCTCGGACAAATGCCGGGCAAGCGGAGGCTCGCTCTCGAGAGCATCCACATCGAGCAGGACATCATGAAGGAGAACGTCGGGTCTCAGGACCAGGTGTCGGCTGCGTACGGCGGGCTGAACCGCATCGATTTCCTTCCCAACGGCGAGATCTCCGTCAAGCCGGCCACCATCTCTCGTGAACGCGTGACGGAGCTGCAGTCGCATCTCATGCTGTTCTTCACCGGCATTTCGCGGACGGCGGCGACTGTCGCCGAAAGCTATACGCGCGCGTTCGACAAGCGGAAGCGTCAGCTGCGGATTCTGCGCGACATGGTGGACGAAGGCATCGCCATTCTCGCCAGCAAAGGCGACATCTCCGCCTTCGGAGAACTGCTGCACGAAGGGTGGGAGGCGAAGCGCAGCCTGAGCGATTGCGTGTCAAACCCGGAGGTCGACGCGCTGTACGGTGCGGCGCGCGATGCTGGTGCGCTCGGCGGCAAATTGACCGGTGCGGGCGGCGGCGGTTTTCTGCTGCTGTTCGTGCCGCCCGATCGGCAGGAGGAGGTACGGGTCAAGCTGTCGCCGCTGTTGCACGTCCCGTTTCAGCTGGAGTTCTCCGGGAGCGAGATCATCTTCTTCGATCCCGAGCGGGACTACGTCGACGCGGAACAGCAGCGTGACAGCCGCCCGGCTCTCGGTTTCCGCGATCTCGAACTCAGCACGCTCGGGCTGACGCCCCGGATCGGCGGAGCTGTCGACAGGGAGTGAATCGTGAACAGGACCTCCGCCACAGTCACGCTCAACATCCCCTCCGTCGACGTCGCCGTGGCGCTGCTGCGACGGATGCGCGAGATCCGGCAGTTCGAGGAACGGATCATCAAGATCTATCCGACGGACGTGATGGTGACGCCGGTGCACCTTCACATCGGCCAGGAGGCGGTGCCGGTCGGCGTGTGCGCGCACCTGGCCGACACCGACAAGATCTTCTTCGGTCATCGCACGCACGGGCCCGCGCTCGCCAAAGGCCTCTCGATGAAGGTCCTGATGGCGGAGCTGTACGGACGCACGACCGGCTGCGCGCAGGGCTACGGTGGTTCGATGCACCTGGTTGAGCCTTCGAAGGGAATGATGGGCAGCTCCTCGATCGTCGGCGGCAGCATCGCCCTGGGGGTCGGCGCGGCTCTGGCCTCGAAGCTGCGTGGCGATTCCACGATCGCCGTCTCCTACTTCGGCGATGGAGCGACCAATAGCGGGGTCTTCTGGGAGAGCCTGAATTTCGCGGCGCTGCGGCAGCTCCCCGTGCTCTTCGTGTGCGAGGACAACGGCCTCTCGAACGTGATGCCGAAGTCCGCCCACATGTTTGCCGACGTCGAGCGTATCGCGGCGGAGTTCATGCGCGTGCTCCACGCCGACGGCACCGACGTCCTGTCCGTCTATGGCGTGGTCGAAGAGGCGCTGGTGCATGTGCGCGCACAACATGGACCCGCGTTCGTGAACTGCCCGACGAAACGCTGGATGAAGCATCAGGGTGTCGACGTCGACGACCTCGCGATCAATCCGGTCGATCGCGACGCCGACTGTCCGATCCGCCGGCTCGAGCGGCTGATGCTGCAGAGTGGGCTCATCACGCAGGAAGAGTCGCGAGCGATGGTCGCGGCCATCGACGCTGAGATCGACGCCGCCGTGGAGTTCGCGATCGCGAGCCCGTTCCCGGACCCCGCCAACCTCGTGAGGGAGGTCTAAGCCCGATGCCCTGGAGCAGAATCCCACAGAGCCAGAGCAAGGTCGACGGCAATCGGATCATCAGCTTCAAGGACGCCATCCGTGAAGCGACCGACCAGGCGATGACCCTCGATCCGAACGTCTTCGCCATCGGTCTCGACGCCGATGACAAATTCGGCGTGTTCGGGACGATGCTCGACATGTCACATCCGGATCGGATTATCGGCACGCCGATTTCCGAGAACGCGATGACGGGCGTGGCTCTGGGTGCCGCGCTGTGCGGCATGCGGCCGATCTTCATCCAGCTGCGCGTCGACTTCATGATGTTGACGATGGATCAGATCGTCAACTACATCGCGAAGTGGCGCTACATGACGCAGGGCCGGGTCAAGGTGCCGCTGGTGATTCGAGCCGTCATCGGGCGCGGGTGGGGATCAGGCGCGCAGCACTCCGGCACGCTGCAGGGCGTGTTCTCGCACATTCCCGGACTGAAAGTGGTGATGCCGTCGACGCCGTTCAACGTCAAGGGGCTGTTTCTGGCGTCACTGCAGGACGACTACCCGGTGATCTTCATCGAGCATCGATGGCTGTACAAGAACACCGGCCACGTGCCGGAGGCGATGTACAGCCTGCCACTCGGCAAGGGCGCCATCGTGCGCCCGGGACGCGGTCTGACGGTGGTCGCGGCGTCGATTGCCTGCGTGGACGTGGCGAATGTCTGCGAGCAGTATGGATACGATGCGGAGATCATCGATCCGCAGACGCTCAAGCCGCTGGACGAGCCGTTGATCCTCGACTCGGTACGAAAGACCGGCCGCCTGCTCGTCGTGGACTACGACTATCCGGCGTGCGGCTTCGCCTCGGAAGTCTGCACGCTCGTTGCGGAGAAGGCGTGGTCCTCGCTCAGGGGGCCGGTGAGCCGGCTCACGTTCCCGGAGTGTCCGATGCCCGCGAGCGGCGTCCTCGAAAAAGCGTTTTATCCGACAGCTCGCATCGCGCAGCGGATCGAGGAGCTGCTGGGGGCGCAATGATTCTCGTCACGGGCGGCACCGGCTTCGTCGGCCGTCACCTGCAGGAGGAGCTCGCGCGCCGCGCGATCCCGTTCGCGGTCTTCGCGAAGCGCGAATACGACCTCACGATCGGCGAGCAGGCGGACGCCGTGTTCGCCCGCCATCGTGAGGCAGACCTGATCGTGCACCTGGCCTGCTACCAGGCCGCCGGCGATTTTCCAGCGAAGCACCCGGGCGACCAGTTCTACGTCAACAACCTGATCCACCTGAACGTCCTGGAGGCGTGGCGGCGCCACGCGCCGCACGCCCGATTCGTCGGCGTCGGCTCCTCCTGCGCGTACCCGAGTGACCTCGACTCGCTGACGGAAGACCTGCTCATGAACGGGGCGATCCACGGCAGCGTGTACTCGTATGCGTTTACCAAGCGGGCGCTCTGCACGGGACTGGCGGCATACAACGATCAGTACGGGTTGAACGGCAGCTACCTCATTCCGCCGACGTTGTTCGGCGAGTTCGACGACTTCGGCCTGGAGACCGCGCACGTCGTCGGCGCGCTGATCGGCAAGTTCGTGCGCGCTGTGCGTGAAGGGTTGCCGGAGGTCGAAATCTGGGGCGACGGATCCCAGGTGCGCGAGTTCCTCTACGTCAAGCCATTCGTGGCCGCGCTTCTCGACCTGGCGCCGCGGCTGAACCGTGACGTGCTCAACGTCGCCCCGGGGTGCGGCACGTCGATTCGACAGCTCGCGACGTCGATTGGCGCCGCGGCGGGATTCACCGGCCGGATTGCCTACAATGCCGACCGCTATGTCGGCGTGAAGGAAAAGTTCCTGAATACGACCCGGCTCGCGCAGAAGTACGGAATGCAGCTTGACGCGGACGTGTCGTCCGGCATCACACGAACCGTCGACTGGTACAACGAGCATTACGACCTGCTGAAGAATCGCCGCAAATTCGAGGACAGCCGGCACGTGGTCACGGCAGGCCTCTGATTACGATTCCGGCCGCCGCGGACGCCCGGCCGCATTCGCACGACGCGCCCGTGTACAGGAAGATTCTCGTGACCGGCGGGTCGGGTCTCCTCGGTCACGGATTCCAGGCGATCGCCGCCGAGTACGCCGACCGGCAGTTCGTGTTCTCCGGTTCGAAGGACTGTGATCTCACGGACCGCGATCGGACAATTCGGTTCGTCGGCGAGCACAAGCCGGACGCCATCGTGCACACCGCCGCACTCGCCGGAGGCATTCAGTACAGCACGTGCCATCCGGCGACATTGCTCCGTGACAACGTGCTGATGAACCTCAACATCATGGAGGCGGCACGGGCGCACGGCGTACGCAAAGTGATCGAGACGTTGTCCACCGGGATGTATCCGCCCGAGGCGCCGAATCCGATCAGAGAGCAATACATCCACGACGGACCGCCGCACGACTCCAACTACAGTTACTCGTTCGCGAAGCGCCTCATCGATCCGGCCATCAGGGCCTATCGCAGCGAATACGGTCTCAATTGCATCGGCCTGGTCTCGAACGGGATCTTCGGCGAGCACGGCAACTTCCGCCCGGCGGAATCGGTGATGGTCGCGGCGCTGATCAGACGGTTCTTCGAGCAGCGTGATTCGGCGGCGCCTGTCGTGATTTGGGGCGATGGATCGCCACTGCGCGAGTACACGTACAGCCGCGACATGGCGCGTGCGTTCATGTGGTGCCTGGATCACTACGACGACGCCCAGATTCTCCACGTCGGATCGACAGAGGAGCATTCCGTCAGGGACACGGCGTTCATGATCGCCGACGCGATGGGGATCGATCGGTCGCGCGTGGTCTTCGATACGTCGAAGCCGGCGGGAATCCTCCGGAAAGCCACCGACAACTCGCGGTTCGTGAGCCGTTCGGGGTTCAGCTACACACCGTTCCGCGTCGGTCTCGAGCGGACGATCCAGTGGTTCGTGGAGAACTACCACGTTCCCGGCGCGGTGAAACTCTGAGACGGACGGAACAGGAATGAGAACACGCCAGCTGGGGCGGACCGGCCTGACGGTGTCGGAAATCGGGTTCGGAACGTGGGGACTTGGCGGCGACTCGTACGGTCCCGTTGACGATGCGACGTCCCGCGACGCGCTGTCGCTGGCGTTCGATCGCGGCGTCACGTTCTACGACACGTCGGACCTCTACGGCGCAGGCCACAGCGAAGAAGTGCTCGGGAGCGTGTTCCGCGATCGCCGCGACCGCGTCGTCATCGCGACGAAGGTCGGCACGCTGCCGCATACCGGCTTCTACATGCCGCAGGACTTTGCCGCGCCGACCATCGAGCGCGGCCTCGAGGCCAGTCTGCGGCGCCTCGGCACCGATTACGTGGACCTGTATCAACTCCACAGCCCGCAGTTGGAGCTGCCCAATTGGGATGAGATTCTCGCGACCCTTGGACGCCTGCGCACCGCCGGCAAGATCCGCGCCTACGGAATCTCCGCGCGATCGCCGCGCGATGCCAGGACGGCCATCGAGCGATTCGGATTCCCTGTGGTGCAGGTGAACTTCAATCTGATCGACCATCGCGCGATCGAGGGCGGCCTGTTCGAGGTGTGCCGCCAGCGCGACGTCGGCGTGATTGCCCGTACGCCGCTCTGTTTCGGGTTTCTTTCAGGCACCATGACCGGAGAGGAAACGTTCGCGCCGCCCGACCACCGCGCCAACTGGCCGCGCGAGCAGTTGCGCCGCTGGGCTCGTGCGCCGCAGCTCTTTGCTGCATTGAACGCCGGGACGACGCGCACGCTCGTGCAGCTCGCACTCGGGTTCTGCCTCTCGGAACCCGCCGTGTCCACCGTGATCCCCGGCATGCTGAGGCGTACCGAGGTGTTCGAGGATACAGCTGTCGTAGACATGCCGCCGCTCACCGACGGTGAAATCGCCCGGATCAGAGAGCTGTATCGCACCGATCTGTTTTACGATCCGCTGGCCAAGTCGTTGTCTCCGGCGGCCGCCGCGCAGGCAGAACCCACATGACGATACGGGATCAGACGACACCCCGCCACGATCCGTCGCGGTTCATCGAGCCGACGCGTACGACAGCTGCCGAAGTGAGCTACCGTCAACGCCTCGAGGAGTACTTCTCGCGCGGCGCCGCGACCAACGTGGAGAAGCTGCAGAACTTCCCGAAATACGTTCCCGTCCAGGACTTGCGGCGCTTCCTCTGCCGATACGAAATCTTTCAGAAGGTGCTCAACGTCCACGGTTCGATCTTGGAATGTGGCGTCCTCATGGGCGGTGGCCTGATGACGTGGGCTGCGCTCAGCGAGATCTTCGAGCCGGTCAACCACATCCGGAACATTGTCGGTTTCGACACGTTCGAGGGTTTCGCGTCCGTTGCCGCCGAGGATCGAACGATGACGGCCGTCCACGGCAAGGTTGGCGGGCTCGCCGTGGATGCGTTCGACGATCTGCAGCAGGCGATCGCGTTGTACGACGAGAACCGGCTCCTCAAGCACATCGCGAAGGTGAAGCTCGTGCGCGGAGACATCATGACGACGGCGCCGCAATTCCTGGAGCAGAACCCGCACACCGTCGTCAGTCTGCTGTGGCTGGACTTCGACACCTTCGAGCCGACGGCGACTGCGCTGCGGCATTTCCTGCCGCGGATGCCGAAGGGGGCCGTGATCGCGTTCGACGAGCTCAATCACGAGGTGTGGCCGGGAGAAACCGTGGCGGTGATCCAGTCGGTCGGCCTGCGAAATCTCAGAATCGAGCGCTTTCCGTGGGGAAGCACGGTCTCGTTCGCGGTACTCGACTGATCGATGGACGCGCTGACGGAACAGGGATTTGCGGAACTGTTCGGCACGACCGCCTGCCGCATTCGCGAAACGGCAGGACCGCTCATCGACGACAGCGACTGGCGCTTCGAGACGATCGGCGGGGCCCGGCGCGACGCCATGATCCTCGAGTCGTTGAAACGCACGCAGTCGCCGCAGCTGAAGCACGCGGGGGCGCATCGAGCCGCCGATTGGGATGACGGGTGGCGCGAGAATCTCGGCGACTTCATCGCGTCGGGATACGACAAGCGCACGTTGGTGCCCAAGTATGTGAAGGCGGGCGTGCCCGTGCGGCTCGGCCGCTCGTTCGTACAGCCGGTCCAGGAAGATTTCGTGTACCGCTACACGCGCGTGTTTCGCGCGTGGCTGTTCCGCGAGTACGTGGCTCCCTTCGACACGGTGTACGAGATCGGATGCGGCACCGGAGACAATCTCGTGCACATGGCCGAGATGTTCCCCGACAAGCGCTTGAGCGGTCTGGACTGGGCGCCTTCGTCTCAGGAGATCGTCCAGGCGGTCGCCGGTCACTACGGTTTGCGGCTCGTCGCCGGGGCCTTCGACTTCTTCAACCCGGACGCGCAGTTACGGCTCGCGGACGCCAGCGCGGTGCTTACATTCGGAGCGCTCGAGCAGGTTGGCGCGGAGCACGGCGCCTATCTCGATTTCATCCTGGCGCAGCGTCCTGCGGTCTGCGTGGACGTCGTTGGTCTCGGAGAGCTGTACGACGAGACAGACCTGCTCGACTATCTTGCACTCCTCTACCACCGCCGCCGCCGGTACCTGGACGGATACCTGACGCGGCTCAGGCAACTGGAGGCCGAGCGGATGATCGAGGTGATCGCCGTTCATCACCATCGATTCGGCAATCCGTTTGACGATCCTTACTCGTACGTCGTCTGGAGACCAACATGACCGTGGCGATTGTTGTGTTCGAAATCAACGAGCTCGAGGGGATGCGGGCGATGATGCCCCAGATCAAGAAAGAGTGGTACAACGAACTCGTCATCGTGGACGGGGGATCGACCGACGGCACGATCGAATACGCGCGTGAGCACGGATATGATCTCTTCGTCCAGCGGCAGAAGGGTGTGGGTGGAGCGCTCAACGAGGCCGCCCGGCGCGTCACGTCGGACATCATCATCTTGTACGCACCCGACGGCAGTTTCATCCCGGACAGGATCCCCCTCATCACCGACCAGATTCGCCGCGGCGCCGACATCGTCAACGTGACCCGCTATCATTACGGCGCCCGCAGCGAGGATGACACGATCTGGACGGCACCGGCCAATCGCCTGTTTACGGCCTTCGTCAACATCTTTTTCGGACGTTCGTTCAGGTTCACCGATTTTCTGTACACCTATGTCGGCTTTCGCCGAAGTCTCGTCGATGAGATGCAGGTCGACACCACACTGATCACGTGGACGCAGATTCTCATGCTGCGGGCCATTCGTCTGGGTCGAACCATCGTCGAAATCCCGGGGAATGAACCGAAGCGAATCGGCGGAGCTGTGAAGGTGCCGAAGATCGCGACGGCATTCGTGATCTTCAAGACCATCTTGCAGGAACGGTTCCGGCCGTTGATCACGCCTGCGCTGGCGCAAGCGAAGCAGGGATGAACCGCTTCACGGCATTGGTGGATGTCCACACGCTCGTGACGACACGTAACCTCCGTACCGCTCCAGCTGTTCCGCAACCGGCTGCGTGAGAAACCGCTATCTGCTCGCGGCGGATTTCGTGCTGTTGGCGCTGGCCGCCATCGGCGCGTTCGTCCTGCGGTTCGACTGGTACTTCCTCGCATCGCGGCCGGAGTTCCCCGCGTTTCTGATCGTGGCGGTCCTGGCCAAGCCGGTCGTGCTGTACTTCGGGGACATCTACGCGCGCTATTGGCAGTACGCGACGACCAGGGACATGCTGGCGCTCCTGCTGTCGGTGTCCGCCGCGTCGGTCGCGATGGGCCTCGCCATCACCATTCTGCTCGCTGTCGGCATGATCCCCTTCTTTTCGCGCTCCGTGATGATCATCGACTGGCTGCTGGCGGTGCTCCTCGTGACGGGCGCGCGCGTCGCCGTCAGAATGCGGCACGACCTGCGTGCGGAGGTCCGTCGGCCCGGCGGGTCGCGCGATGTGATCGTCGTGGGCGCCGGCAATACCGGCATGGTGGTCGTCCGCGAAATCCAGCGAAACAGCCGCGTCAAGAAGAACGTCATCGGTTTTCTGGACGACGATGCCGACAAGCTCGGCAAGCAGATTTACGGCGTGCCGGTACTGGGCAGGATCGCCGACCTCGCGACGATCGCGGCGAAGCACCGTTGCGACGAGATCGTCATCGCCATGCCGTCCGCGCCGGGGCGCACCGTGCGCGAAGTCGCGGACCGGTGCCGGCGCCTCGGACTGCGGTCGCTGACCATTCCCGGCGTGTACGAACTGCTCGACGACAAGGTCAGCGTCAGCACACTGCGCGAGATCGATATCGCCGACCTGCTGCGGAGGAGTCCCGCGCAGACGCGCGAGCGGGCGCATCAGTACATCCGTGGCCGGCGCGTGCTCGTGACGGGCGCGGGCGGATCGATCGGCTCCGAACTGTGCCGGCAGATCGCGCACCTCGATCCGCACCAGTTGATCCTGCTGGGCCACGGCGAAAACAGCCTGTTCGAGCTGTCGCAGGAGCTTGCGGACATGGCGCCGGCGCTCGACCATCAGGTCGCGATCGCCGATATCCGCGACGAACGACGCGTGCGCCAGATCTTTCAGCAGTTCAAGCCCGACGTGGTGTTCCATGCGGCGGCGCACAAGCACGTCGGCCTGATGGAACAGAACCGCGAAGAGGCCCTCACCAACAACATCCTCGGCACGCATCGCGTGGCCTCGGCTGCGATCGAGGCCGGAACAGAGCGCTTCGTGCTGGTGTCCACGGACAAGGCGGTCCGCTCCGTCGGCGTCATGGGTGCGTCGAAGCGCGTGGCGGAAGAGATCGTCAGGCAGGTCGCGCGCGCGACCGGTCGTGCCTTCGTCGTCGTGCGATTCGGGAATGTGCTCGGCAGTCACGGTAGCGTCGTGCCGATCTTCAAGCGACAGATTCAACGCGGTGGTCCGGTCACGGTCACCGATCCCGGCATGCGCCGGTTCTTCATGACGATCCCGGAGGCCGTGCACCTGATGCTCGAGGCCGGTGGTCTCGGACGCGGAGGCGAGCTCTACGTGCTCAGGATGGGGGAGCCCGTGGCCATCGTCGACCTCGCGCGCGATCTCATTCAGTTGTCCGGCTTCTCGCTCGACGAAATCCCGATCGTCTTCACCAGTCCGCGCCCCGGCGAAAAGTTGACCGAGCAGCTATGGGAAGACGGAGCGGTGCTCGACGACACAGAGCACCCGGACGTGGTGCGTGTCAGCGAGCCGCCGCTGGCGATCACCGACGCGCACGCCGCCGTCGCGCAGATCGTCGCGGCCGTGGAGAGCGGCGATCAACTCGCGACTGACGCACTGGTTCAGGCGTGGCTCAACGGGTCCCCGGGTGCGGGAAGCGTGATCGCGTTTCCGACCCGCGATCTGCGGACGCAGGCCTTTCTCGGAGAGTGAACGTGAGCATCACCGATCAGCAGGAAGCGGGCGGCGGCGCGTCGCCTCCACGCATCGCCGTCGCCGGCTGTGGCGCCTGGGGCGGGAATCTCGTTCGCAATTTTGCGGCGCTCGGAGCGTTGCACGCGATCGTCGATCCCGATCTGAAGGCAGCCACGGCATTGGCGCAGCAGAACGGCTGCGTCAGGGCGGCCTGGGGGGCGATGCTCGACGATCCCGGGATCGACGGCGTCGCGATTGCGGCTCCGGCGGCGCTGCACGCCAGCCTTGCACGCGAAGCCCTCGAGGCAGGCAAGCACGTGCTGGTCGAAAAGCCGCTTGCGTTGCGCGTTGCGGATGCCGAGGCACTCTGTCAGCTCGCCGAACGGAACGACCGCCGCCTGATGGTCGGTCACCTGCTCCACTACCATCCGGCGTTTCTGCAGCTGCGGGACCTGGTTCGCGAAGGCGCGCTCGGCCGCCTGCAGTACATCTACTCGAACCGGTTGAACCTCGGGAAGATCAGGCGCGAGGAAGACATTCTCTGGAGTTTCGCGCCGCACGACATCTCGATGATCCTCGCGCTGGTCGGCGACGATCCGGAGAGCGTCGAGGCGATCGGCGCGAGATATCTCCATCGCACGATCGCGGACGTGACCACGACGCACCTCGTCTTCCCCGGCGGCGAGCAGGCGCACGTCTTCGTGTCGTGGCTGCATCCCTTCAAGGAACAGAAGCTCGTGGTCGTCGGCGACCGCGCCATGGCCGTGTTCGACGACGGCGACGAGTGGCCGCGCAAGCTGCTCCTGTACCCGCATCGCGTCGAATGGCGGAAGACGCTGCCGGTCCCGCAGAAAGCCGACGCCCAGCCGGTGCCGGTGGAGCCGGGCGAACCGCTGCGCCTCGAGTGCCAGCACTTCATCGACTGCATCCGGACCGGGGCGACGCCGCGCACGGATGGCCGCGAGGGACTACGCGTCCTTCGCGTGCTCGCGCGCGCGACCGAGGCGCTCTCGAAAGGGGAGTCCGCGCGGCCCCAGACGGTCCGCACCCCGGCGGCGCCGCGCTGGCCGGGAGTGCACGTGCACGAGACGGCGTGGATAGACGAGGGCGTGGAGATCGGCCAGGACACGCGCATCTGGCACTTCAGCCACGTCCTTCCGCGCACGCGGATCGGCCGCGGATGCGTCATCGGCCAGAACGTCATGATTGGGCCGGACGTCGCGGTCGGCGACACGTGCAAGATTCAGAACAACGTGAGCCTCTACAAGGGAGTGACGCTCGAGGACGGCGTGTTCTGCGGACCGTCGTGCGTGTTCACCAACGTGAACAACCCGCGCGCGGAAATCGAGCGCAAGGACGAATTCCTCCCGACGCTGGTGAAGCGGGGGGCGACGATCGGCGCGAACGCGACGATCGTGTGTGGATCGACCATCGGCGAATACGCCTTCGTCGCGGCTGGCGCCGTGGTCACCAGGGACGTCCCGGCGTTTTCGCTGATGGCGGGCGTGCCGGCGCGGCGCATCGGGTGGGTGAGTCGTGCGGGCCGGCGCCTCGGCGCAGATCTGAAATGCCCCGACACCGGACAGCAGTACGCGGAAAGCGGTCCAGACCGGCTCGTCGAGGTCACCGAACAGGTGGTAGCCATCTGATGGCCGTCGAAACACCAGCAGGCGTTCAGGCGCCAATCCCCTTCATCGATCTCGCCGCTCAGAGGCGGCGGCTGGGCAGCCGGATCGACGAAGCGATTCTCCGCGTCGTGGATCACGGCGGCTTCATCATGGGGCCCGAAGTCCGGCAGCTCGAGACCGACCTGTCGGCGTTCTGCGGCGCCCGTCACGCCATCGGCTGCGCGAACGGCACCGACGCGCTCGCACTCGTGCTGATGGCGAAGGGCGTGAAGCCGGGCGATGCGGTCTTGTGCCCCTCGTTTACGTTCGCATCGACTGCCGAGGTCATCGCGTGGGTCGGCGCCACGCCCGTGTTCGTCGACGTGCGGCCGGAGACGTTCAACATGGACCCGGCCAGCCTCGAGGCGGCAATCGCGACCGCGCGGGCGCGCGGACTGACGCCGACCGCGGTCATCGCCGTGGATCTGTTCGGCCAGCCGGCTGACTACGACGCGATCGAGCCCGTCTGCGCCGCGCACCGATTGTGGCTGTTATCAGACGCGGCCCAGAGCTTCGGCGCGACGTACAAGGGACGGCGCGTCGGCACGATCGGCGCCGCGACGTCGACGAGCTTCTTTCCCGCCAAGCCGCTGGGATGCTACGGCGACGGCGGCGCCGTTTTCACCGATGACGAGGCGCTGGCGGCGATCGTGCGCAGCCTGCGCGTGCACGGCCAGGGCTCGGACAAGTACGACAACGTCCGGATCGGCATGAACGGCCGGCTCGACACGGTGCAGGCGGCGGTCGTGATCGAGAAGCTCACAATCTTTCCCGACGAGATCGCGGCGCGGCAGCGAGTGGCGACGCGGTACAACGAGGCGCTGGGCGACGTCGCCGCCGTGCCCGCCGTGCTCGACGGCGCCACGTCCGTGTGGGCCCAGTACACGATACGCGTCGCGGGCGGCCGTCGTGATGTGCTGGCGACGCGGCTCAAGGCCGACGGCATCCCGACCGCCGTCTATTACCCGAAACCGCTCCACCGCCAGACCGCGTATCGTGACTATCCCGTCGCCAACGGTGCGCTGCCGGTGAGCGATCGGCTCGCCACGGAGGTGATCAGCCTCCCCATGCATCCCTACCTCGCGCCCGACGTTCAGGATCGCATCGTCGAGTCGGTACGGCGGGCGTTGACCGCGTCTTAAACAGCATCCCGCGGACCGGGGGCAGCATTCATGGATCTCAGGGGCAAGAAGCTCGTCGTCGTCGGCGGGGCCGGCCTTATCGGCTCGCATGTCGTCGACCGCCTGGTGCGGGAAGACGTCGCTGAAATCGTCGTCTACGACAACTTCGTCCGCGGCACTCACGAAAACCTCGCCGAGGCGCTGACCGACCCGCGTGTTCGGATCCATGACGTCGGCGGCGACATCATGCAGACCGACATCCTGGAGGCAGCGTTCAAGGGCGCGCACGGCGTCTTCCATCTGGCCGCCCTGTGGCTCCTGCAGTGCTATGAGTACCCGCGAGCCGCATTCGACGTGAACATCCGGGGGATGTTCAACGTGCTGGAAGCGTGCGTCGCCGAGGGTGTCGACCGCCTCGTGTACTCCTCGTCCGCCTCGGTGTACGGCGATGCCGTGCGCGAGCCGATGGACGAGGAGCATCCGTTCAACAACACCACCTTTTACGGAGCGACGAAAATCGCCGGCGAAGCGATGGCGCGGGCCTATTTCCATCGTTACAAGCTTCCGTACGCCGGCCTGCGCTACATGAACGTGTACGGACCGCGCCAGGACTACCGTGGCGCGTACATCGCCGTCATCATGAAGATGCTCGACAACATCGACAGCGGCATCGCCCCGAAGGTGTACGGCGACGGCAGCCAGGCGTACGATTTCGTGTACGTCCAGGACTGCGCCGAGGCGAATGTCGCGGCGATGAAGGCGGACGTGACCGATCGGTTCTACAACGTCGGGACCGGATGTCGGACCACCATCAAGGAGCTCGCCGAGCTCATCCTGGAAGTGCGGCGGTCGCCTCTGAGCGTGGAGTACGAGCCCGCCGGTCTGACGTTCGTGAAGAACCGAATCGGGTCGCCAGTACGGGCGGCGGCCGATCTCGGGTTTACGGCGCGGGTTCCGCTGCGCGAGGGGCTGGCCGCGCTGATTGCGTGGCGCGACCGCCACAAGGCCGAAGTGGACTCGCGCCGTCAGAAGATGCTCGTCTGACGAGCCGCCGCTCCGCGCTGGCGCGTCGCTCCCTGTGAATCTCCTGAAGGTGCTCCGTCGACGCATGGAGACACAACTCGAACAGTTGAAGGACCCCGCGAGCCGCTTGACGGCGCTCGAGGCGGAGGTGACCAGCCAGCGCGCCGTCATCGCGCACCTCGAGCTGGAGCTGAGTCGCCACGTGTCGCTCCTCCGGCTGATAGCGGCACCCGAGATCAACGACACGCCGTTCGCGCAGCAGACGCGGGCAAGCTTCGATTACCAGTGGGAGCAGCTTCCGGTCGGTCGATGGAACCTCGATCACCCCGAGTTCCGGAAAGAGGCGGCGGGCTACGTACGCCAGTTCACCGGGCTGCCGGCGGAGTGGTTCGAGGGCAAGAGCGTGCTCGACGCCGGGTGTGGCGCCGGTCGTTACAGCTGGGCGATGTGCACGATGGGCGCCCACGTCCTCTCAATCGACCAGTCCCTTCACGGCCTGGAGCGGACCCGGCGGGCATGCGACGCGTTTTCCTCGCATCGCGTCCGGCAGGTGAATCTCGTCGAGGCGCTCGGGATCGACGAGCAGTTCGATCTGGTGTGGTCCTTCGGCGTGCTCCACCACACCGGCGACACGTACGGCTGCTACCGCCGGCTTGTTCCCCTCGTCCGCCCCGGAGGCTACCTGTTCCTGATGCTGTACGGCGAGCCGCGACACGGGCAGCTCGACGACTACCGCGCCGTGCTCGAATACGAGCGCTGGCGGCGCCTGACGCGCAACATGACCTTCGACGAGCGGCTCGCGGCGGTGCGGGAGGCGATGGCGCGCCGCGAATTCATGGCCAACGGCGAGGAGTATGTCGAGGGCTACTTCGATGCGATCTCGCCGCTCGTTGCCGACCTCTACTCCTGGGAAGAGATCCAGTCGTGGCTGATTCGCGATGGATTCGTCGACATCCGGCGCACGGTGGACACCAGGAATCACCACGTCATCGGACGTCGCCCCGCCGCGGACGGATTCTGATGTGCGGCATCGCCGGCGTGCTGCAGATGGACGGCGCACCCGTCGCGCCGGAGATCATTCGCGCGATGACCGGCCTGATTGCGCATCGCGGGCCGGACGGCGAAGGGCACGTCGTCGAAGGCCCGGTCGCGATCGGACACCGCCGTCTGGCGATCATCGATCTGAGCGACAGCGCCAGCCAGCCGATGGAGTCGCCGGACGGCCGCTACGTGCTGTCGTACAACGGCGAGCTCTACAACTTCCGCGAGCTGCGCCAGCAGCTGTGTCAGGCGGGCCGCCCGTTCCGCTCGCGGTCGGACACCGAGGTGCTGCTGGCCGCACTGGAGCACTGGGGCGATGCGGCGCTCCTGCGCTTCAACGGCATGTTTGCGTTCGCGCTCTGGGATCGGCGCGAACGCCGTCTGCTGCTGGCGCGCGATCGGTTCGGCGTGAAGCCGCTCTATTACGCGCGCGTCGGCTCGGCGTTCCTGTTCGCCTCGGAAGTGAAGGCGTTCCGCGGGCATCCCCGATTTGCCGGGCGGATGGACCCGCGCGCGCTCCTCGAATACTTCACGTTCCAGAACCTGTTCAGCGACCGCACGCTGTTCGAGGGCGTTCGGCTCCTGCCGGCGGGCAGCACGCTGGAGGTGACACTGCCGTCGACCGGCCGTGACGCCGCGCCGGTGATTTCCCGGTATTGGGATTTTCAGTTCGAGGAGCCTGCCGACGCGCGCAGCGACCGCGAGTACCTCGAGGAGCTCGACGCGCTCTTCAACCAGGCGGTGACACGGCAGCTCGTGAGCGACGTCGACGTGGGCGCGTACCTGTCTGGCGGAATGGATTCCGGCGCGATCACGGCGGTCGCGGCGCGCCACGTCCCCTACATCCGCAGCTTCACGTGCGGCTTCGATCTGCATTCAGCCTCTGGCGTCGAGCTCAACTTCGACGAGCGCGCCGCCGCCGAGAACCAGTCGTACGTCTCGAAGACCGAGCACTATGAAGTCGTGCTCAAGGCCGGCGACATGGAGCGCGTGCTGCCGAAGGTCGCGTGGCATCTCGACGAGCCGCGGGTGGGACAGAGCTATCCCAACTACTACGTCGCGCAACTGGCGTCGAAGTTCGTCAAGGTGGTGCTCGCGGGTACCGGCGGCGACGAGCTGTTCGGCGGCTATCCGTGGCGATATTACCGCGCCGTGGTGAACGACGACTTCGAGCAGTACATCGACAAGTACTACCTGTACTGGCAGCGGCTCGTGCCGAATCGCAAGCTGCGGGACCTCTTCGCGCCGGTCTGGAGCGACGTGCAGGACGTGTGGACGCGCGACATCTTCCGCGACGTCTTCGCGTCGCACGCCCGCACGCTGACGCGACCGGAAGACTACGTGAACCACTCGCTGTATTTCGAGGCCAAGACATTCCTGCATGGCCTGCTCATGGTCGAGGACAAGTTGTCGATGGCGCATTCGCTGGAGACGCGGGTGCCGTTCCTCGACAACGACCTGGTCGATTTCGCGATGCGGCTCCCCGTCCGTCTCAAGCTGCGAAACCTGCAGGAGGTGGTGAAGCTCGACGAGAACGAGCCGGGAGCCAAGAGCGCGCAATATTACCAGCGCACCAACGACGGAAAGCTGCTGCTGCGCGACATGGTGTCGAGGTACGTCTCGAGCGACGTCGCGGCGAGGGAGAAGCAGGGGTTCTCGGCGCCCGATGCGAGCTGGTTCAAAGGCGAGAGCATCGACTATGTGCGGCGCCGGCTCTTGAACGGGAAGGCACGCCTCTACGAGTTCCTCGACCCGGCCGTGGTGCACGACCTGGTGGCCGACCACCTCGATGGGCGCGACAACCGCCGCCTGCTGATCTGGTCGCTGCTCAACGTCGAAGCGTGGTGCGAGGCCTATCTGTCATGAGGTGGGTGCTGGAGCATTTCCGGGCACTCGCGGAAATCGTGGCGCTGCTCACCCGCTACCGCCAGCTGACCTGGGAGATGACGCGCCGGGAGATCACCGATCGGTACGCCGGCCAGGTGTTCGGCACCCTCTGGGGCCTTGGCCATCCGCTCGTGCTCATCGCCGTGTACGTCTTCGTGTTTGCCTACGTGTTCAAGGTCCGGATTGGCGGCACGGCGGATCTTCCCCTGGATTACACGACGTACCTGCTCGCGGGCCTGATTCCCTGGCTGGCCTTCCAGGAATCGATGAGCAAGGCGTCAACGGTGATCACCGCCCACACGAACCTGGTCAAGCAGGTCGTGTTCCCGATCGAAGTGCTGCCCGTGAAAGGCGTGATCGTGGCAGGTATCACGCAATCGATCGGCACGGCGGCGCTCATCGTGTACGTGCTGGTGTCGCACGGCAGCCTGCCGCTGATGTACCTGCTGCTTCCCGTCGTATTCCTGCTGCACGTGCTGGCGATGGTTGGAGTGGCGTATGTGCTCTCGGCGATCGGCGTGTATTTCCGGGACGCGAAGGATTTCGTTCAGGTGTTCTGCACCGTCGGCGTGTTCGTGATTCCAGTCATGTACCTGCCTGCTCAGGTCCCGGCCCTCTTCCGCCCGATCGTCTTCATCAACCCCTTCAGCTACGTGATCTGGTGTTATCAGGACGTGCTGTACTACGGCCGCTTCGAGCATCCGTGGGCGTGGGTCGTCTTCCCGGCAGGCAGCGTTCTCATCTTCAGCCTGGGGTACCGGTTGTTCCGAACCTTGAAGACGTTCTTTGGAAGCGTGCTATGAGGGCACCCCAACTTCCGGCGATTCGCGTGAGCGGGCTCTCGAAGATGTACAAGGTGTACGCGAAGCCGGCGGACCTGCTGCGCGAGATCGTCACGCGGCGTCCGAGGCACAAGGAATTCTGGGCGCTGCGGGACGTCTCCTTCGAGGTTGCCCGAGGCGAGATCGTTGGCGTGATCGGTCGCAACGGCGCCGGCAAGAGCACGTTGCTGAAGATCCTCGCCGGCACACTGGACAGGACGGCGGGCGACGTCGACGTCAACGGCAGGATTTCTGCGATTCTCGAGCTCGGCACCGGCTTCAACGGCGAGTACACCGGGCGCGAGAACATTTACATGGGCGGCGTCTGTCTCGGCATGAGCCGGAGCGAGATCGACCGCAAGCTCCAGGAGATCATCGACTTCAGCGAGCTCTCCGCGGTCATCGATCAACCGTTCAAGACCTACTCCAGCGGCATGCAGGCGCGCCTCACGTTTTCCGTGGCGATGAGCGTCGAGCCCGAGATCTTCATCATCGACGAGGCGCTCGCGGCCGGCGATGCGCTGTTCCAGGAAAAGTGCTTCAGACGCATCAAGTCCATCGTCGACAGCGGGGCGACGGTGTTCTTCGTTTCTCATTCCGTCGGCCTCATACGCGAGCTCTGCACCCGCGCGATCCTCATGAACAACGGCTGCATCATCGCCGATTCGACGCCTCGGAATACGATTTACGCGTACGAGAAGCTGCTGGAAGAAGAGCGGGCTGGCCGCAGCGTAGTGCTTGGGACGCCGGAGACGGACACGAGCGAATTGGCCGCGGTCATGCTGGACATCGCGGTCGTCGACGACAACGGTCGGAAGGTCACGAACTTGTTCTGGTCAGAGGATTACATCGTCTCTGTCCGGTGCATCTGTCACCGTGATATTCCCGAACTGTGTGTCGGCTTCCGCGTCATCACCGCCTACGACGAGTCGATCTACGCGACGAATACCGAGATGTGCGGCGGGGCGATCTCGGCAAAGGCGGGAGAAATCATCGAGGCGCGCTTCCGTTTCAAGAATCGGCTCGGACCGGGGCAGTACAAATTCGGCTGCGGTGTCCGGGAGCGGAATGGAGACAGATCGGACCTGATTCATTTCATCGTTGATGCGTTTCCGTTTTGTGTCTTCGGCGGTGGCCACCATTTCTCGGGATCGTTCGACCTCGACTTCTCGCTCGACGCCGTTCGCCAGTACGAGCAGTCGCGCGCCGCGAGCAGCCAGGACGTTCCCGCATCTCACGGAATCGAATCCGCAAGCGCCTCAGCGTGATCGTTTCGAGCCCTCGAATCGTTCGTCCCTCCTGCGCCGCCCCGGGTGCGTGCATCGCGCGACAGGAACTGACCGAGGTGGTGCGGCAGCTTGCGTCCCTCCGGCACGGCCGGTTCGTCGACGTCGCACGGCGTCACGGCATGCCCGGTGTGGGCGTCCGACTTGACCTGTCGAGGGGATTCGACTCGACTGCGGAACAGACGCTCACGCTGCTGGCCAGCAGTGGTTGTGCGGTAGACGTGATGGTGCCCCTCGCGCGCACGCTGGATCTCGGATACGCCAGGGAAGGGCGGCTGATTCTCGATCCGACAAGCGTGGCGCTGCTCGACGAGGTGAGGCGGGGCTTCGCGGTGGAATTCGGATTTCTCGCCGACCCGTGTGCCATCATCGGCCGCGTCCTCAACACGCCGGTTGTGACGTGGCGCGAGACCGCGCGCGCGCTCGCGTCCGCTGGGATCCCGATTCGTGCCCTCGGCGCTCCTCTCGGCACGAGCCTTCCCGATGTTCTCGATCTGCTGTGGGTCTATCGCGCCGCCGGGCTTCTCTTCAATACGAACTACCTTCGGGATTTCGCCGCATTCGGCTACGAATCGCGCGAATTCCTGTTCGAACGGCTCGACACGGCCGACCCTGTGTTCTCGAGTCCCGTCGACGGCATCGCGCGTGCGGGCTTTACCCTCGCGACCTCGCGGCCGAAATACTGCCGCGCGCTGCAGGTCACGACGGCCGCCGTTCCGCGTCGTCACCTCGAGCTGTCGATCGATTGGCTGATTCACACCGATCACTCTGGATGGCGCATCGTCTCGCGCGACGGCACGACCGATGAACATGTGTCGACGGGCCGTGTGATCGATCTGCTGGAGGGCGCGTCGGCCGATTCGCGGATCGGCCTCGTCGTGGATCCTGCGCATATCAGGTCCGATGACTCGCCCGTACGCCCGCGGCACGTCGAGGGCACCGCCGTCCGTCTGCTTCCGTATCCGTA
>Ga0075424_100001469_pt1 | contig 20752 bp, 15 predicted proteins | sample SoiMethybrSBSTD3_FD_75301 | JGI IMG/M metagenome (GOLD analysis project Ga0075424, IMG submission 75301) | Bulk soil microbial communities from a Populus tree surrounding site in Tennessee, USA - Soil MetaG P. TD hybrid SBSTD3 | ecosystem: Environmental > Terrestrial > Soil > Tree plantation... | reverse complement strand
CCGTGCGCGACGCCGGGGACGAACACGTGGTCGAACTCGAGCCCCTTCGCCACGTGGATCGTCATCACCTTCACGGAGTCCTCCTCCGACGGCTGGACCGGCGCCCAGTCGGGCTTGTCGAGCGCCTCGACGGCGTCGACGTAGTCGAGGAACGCGCGGAGCGTCAGCTCGCCTTCAACCGGCTCGAACGAGTGCACCTCGTCGAGGAACGCCGCGAGGTTCCGCCGGGCGCTCATCGCCCGCGGGCGGTCGAGGTCGGCGTCGAGCTCGTCGACGATCCCGATCCGCCGGATCACCTCGCCCAGGAACTCGCCGACGGGCTTGCGCGCCTCCTGCCGGAGCACGCGGAGCTCGTCGCGGAACTCGATGAGCCGCGCGCGGCCGTCCTCCGACAGGTCCTCGACCTCGTCGAGGCGTTCGAGCGCCTCGGCGAACAGGAACGGCTCGGCCTCGACGTCGTCCTCGGTCATGTACTCGAGCATCGCCTTGCTCTGGATCGTCGCGAGGCGTGCCACGAGGGCGAGATCCTTGAAGCCGACGCGGTACCGCGGCCCCAGCAGGATCCGCGCGAGCGCGACCGACGCCTTGGGATCGTGGACGGCGCGCGCGTACGCGAGCACCTCGGCGACCTCGGGCTGCTTCAGCAACCCGGCGAGCCCGACGATCTCGACGGGCACGTCGCGTTCGTCGAACGCGCGCTGCAACAGGCCGAACAACCGCGACGTGCGGCACAGCACGGCGACGTCCGACCACCGCGAGCCACGGTCGTGCAGATCGACGACCGCCTCGGCGATCGCGCGGGCCTCCGTCCACTCATCCATGTACCGGGCGATCGAGACCTCGCCCTCACCGTTCTCCGGCGCCGGACGGAGCTCCTTGTCGGGGTCCGGACGCTGCGCTTCGGGGATCGGCGCGATGAGGGCGTCGGCCGCGGCGAGGATCCGGGCGCCCGAGCGGAAGTTCGTGTACAGCGGGAGCCGCGCCGCGGGTGAGCCGTCCGCGCGGCGGAACCGCTCCGGGAACTCGAGCAGGTTGTACAGGGACGCGCCACGCCAGGCGTAGATGTTCTGATCCGGGTCGCCGACGGCCGTGACCGGATGCCCGGCCCCGAAGAGCGCGTGCATCAGGTCCGCTTGCGCGACGTTCGTGTCCTGGTACTCGTCGAGGAGCACCGCCGAGTACCTCGCGCGCTGGTCCATCACGACGCCCGGGTACCGCTCGGCGATCTCGATCGCGCGGTCGATCTGGTCGCCGAAATCGATCACCCCGAGCTCGCGCTTCAGCTCGCGGTAGCACGCCGCGGCCTGGGCCAGCTCCATGCGCTCCTCCGCGGCTTCGTAGACGCGGTTCGACCTGGCGTTCTTCAGCAGCTCGAGTCGGGCGGCGACGTGCGCCTGCACCTGCACGGGGGAGACGCGATGGTTCTGGGCCTGCTCGTCGAGCTCGAGGATCTTCGCCACGAGCGAGGGCTGCCACGTCGCGGACGCGTGCTCGAACGTCATCCGGTCGAGCACCCGCGAGCAGAGCTCGGTCCGCTGCGCCTGCGTGAGCACGCGTGCGCCGGGCTCGAAGCCCGCGAGCACGCCGTAGCGCTCGAGCAGCGTGGCCGCGAACCCGTGGTAGTTCGCGATCTCCGGCTCCTCGCCCTCGGGCAGGTCCAGGGAGGACAGCGCCCGGCGCACGCGCAGCCGGAGGTTGTCCGTCGCCTTGTTCGTGAACGTGAGGCACAAGACGTTGCCGGGCAGGACCCCCTGGTCCGGCTCGACGCCGTCGACCCGGCCGATCGCTGCGAGCGCCAGGTACACGACGCGCGCCGCCATCACGGACGTCTTCCCCGATCCCGCACCAGCGATCAGGACGCACGGCTCCAGCGGCCACGAGATCGCGGTCCATTGCTCCTCGGTGGGCTCGGCGCCCATCGCCGCGACGACGGGGGGCGGCACCACGCTCGTCCGGTTCACGCGGTCACCTCGAGGAGCGGGCGTCCCTCCGGCCAGAGCGGGCAGAGACTGCGGAACTCGCACCAGTGGCAGTCGGCGTGCGGGTTGGGACGGTAGACGTCGTCGCGCAGGAGCCGCTTCTTCTCCGCGATCAGCTCGGAGAGCCGTTCCTCGACGGCCACCTGGTACTGCTCGGCGCTCCGCTGGGAGACCTGCCATGCCTTCACGACGATGTCGTGCGGCGCCTTCCAGTGCCCCTTGATGAACGCGAGCTCGACCGCGCGCACCGGGCGGAACCGTTCGAGCGATTCCGACCGCTGGACCGCGAGGTAGTAGATGCCGAGCTGGAGGCTCTCCTCCGCCTTGGGACCGCTGTCCGGGTTGCCCGTCTTGAAGTCGGTGATGCGCGTCCCGCCGGACTGGAGCGCGCCGATCCGGTCGATCAGCCCCACCATCGTGACGCCGTCGAAGTCGAACTCGAAGCGCTCCTCGACGGCGAGGGACTCGCCCTCGCCGTAGTTGAACCACCAGTTCCGGAACATCCTGTCCTCGACGAGGCGCCGGAACGCGACCGAGACCGCCTTGGACGGGAACTCCTGATCACGCCAGCGTTCGGCGATCGCGCCGAGGATCGCCTCCTTCGTCTTGGCGAGCTCCCCTTTCTCGCACTGCTCGATCAGGCCGTGCACGAGCTTGCCGACCCAGGCGTGGTATCCGGCGGTCCGGCCGAGGCCGAGCTCGTCGCCGAGCACGTGCTGGAGCTCGCAGTTCTCGAGGTTCGACAGTCGCGAGTAGCTGAGACGGATCTCCTGATGGAGCGGGCGCCCGGTGTCGGTCCAGTCGCGCTGGAACCACCACGTGTCCGGCCGCACACCGAGGGCCCGGAGCCCGTCGAGCGCCGCGAGCCGGCGCCAGTCCTCGGTGGTGGGGTCGGCGAGCTGCCGGCGCCACAGCGCCGCCGCTTCTCGGGTCGAGACAGGCTGGTCGTACGGCGACTCGGGCGCGGGATGCCACGCGGCGCCGAGCTCGCCGGCGAAGCGCGTGCGCTGCGTGAGCTCGTCCGCGTCCGGATGGACGTCCGAGGCGACGAGGACGACGCCGCGGCGCGCGCGGCCGGCCACCATCCGGAAGAGGCGCCGCTCGTCCTCGAGCCGTTCCCGCACGCTCTCCGAGCGCGAGGGCGTGTGCTCGAGCGCGCCGAGGTCGAACATGGGCTCTGGCCGGCCGAGCGACGGGAAGTTGCCCTCGACCGCGCCCGCGACGATCACCGTGTCGAACTCGAGGCCGGCGGCGCCGTGCGCCGTGAGCACGGCGACGGCGTCCGGGCCGGCGCGATCCCAGGCGGCCCAGCCGGGACCGTGCTCGCCGGCGTCCAGGGCTTCGAGGAAGCCCTGCACGCCGGCGTCCCCGCCCTCGCTCGCCTCGGCGACTGCGTTCGCGAACGTCACGACCGTGTCGAGATCGCGGCGTCGCTCGCGGTCGTCGCCGGCCGCGACCAGTCTCGCCGAGCACGGCAGCTCCTCCCAGAGGACGCGGAACGCGTCCTGGACGGACATCCCCGCGAAGAGCGCCGCCTTCGCGAGGGTCGCACGCGCGGCGATGACCGCGTCGGCTTCGGCGGGATCCAGACCCTCGGTGACCTCGAGCGCCTCGCCGGCGCTCCTGCCGGCGACCCTGGCGCGCCGGACGAGCCCGCGGGCCGCGGCCGGCGAAAGGCCGACGACGTCCGACGTGAGCATCGGCTCGATCAGCTCCTCGCGGGCCGGCGCTTCGGCCACGAGCCACCGGAGCGCCAGGACGTACGGGTACGTGGCCGGCGCCGCCCCCAGCGAGAGACCTCGTTCGGGCACCGTCCGCGGAACCTGCGCATCGTCGAGGGCCCGCAGGAGGTTGCCGACGTGCGCGCCTTGGCGCCGAACGACGACCGCGAGCTCGCGCCAGGGCACGGCCTCGTCGACGTGCAGCCGCCGGAGCTCGCGCGCGACCGCCGCGTGCTCCTCGGAGGAGTGCGGCGCGACCCACGCCGTGACGGTCACCGGCTCCGTCGCCCGGTGCGGCGTCGCGAGCTCGATCCGCTCCGCGCCCGGGAAGGTCTCGGTCGCGAAGCGATCGAGCGGCACGCGCGTCGTGCCCTGGAACGAGAAGACGTGCGCAGCGGGGTCGGCCGCGACGACCAGGTCCGGCGGCGCGAGCCCACGCAGGATCGCCTCGGCCGCGAACGTCGTGTCCTGGTAGTTGTCGACGAGCACGTGGTCGAACAGCTGCGGTCCCTCGGCGGCGACAACGGCCGCGCGCTGCAGCAGCCCGGCGAAGTCCACGACGCCGTCGGCGTCGAGGGTGTCGAGGTACTCGCGGGCGAACCGCGCGAGCTCGTGCCAGCCCGTGAGCCCTGCGGCGTCGGCCGCACGCGAGAGCTCCTCCGGCGTCCGCATCGACTCCTGCATCCGCGACAGGAGCTGACGGACCTCGTCCGCGAACCCGTGGAGCTCGAGGAGCGATCCGTAGGCCGGCCACACCGACGGGTCCTGGGCGGCGAGCAGCTCACGGACCTTCGCGAACTGATCGGACGCCGACAGGACCTCGGGGGGCTCGCCCTCGCGCTCCTTCAGGAGCGCGAGGGCGAGCCCGTGCACGGTGAGCACACGCAGTCCCGGGAGCGAGGCCCGCAGCCGCGCGAGGAGCGCCGCGCGCGCGTCGTCGCGCGCGCGCCGCGATCCGACGACGAGCGCCACCCGCTCCGGCTCGGCTCCCGCTTCGATCAGACGCGCGAACCGCTCGCGCAGCACGGCGGTCTTGCCCGTGCCGGCGCCGCCCGTCAGCAACAGCGTGCCGTCGGAGTGATCCAGGACCCGGGCCTGGGCGTCGTCGGGGGAGAACGGCGGGACCGCCATGCCGGCGATGGTACCGGCGTCCGCCGACAGCTCTACAGATCGGGACGTGGCGGGACCACCGCCCGACCGGCCGGCGCGGCCGCCTGCGAGCGCGTCCGGAACCAGCGGTCGACGTCCCCGGGGCCGATCACGCCGACCAGGACGCCGTGGTCCAGAACCAATCCCTCGCCGCCCGCCGTCGCCTCGATCGCGTCGTAGAGCGGGTCGGTCGGCGCGACGACCGGCGTCTGGGACAGCGGCGCCATCGCGTCCTCCACCCGTCGGAGCGGGTCGCGCGACCCCACCCTGCGCGCCAGGTCCATCGAGATCGTCCCGACGATCCGGCCGGCGTCGGATACGGGGAAGATCCGGTCGGGGTACTGCCGCAGCCATCCGTCGAGCGCCTCGGACAGCGTCAGCGTCGCGGGGATCTGGTCGGTCGTCGGGCGCATCGCGTCGGCCGCCGTCCCGGTCGACAGGAGATCCCGCACCGCGATCCGCTGCGGCGTCGTCCGGCCCGTCGAGATCATCACGAACCCGAGATAGCCCAGGAACAGCCACCATCCGCTCTCGTTCTGGAAGCTGATCACCGCGCCCGCGATCATCGCGACGCCGACGACGATCGCGCCGTAGCCTGCCACCTTCGCCGCCGTCCGCCGGTCGTGCGTGGCGCCCCACGTGGCCGCCTCCAGCATCCGCCCGCCGTCGAGCGGGAACCCGGGGAGGAGGTTGATCCCGCCGATCACGAGGTTCAGCCCGGCGAGCGACAGCACGATCTCGCGCGTGAGTCCGGGATCGAGCGACATCCCGATCACGGCGAAGATGCCGGCGAGCACGAGCGTCGTGAGGGGGCCGACGACCGACACGATGAACTCGGCGAGGGGGCCTTTCGAGTTCGCCCGTGTCTCGGTCGCGCCGCCCCAGAACACGAGCGTGATCCCCATGACCGGGAGTCCGAACCCCCGCGCGGCGATCGCGTGCGCAGCCTCGTGCAGGAGGATGCCGCCGAAGAAGAGCGCGCCCTCGAACACCGTGAGGCCGAACGCCGCGCCGGGGGTGGGCGCCCACCTCGAGTTCGTGAGCCCCGTGTAGATGAAGAAGCCATACAGGACGGCGACGTAGAACCAGGACGTCGCGAGATAGATCGGGATCCCCCGGACGGTCGCGACCTTCACGCGATTCCCGATCGGCATGGTCCGAGGGTACTTCAGCCTCCCTCGTTCACCTTCCGCGCCTGTTGGCGCTCTGTCAGGGTGACGGAGTGGAGCCGCACGACTTCGACGAGATCTGGCGGAGCGACGGACCCCTGCTCTGGCGGGCGGTCTACGCGTACGCCGGTGGTCGCCGGGACGTGGCGGACGACGCGGTCGCCGAGGCGTTCGCGCGAGCGATCTCGCGCGCCGATCACGTGCGCGACCCGCTGGCGTACCTGTTCCGGGTCGCCTTCCGGGTCGCGAGCGCGGAGATGGCGAGGAAGTCCAAGGAGGTCCAGGACGTGCCCGAAGTCAGCCTTCCCGACCCGACGCAGAACGGGTTGCCCGACCTCCTCGGCGCGCTGCGCCGGCTCTCGCCGGCGCAGCGCGCCGCCGTCTACCTCCATTACCAAGCCGACCTCTCCGTCCGTGACGTCGCCCACGTGATGGGCTCGACGAGCGCGGCCGTGAAGGTGCACCTGATGCGCGGTCGTCGTCGGCTCGCCGAGATCCTCGGCGCGGAGGCCGAGTCGTGACCGAGCGCTGGCGGAAGAAGCTCGAGGGGATCGACCGCGTCGGGCCGAGCGACGACGTCTACGAGCGGGCGAAGGCGGGTCCCAGCCTCCCGGAGCCGCAGTCGCCGACGCAGCGGACCTCGACGCGCGTCGTGACAGCGATCGCGGCGTTCGTGGTCTTCGCGCTCGCGATCTCCGTCTTCGCCATCCCCGCGGTCCGGCTGGGGAACGAGCAGTCGTTCGTCCCAGGAGGGAACCAACTGCAGCCGCTCTGGCCGTGGAGCACCACGGACGCGGTCAAGGCATGGCAAGACGACCCCTCTCCGATCGGGTTCATGGGGCCCGGCGCTTTCGAGTCCCCCCAGATCGTCGCGTCAGCCTTCGGTCAGATGGTCATCGGCTGGACGGAGGTCTACCCACACGAGCAACAGGCGGTGCTGGCGCTTTGCCCTCCGGTTTCCGGCGCGGTCGGCTCGACCGGCATGACTGCGGTCCCGGCGACAACGAACGACCTGTGTTCGGTCGTGCATGCCAGCGGTTCTTTGCCTCCGACGATGGCTCCGTACGCACCGACGACGGGGACGCCAGCGTTCCGAACGTTCGACCTCTCAGCGTGTCCTCCGGGTCCCGTCTGCGACTCCCAGGGTGCACCCCCAGCGAGCATCACCGTCGTCCTGTATCAGCCACTCGGCGACGCGGGTCCCTGGGCGGTCCTCGAAGCGAAGAACGACTACGTCAGCATCTCGCTCGATCCGGGCACGCAGCTGCGGACCGGGTCGACCGCATATGCCAGCGGGTTGATCCCCACCGGGGAGCACGCCGTCCTCGGTTACCACGCGGCAGCGGAAGGGTGCGGTGAACACAGCGACACGACGGGGTTCGAACGGGTTTCGCCCGACGCGGGGTCCGATCAGGCGACGGGTGGATCCTCGCTCGGTTCGTATTCGCGCGGCCAGCTCCAGCTCGCTTTGTCGCCCCAAGGCGACGCGTGTCGGGATCAGGCTGGGTACGTGTTCGTCGCGATCACGGACCAAGGGCTCGCGACGACCGATCCTTTGAGCGGTTTCCCGATCACGGCAGGTGTGCTCGGCTTCGCGGCCGTGCCGGTCTCGTTCGCCTTCATGTCCGAAGGAACCGGCTCGCCCCCGCCGAGCATCACGCCGCCACCGCCGTCACCGACCAACGCGCCCGGACACGGATACACGGACCCGCTCGGCTGGACGATCGACGTCCCCGATGGCTGGGACTCTGGTCCCATCTCTCAGCAGGTCGGCCTCCTCAGGATCGCAGGGGCCTGGTTCTCAGGCGGACCTCTTGCGAGCGAGCCTTCGTGCTCGACGTCGACACCCTCACCCGGGATGACCGAGACGTCGTGCGGGCCTCCTGTCCCTGCACCCGGGCAGATGGTCCTGATGGTCCAGCACAGTGAAAAGAACCCGGTGCTGCGCGACGATTCGGCCTTGCCCTTGGATCCCGATCCCTTCATCCAACACCAAGGCGTGCACGGAGGAGCCCTCTTTCACGCGGACGGTCTGGAGTTCTCCATCTTCGCCTACACGGCGAACGATGAGCCGCTCTCTCCGAAACAGCAGCGGATCACCCGGAAGATGATCTCGTCCATCCGATTCGAGCCCTGGAGTCCGGGTGAGACACGCAACGGCTTCACCGCGCTCGATCCGACCAACGACCGGCCGGCCGACTGGAAGCAAGCCGGTCTCGATTGGCAAGAGCTCGCGGGCGCCAGCTACGTGTATCTGGAGAATGGCGAGGAAGGGGTCCTCCTGGGGCCTATCCCGGACTGCGGCGCAGGTGCGATCCAGGGAGCGACGACGAACCCGCGTGCGGCAGTCCTGGAGTGTCCGGACGGAACGAAGGTTGGTTGGACGATGGATGGCCAACCTCTGAGCAACAACCCGCCGAACCTATCCGACCCCGTGCCCGCGAACCACGTCGTTCGCGCCTGGGACGGAACCCTCATCTCACCCCTGGCGGCGAACGTCAGTTGATCATCACTCGGAGAGGTTGAGTCCGAGCAGATCTCCGAGCTCCCGGCCGTTCCTGACCGCGAAGTCTTGGTAGCAGTTGTTCATCAGGACGTGCGTCTCACGCGTCTGGTCCGCGAGCGTCTCGATCTTCGGAACCCATTCCTCGAGCTCTTCCTTCGGATAGTCGTACCGGAAGCGGACGCTCGCGGTCTCGCTCTTGGTCTCCCACGTGTCGCGGTTCCGCCCATGGAAGCGGACCATCGATAGGTCGTCGGCCGTCGCCGCGATGATCGGAGGGATGCTCGAGGTGAACCCCTGAGGCATATCGACGCACACGTACGGCAGGTTGCGTTCCTCGAGGAACGCGAGGGTCTCCTCGATGTTGCGCTCCTCCATCCAGAGCTTGTTCCGGAACTCCAGGGCGACCCTGTAGTCGGGGAGGCGCTCAACGCATTCCTCGATGTACGCCTTCGACTTCCGTGAGATCACGAACCACTGCGGGAACTGGAACAGGATCGCGCCGAGCTTGCCGGCGGAGTGGAGCGGCATCAGGGCGTCGCGGAAGCGCTGCCAAACCTCATCGACGACCTCGTCGGGCAGCTGCTCCCGGTAGACATTCTTCTTGTCCGGCGGGATCGCGTCCTGGAGATCCTTGTAGATCGAGTTCGGGCGGGTGGGGTGGTTCGTGAGCAGCGAATACGCCTTGATGTTGAACGTGAAGTCCTTCGGTGTTCGCTCGATCCAGAGCGCGGAGTTCTGCTCGGATGGCGGGAAGTAGTAGGTGGAATCGACCTCGACCAGTGGGAACCGCGACGAGTAGTACTGCAGACGCTTCTCGGCGGTCTTCGCCTCGGGTGGATAGAAGTGGCCGTCCTTGATCAGCGTCTTGTCCGTCCACGAAGAGGTACCGATCAGGATCGAGCCAGACATGGGACCGGTCAGGTCGCCGGAGGTTGCTTGGGAGCCTTCTTCCTCAGAACGGCGTCTTTGGCCTGCTCGGCCTTCCTCCTGGCCGTCTCCAGCAGGCGCGCCGCCCACATGTACTGGGTGGCGAGGATCGTGAGACCGAGGAAGATGAGCAGCCAGCCCGGGCCGGGCAGGACGAGGAGCGCGATGCCGGCGAGCAGGACCGCGAACCCGGCGATCGTGACAGCGATGCGCTTGCCGCTCCGCTGGATGAAGCGACCGACGGCCTTGACCGGGACGAATGCAGGATGTTCGTGCCAACGCCTTTCGGCGTCAGGCTCGATCGCCGGAAACTCTGAGACGACGGCGGACGCGTCGATCTCTTCGGGATCGTCGCCCCAGACCTCGCGGCGCCTGCGCTCCTCCCTCATCGGGGCAGTTTCTCACGATGGTCTTGTCACGAGGTCGAGTGGTCGTCGGCGCGCTGACGTGCGCGTTCCGTCGCCTTGTCACTCTTTCCGGTGCGCTGACCTTCCCTGGGGATAACCCGCGGAGGTAAGAATCGCGGAGGAGAGATCGGTGAGCCGCCGGGGCGGACGGGGAGAGGCTTTGGCGACAACCGCTACCGTCGAACATCCATCTCGAAGCAGTGGGCGCAGAGACCCGCTAGCGGTTCGGCTCTATTCCGCCCTTGTGTTCTGCGTGTTCGCCTCCTTGCTAGTGGTCGCGTGGATTAACGGCTCAAACTCTCTAGCACCCGATGCGAGGACTATTGTCTGGTTCACCGTCGCAGCGCAAGCCGCCGAGCTCTTAAGGGTTCAGCTGTGGCGAGATATGTCGTTCTCGCTCGCCCTTCCGGTCTTGCTCGCAGCGGGGATGATTCTTCCTCCGTGGCAAGCCTCAGCCGTCGCCTTTGTCGGCTCGATCGACCTCCTCGACATCCGCAACAGAATCCCTACGTCCCGGATTGCCTTCAATTCGGCCGAGGTAGGGCTCAGCGTGATGGGGGCCTCAGCCGTCTTCCACGCCTTAGCAGGAGGACGCCTTGACTGGCCGTATGTCCTCCTCCCCTCGCTCGCGGCCTTTGCGACGGATGCAATCCTCAACGCTGCACTCGTGGCCTGGCCAGCTTCATATCTTCAGTCGGCCCCTCTCTCCGACGCAGTGCGTCGGATGTTTGGACCCAACCTGGCGTACCTCATCCGCTATGTCGGGATCGGACTCATGGCGCCGCTGATCGCCACGATCTGGGTCTATTCGGGTGCGTTCGGACTGGCTGCATTCTTCTTCCCTCTCGCTCTGGCGTGGTCTGCTTACAGGCAAGCGGAGAAGCTTGCCGAGGTTGGTGTCCGCCTGGAAGACAAGAATCGCAGCCTCTTGGCTGCGTTGGAACAAGTCGCTTTGGAGAGACGGGACGAGCGCCTAGCGCTCGCGGGCGAACTTCATGATCAGGTGTTGCCGGCTCTATTCAAGGTTGACCTGATGGCACAAGTTCTTCGGCAAGACTTGGCGGATGGTCGCTTACTCGAACTCGAAGAGGATCTTCCTCCTCTGAGTGAAGCCGCCGCCGCGGCAGCTCACGCGACCCGCGGACTAACAAACGACTTGAGGGAATCGTCGCTCGGACCCGGCGGCCTTGCGGCGGCTCTAAGGTCGATTGCCGGCGAGTTGGAGTCGGCGTCAGCGACTCGCTTTGATTTGAAGTTGGCAGATGTATCAGCGAGCGAGACGACCCAGTTGGTTGCCTACCAGGTCGGGCGCGAAGCCATGATCAATGCGTCGAAGCATTCACAATCTGACCGGGTAGTCGTCCGTCTTGAAAGCGACGATGACATGATTCACCTTGCTGTAATCGATGAGGGTGTCGGTTTTTCACCCCGCGTCGCCTCGAAACCGCTCCATTTTGGACTGCAACTCATGGCTGAGCGGGCGGACGCCGCGGGTGGACACCTCATCATCGATTCCCTAATCGGGCGCGGAACGACGGTATCTCTTGTCCTACCTCGGGCCTAGTCCTGAGGCAGTGAAAAGCAGAAGGTCCCCGGACGACCCGGGGACCTTCAAAGTCTCAGACTGATCGACTCGCGATATCAATCAGCGATTGGAGTCTTTGATTAGCCTGGCACCCGCCAGTGAGCGCCGCCCGCGAGAGCCAGTGCGGCGATCGACCCAAGCGTCAGAACCACCCGACGAACGAGTCTCATGCTCCGCCTCCTCTCTCTTCTCACGCCCCCAGGTGGGGGACTCGCGGCAACTATCGGGGGACCCCGTTCGGGGGACAAGCGCGAGGAACGGCCTACATAATTCGCACTAGAGAGAAGCTGCTTTCACATTTCTCCTCGGGAAGTAATGATGGGACCCGTGCCCAACAAGCGATCTGTTGTTCTCCACGTGTTCGAGGCGGGCGTGGTCGCCACCACGATCACCCTGATCGCGATCTTCTTGCCTCGGGTGGATCCTTCCCCCCATCCGGCGGTGTTGCTCTGGGCCCTGGTGATTGCCGGGATCGAGCTACTCACAATCCCAGCATGGCGTGGCCTCACCATCAGTGTGGGATTTCCGGTTCTCATGATGATGGCGGTTCTCTACGAGCCGCCAGTTGCCGGCTTAATCGCTTTGCTTGGGGCGACCGACCCTCGAGAGCTTCGCCGCCAGATACGGCTTGGAGCAGCGCTCTTCAATCGCGCTCAGGTCGGGCTGTCGGTAATCGCAGCCAGCGCAGTCTTTCATGCGGTCCCTGGGAGCGAGCCTCTAACCGGCGCTGGTGTAAATCCCGCGGCGATGCTTGTAGGCGCTTCGCTTGCCTCAGTGTCCGACTATCTGGTGAACGCTGGCCTCGTCACGATCTACATGAGCATCCACTCAAGCCTGCGCCCGCTGCAGGTGGTCAAGGAACTGAGGATTGGCAGCCTACGAGACTTCCTGATCAGCTATCTGGCCTTAGGTATCCTCGGCCTAACACTCGCCGTCTTCTATGAGAAGGCGGGAGTATGGATGCTCCCTGTCGTCTTGGCACCTCTAATCCTGGCGCGCCAAATGTTCTTCCGATCTCAAGCTTTGGAAGAAGCCCACGTCGAACTTCAGGAGAGCTCTGCGATTCTTCGTGAGCTCTCTAACACGATGGCCGAGGAGCGTGCCGACGAGCGGCTCCAGATCGCCGGCTACCTCCACGACGATCTTGCGCAGGTCCTCTTCAGACTCTCGCTCCAAGTAGATGTCGCGAGCAAGCTCCTCGAGAAGGGCGAACTCGACCAGGTGCGATCGCAGCTCGGGAAGATCCGCGACTCGAAGCAAGAGACGTCCGATCGGATCCGCGCCCTCATCCGGAACTTGCACCGTTCGCCTATCGGTGCCAAGGGTCTTGCCGAGGCGCTCGAGTCCTTCACGGACGAAGTCGGCCGCGACTCGAACATCCGCTTCCATCGCGACGTCGAGGACATCGAGCTCCCGGCCCCGATCGCACTTCTCCTGTACAAGATCGCGAGCGAGGGCATCATGAATGCGTTGAAGCACGCCGATCCGACCGACGTGACCGTGTCGGTCGCAGAGGAAGGCGAAGACATCGTGCTCCGGCTCGAGGACAACGGGACCGGTTTCGATACCTCGGCGCCGGGGCCGGAAGGTCACTACGGCATGGCGATGATGCGCGAGCGCGCGAAGGTCGGTGGCGGAAACCTGGAGGTGCACAGTGCCGTCGGGGTCGGGACGGAGATCACGGTTCGGTTCCCGATCGCTCTGCTCCAACCGGAGCAGCAGTCCGATACCGAGCCGGCATCCGCCAATATCCCGGAGCGTGTTTCCCCCGATACGAAAGGAACCACAACGCGATCGGCCGAGGGTTCTCGCGACTCCGTCCCCGCATGACCTGGACGACGAACCAGGCGATCCCGAGGTAGAGCAGCACGTCGCCGATCGAGAGGACGACGCCGATCGGCGGCGGGATCGGGATCACGTCGCCGAGAGGTGTCAGGACGTCGTCGTCGTTCATCAGGTGGTGCTTGTCGCCGGCGTCCGTCGGAAACGATGCGGATCCGCCCGCGGCTTCGATCGCCCGCGCCCTCACCGGCATCCCGCCGTTCGCTGCGACGACGGCGAGGTTGAGCACGAGACCGACCGCCATCACGCTCGCTCCCGGGATCCACCGGTTCACACCGAGGAAGGCGAGGAGGACGACGTACGAGGCGACGAGCATCCCTGCGCCGAGCGCCCACGTCGGCACGCCGGCGATCGAGGGGACCGGCAGGATCTGCAGGGCGAGTCCGGCGAACGCGAGCACCCACCAATGCACCCGGAGTCGTTCGAAGTTCCGGAGGCTCCCGCCGACGATGAGCCCGACGAGCACGGCCGCCACGATCACGATCAGGACCGGCGACATCGAGGCGTATCGTGCCGCAACCGATGTGCCGCGTCGAGCAGCGGCTCAGAGGTGCTCGCGGAACCAGGCGACGATGCGATCGATACGGTCGGCTCGGCGGTCGGGTCGCCCGTTCGTCTTCAGGCCGTGGGGCTCGTCCGGGTACCGGACCATCTCCACGGGCACGCCCGCTCTGTGCAGGACCGCGAACGCGATGTCGGTGTTCACCGGTGGACACCGGAGATCGCCGTCGGCGTGCAGCAACAGCACCGCGGCTTTCGCCTTGTGGAGGGTGCGGTAGGGCGAGGCCTCCACGAGGCTCTCGACGCGCTGCGGGATCCGGTGCTCTCCGACGGCGGCCTCCGCGATCTCGTACGGGAAATCCGCGCCGCCCCATTCGCTGACGTGATCCGCGACGGGTTGCTCGCTCACGAGCGCGCGGAACCGGTCGGGCTGGTGCCCGGCGAGCCAGTTCACGAGGTAACCGCCGTAGGACGCGCCCATCGCGCCGACCCGGTCGAGGTCCACGATGCCGTCGGTGGCGAGCGCGTCAAGGAGGCGCAGGATCTCCCGTGTGTCGGGGACGCCCCAGTCGCCGTGGAGGCGGCGCGCGAGCGCCTCGCCGTAGCCGAGGGAGCCGGAGGGGTTCGCGTAGACGACATGGAAGCCGGCGCTCGCGACGGCGACCATGTCGAGCCACGGCGTGCCCGCATGCATCGCATGCGGGCCGCCGTGGATCTGGACCACCGTGGGTCGTCGTCCACGTCCGCCGCGGAGCAGCCACGCGTCGATCGAGCCGCGGCCGAACGTCGAGACGCGCTCGGGGTCACGCTGGAACGGGCCGAACCACCGGCCGCCGTCGGACGTGATCCGGCGGAGGCGGCCGCCGGAGCTCTCGAAGAGCTCCGGCGGCCGCCCGCGGGTCGTCGCTGCCGCGACGACCCGCCCCCCACCGACGCGGTGCTCGATCACGACGAGCTCCCCGTCGATGATCCGCTCGATCGAGCCGTCGAGCCCGAACCGCACGAGGGGAACGGTCCCCCGATCGGAGATCGGAACCAGGATGTGTTCCTCGTCGAGCCAGACAGGTTCCTGCGCGCCCAGGAGCCCTGAGGTGTACATGTCCCCGTAGTTCGTGTTGCCGACCGGCCGGTCCAGGGCTTCGCCGAGCCTCCTCCAGGCGCCGTCCTCGAGGACGAAGAGGCCGCTGTTCTGCCAGGCGTCGCCGATCGGGCGCGGGTCTGCGCTGGCCGCGAGGCGACCGCCGGCGGACCAGGCGAGCGCGTGCGTTCCGCCGGGGAACGTCGGCAGGCTCCGGAGCCTGGCGCCCGCGACCGTGAGCCGGAACGGTTGTGGAAGCTCGCCCTCGATCGTCCCGTCCGGCGTCGACGCCAGGAGTCCGATCGTCCGGCCGTCGGGCGACCACGCCGGGCCGCCCGCCCCCCGCTCCGTGCCAGTGAGACGCTTCGGCTTGGCGGTCCGGTCCGCGTCGACGATCCAGACCGATGCGAGCTGGTCGAGGACGCCGACCTCGTCGAGGCGCCAGAAAGGCGTCGTGACGCGCCGCGCGGTGGGGTCCTTCGGGTCGCCGACGGTGAACCGGCGGACGCCGCTCGGGGCCACGACCGCGAGCCGGCGCCCGTCCGGCGCCCACTCCGCGGCGGTGACGCCGTCCGGGAATCCCTCGATCATGCGCGGCTCGCCGCCGTCGAGGGGCATCACCCAGACCTGGGTCTTCTCCGTGCGGTCGGAGAGGAACGCGAGGCGGGTGCCGTTCGGCGAGATCCGGGGGCGGCCGTCCGACGCCTCGGCGCTCGTTAGCTGCTCTGGCCTCCCGCCGCGAACGGCGACGCGCCAGAGCCGCGAACGGTACCGGTCGCGTTCGATCGTCTGGCGGGCGTACACCGCGTCCTCGCCGTCGGCGGTCAGATCGAACCCGGTGATCCTGACCTGCCGCCGGAGTTCGGACCCGGTGAAGGGCTTCGGCGTCGGCATCGGGGCGTCAGTCAACCATGCGCGTCGCCTTGAGGCATCGGAGGCGGACATCGCCGGGGGCTCGGTACGCTTGCCGGACGATGGTCGGAACGGATCGCGATGTCGGGTACTTCGGCCCCGGCAGCGTGAGCTGGCAGGTCGACCGTGAGGTCACCGTCCTCTTCGGAGGTGCCCGGGCCCTGCTCCTGCAGGCGGCGCACCCGCTCGTCGTCGCGGGCGTGAACCAGACGGGGATGTACGACCGGAACCCCTGGAAGCGCCTGCAGCGGACGCTCGTCCTGACGTACGCGATCACGTTCGGTACGCGCGCGCAGGCGCATATGGCCGCGGACCGGATCAACGAGGTCCACGCGCGGATCCACGGGATCGACCCGATCACCGGTCGGCGCTACGACGCCTTGGATCCCCATCTGCTCCTGTACGTGCACGCGACGCTGATCGACTCCGCGCTGTTGTACGAGGAGCTCACGATCGGTCGTCTCGACGACGCGGGACGTCAACGGTTCCACGAGGAGCAGATGCTGGCCGCAGAGCTCGTCGGCATCCCGAAGGAGACGATCCCCCCGACCGTGCCGGCGCTCCGCGCGTGGCTCGCGGACGTGATCGACCGAGGCGAGCTCCGGGTGACCTACGGCGCCGAGCGCGTGGCAGGCCTGTTCCTGGACCCACCGCCGGACGCGGAGTGGCGACCGATCCTGCCCCAGGTCGCGAGGCTCGCGTTCGGCACCCTCCCGCCGGTCCTGCGCGAGATGTACGGCGTGCGGTGGAACGCGGGGAAGGAGGCCGCGCTCCGCGCGACCTTCGCGGCGATGCGCCTGGGCCACGGGCTGATCCCGATGAAGTACAGGTTCATCGAGCCGTACACCGCCTGGGTCCGCGGCGGCCGCCTGACGCCCACGCTCCCGGCCGTGGCGCCGTGACGATGGCCGCGATCGAGGGCCTGCTGCTGGACATCGACGGCGTGCTCACGGTGTCGTGGGACCCCATCCCGGGTGCGGTCGACGCGATGAAGCGCCTCCGCGAGCAGGTCCCGTTCCGGCTGATCACGAACACGACGACGCACACGCGCCGGGATCTTGCCGAGACGCTTCGCGGTGCAGGCTTCGACGTGAGCCCCGACGAGATCGTGACCGCGGTCACGGCGACCGCGGCCTACCTGCGCGAGCATCATCGCGGGGGACGTGCCTTCGTCCTCACCGACGGCGCGCCCGGCGAGGACCTGGCCGGCGTGCCGATCGCCGAGAGCCCACAGGATGCGGACGCGATCGTGATCGGCGGCGCGTCGGACGCGTTCACCTACGACGTCGTGAACGAGATCTTCCGCCGGTTGATGGACGGTGCAGCGCTCGTGGGGATGCATCGGAACCTGTACTGGAAGACGGCTCGCGGGTGGGAGCTGGACGGCGGCGCGTACATCGCGGGGCTGGAAGCTGCCGCGAACACGACGGCGACGATCTGCGGCAAGCCCGCGGCCGCCTATTTCGAAGCCGCGCTCGACCTCCTCGGGGTGCCGGCGGCCCGCGCGGCCATGGTCGGCGACGACATCACGAACGACGTCGAGGGCGCGCGGGCCGCCGGCCTCACGGGTGTCCTCGTTCGTACCGGGAAGTTCCGCGAGGAGGATCTGGCGAAGGGCTCGCCGGACTCCGTGCTGGGGTCGATCGCCGACGTCCCGGACTGGCTGGCGCAGCGCTGATGTCGACCAGGACCCGGCACGCTCGTTCCCTCTTCGCCGGGATCGCGCCCGAGTATGAGTGGATGGGCGGCGTGCTGTCCTTCGGCCAGGACCCGCGCTGGCGCCGCTTCCTCGTCGGACGCATCGATCTGCCCGACGGAGGCGCGGTCCTCGACGTCGCCACGGGGACCGGGCTGGTCGCACGAGCGCTCCGAGACCGCGGGCTCCGGGTCACGGGGCTGGACGCGAGCGAGCCGATGCTGCGCTCGGGGCCGCCGGCCGGCTCCCGCGTCGTCGGCCTCGCCGAGCGGTTGCCGTTCGACGACGACGTCTTCGACGGGCTGACGTTCACCTACCTCCTCCGCTACGTGGACGACCCCGCGGCCACGCTCGCCGAGCTCGCGCGCGTCGTCCGTCCCGGCGGACCGATCGCTGAGCTCGAGTTCCACGTGCCGACCGCGGGCTGGGCGCAGGCGGCCTGGCGCGCGTACACCTCGTGGGTGATGCCGGTGGTGGGGTCGATCGTCTCGTCGGCGTGGAGCCACACGGGGCGCTTCCTGGGTCCTTCGATCGAGGACTTCTGGCGTGCGCATCCGCTCGAAGAGCAGCTCGGGTGGTGGAGCTCTGCCGGCATCGGCGACGTGTCGACGAAGACGATGTCGAACGGGGCCGCGATCGTGACGTGGGGCACGAAGCGGTGACGACCGAGCGTCCCGCCTTCTACGCGTTGCCGAGCGGCGGGTGGCGCGACTACGTCACGTTGCTGCACCCGCCCTACACGCTCTGGCACCTGTCCTACGTCGTGATCGGCGCATGCACCGTCGCCGTCGTCAACCTCGGCTACCTGGCGTGGACGCTCCTGGCGTTCTTCGCGGCCGTCGGTCTGACCGCGCACGCGCTCGACGAGCTGAACGGACGACCGCTCCGAACAACGATCCCGTCGCCCGTCCTCGTGGGGATCGCGGTCGTCGGCCTGGTCGGCGCGGTCGCGATCGGGATCTGGGGCGTCATCCTGGTCTCGAACTGGCTCCTGCTGTTCATCGCGATCGGCGCGTTCATCGCGGTCGCGTACAACCTGGAGTGGTTCGGCGGGGCGTTCCATTCCGACATATGGTTCGCGATCGGCTGGGGGGCGTTCCCGGCACTAACGGCCGCGTTCGCGCAGCTCGGGAAGCTCACGTGGGCAGGGATCCTTGCCGGCGCCGCGTGCGCGATGCTCTCTGCGGCGCAGCGTATCCTTTCGACCCCGGTGCGCAGGCTGCGTCGGAACGCGATCGCGATCGAGGGGCGCGCCGTCTACGACGACGGGAGCGAAGACGTCCTCGACCAGGCGTGGTTGCGCGCCACGCCCGAGCGAGCGTTGCGAGCCCTGTCGATCGCGGTCCCGCTCGTCGCGGCGACGATGTTCGCCGGGGCGATCGCACGACGATGACGGACGATCGCACCTGCCGGCCACCTTTCGCGGGGGCGCCGGTACCCTGGTCGGCATGACCGACGAGACCACCCTCGGCGCGCTCCGCGCATCCGGCTACCCCGACCGAACCGTCAAGGAGGAGCTCCGCTCCAACCTGCTCAGCCGCCTCGAGCTCGGGCAGGAGCTCTTCCCCGGCATCCTCGGCTTCGACGACTCGGTGATCCCGGGGCTCGAGCGGGGGATCCTCGCGGGCCACGACCTGATCCTGTTGGGCGAGCGAGGACAGGCGAAGACGCGCCTCGTTCGCGCGATCGTGAACCTGCTCGACGCGTCGGTCCCGATGATCGCGGGCTGCGAGGTGAACGACCATCCGTACCGGCCGATCTGCGCTCGATGCCGCGAGCTCGTCGCGGCCGAGGGAGATGCGACGCCCATCGCCTGGCTGACGCGAGACGACCGGTACAGCGAGAAGCTCGCGACGCCCGACACGAGCGTTGCGGACCTGATCGGCGACGTCGACCCCATCCGCGTCGCCGAGGGCCGCTACCTCGCCGACGAGCTCACGATCCACTACGGGATGATCCCGAGGACCCATCGTGGGATCGTCGCGATCAACGAGCTCCCGGATCTGCCCGAGCGGATCCAGGTGTCGCTCTTCAACATCCTCGAGGAGCGGGACGTCCAGATCCGCGGCTACCGGATCCGGCTTCCACTCGACATCCTGCTCGTCGTCACCGCGAACCCCGACGACTACACGCACCGCGGCCGGATCGTGTCGCCGCTGAAGGATCGGTTCGGAACGCAGGTCCGCACGCACTACCCGGAGACCGCGACCGAAGAGATCCGGATCATGGAGCAGGAGGCGCGCCCGGTCGGCGGCGCGGTGCCGTCCCGCGTGCCGCTGTTCATGGAGGAGGTCGTGGCCTCGCTCACGCAGGAGCTCCGGCGCTCGCCGCACGTGAACCACCGCAGCGGGATCAGCGTCCGGTACTCGATCGGCAACCTCGAGACCCTCCAGGCGGCGGCGATCCGCCGCGCGGCTCGCGCGCACGAGCCAGAGGCGGTCCCGCGTCCGATCGACCTGCCGGCCGTGCTGCGTTCCTCCGAGGGCCGGGTCGAGTTCGACACCGTCGAGGAGGGCCGGGAAGCGGACATCCTCTCGCGAGCGCTGCGCCAGGCCGAGCTCGGCGTGTTCCGTCGGCGCTTGTCGGGGTACGACTTCACGCCGCTCTTGAACCGGTTCGATGACCCGAACTTCGCGGTCGACACCTCGGAGCTCACGCCCGCGTCCGAGATCCTGGACGCGTTCGGCGACCTCCCGGGGCTGGCGAAGCTCCTCGGGAGGCTGGGTGTGCAAGAGGAGAGCCCGGGCGTCGCAGCGAGCGCGCTGGAGTTCGCGCTGGAGGGCCTGCACCTGTCCCGGCGTCTGAACAAGGACGAAGCGGACGGGGTGGCGCGCTACGAAGGCGTGGCCGAGTCGACCGACACGTAGGCGGGCGACTCGGCCCTCGGCCGGATGCCCAGGAACAGCAGCAGCGCCACGTACGCCCAGAGGTAGGCGTTCTCGAGGAGCGGGCCGAGCGTCGGGACGACGGCGATCTGACCGCTCACGACCCAGTCGGGGATCCTGAGCAGGAACACCACGACGAGCGATGCCCAGGCGACGCGTCCGGCCGTCGACCGTCCGTCGGCGAGGAGCACGCCGCTCGCCGGCACGATCCAAACCGCATGGTCGATCCATGAGATCGGCGAGATCAGAAGGCTGGTCACGCCGATCAGCGTCGCGGCCGCGAGCTCGTCGCCGCGCCGGTGCGCTTCCCTCGCGCGCAGCACCCCGAGCACGAAGACCGTCGCCGCGAGCATCAGCCACAGCGGTCCGGTCCAGCCCGCGCGCGCGAGCGCTCC
>Ga0075424_100001466_pt1 | contig 20768 bp, 18 predicted proteins | sample SoiMethybrSBSTD3_FD_75301 | JGI IMG/M metagenome (GOLD analysis project Ga0075424, IMG submission 75301) | Bulk soil microbial communities from a Populus tree surrounding site in Tennessee, USA - Soil MetaG P. TD hybrid SBSTD3 | ecosystem: Environmental > Terrestrial > Soil > Tree plantation... | reverse complement strand
CACGTCCTTGAATTCCCCTTCCCAGCGCGCGATCACCACGGTAGCGAGACAGTTGCCGATCACGTTCACGGATGTGCGCGCCATGTCCATCAGCTCGTCGATGCCGAGAATCGCGAGGATGGGCCACTCCGGGAGACCGAACGATGCCGCGGTGGCGAGGAGAATCACGAGCGTCGCCCGCGGCACGCCCGCCACGCCCTTGCTCGTCAGCATCAGCGTGAACACGATCCCCAGCTGCTGCCCGAACCCGAGATGGATCCCGGCGGCCTGGGCCACGAAGATCGTGGCCAGCGACAGATACAGCGTGGAGCCGTCCAGATTGAAGCTGTACCCGGTGGGGATCACGAACGCGACCACTTTCCACGGTACGCCCAGCTCGTGCATCCGCTGCATCGCCAGGGGCAGCGCGGCCTCGGAGCTGGTCGTCGCGAAGGCGATCGACACCGGCTCGGCGATGGCGCGGCCGAACCGACGCAGCGGCACCCGGGCGATCAGCGCCACCGGCAGGAGAACGAACAAAAGGAAAGCGATGAGCGCGACGTACAGTGTGGCGAGCAGCTTGAAGAGGTTGACGAGGATCCCGAGCCCCATGTGCCCGACGGTGTAGGCGATCGCGGCCCCCACGCCGATGGGCGCGAAGTACATCACCAGCCTGGTGAATTTGAACATGACTTCCGCCAGACCCTCGCAGAACGTCAACACCGGCTGGCGCTTGGACTCGGTCACGAGCGCCAGCGCGACGCCGAACAGGATGCTGAAGACGACGATCTGCAGCACGTGTCCCTCGGCTACCGCTTTGGCGACGTTTTCCGGGAATGAGTTGAGGATCGCCTCCGCGGCCGTTTGCGCTTTGGCTGTGGCACCTGCGGTCACCGTTTCGGCAGGCGGCGTTACACCGACCCCGGCGCGCGACAGGTTGATCGCCGCCAGCCCGAGGAACAGCGCGACGGTCGTGATCGCTTCGAAATACAGGATCGCCTTGAGGCCCATCCGGCCCACCTGACGCAGGTTCGGATGCCCGGCGATCCCGACCACGAGCGTGGCGAACAGCAGGGGCGCGATGATGGTCTTGATCAGCCGCAGGAAGATCTGGCTCAACAGACGCGCCGACTGTCCGATGGCCGGCCAGTCGTGGCCGATCTCGGCGCCCAGCGCCATCGAGACGAGAATCCAGGCGGTGAGCGAGCGCCGCCGCCAGGCGTACAACACGAGCCCCACCAACCCCACCCAGCGTCCGAGGAACCCGGCGGTGGGCTGGTGTGCCAGCCAGGACACGGTGGCGACGAGCGCCCCGAGGGCCATCAGCGCGAAGGCGGCGACGCCGAGGCGACTCGCTCGAAGGGTCAATGGAGTGCCGGCCGTGTTGGTCATGCGGGTCGGCGACGCTACTGCGAGCGGCTCAGCACGTCAAGCCGCAGGGCTTACCTTTCGCCTCGCCATGAGCGTCCCGTTTCATCGCGAGGTCCGATTTGCCGACAAGGACGCCGCCCTGCGGGACGACGTTCGCGCCTTGGGGGCGCTTGTCGGGGAAGTGATCCGCGAGCAGAGCGGCGAGGCCCTTTTCCAACGGGTCGAGACGGCCCGCATCGCCGCGATCCGCCGGCGCGAGGGGGGGGGAGAAGCGCAGGGTGCGGAGCAGCTGGACGCCGCCGTGCGGTCGCTCAGCCCCCAGGATGTGGGGGAGCTGGTCCACGGCTTCGCCGCATACTTCGACGTGGTGAACCTTGCCGAGCGCGTCCACCGGATTCGCCGCCGCCGCGACTACCTGCGCGCCGGCGCGACCGGGGCGGCTCCCCAGGAAGGCAGTCTCGAAGACACCGTGCGGCGCCTCGCCGCCGCGGGAGTCGGACCCGCCGACGTGGGCCGGCTGCTCGAGCGCCTGGTATTCGAGCCGGTCTTCACCGCACATCCAACGGAAGCGACGCGCCGGACGTTGCTCGAGAAGCAGCAGCGCATCGGCCGGTTCCTCGTGCGGCGACTCGATCCGTCGCTCACTCCCGACGAAGAACGGGCCACGCTGGGCCGCATCCGGGAAGAGATCACGATCGCCTGGCAAACGGAGGCACGCCGCACCCAGCGGCCCACCGTGCTCGACGAACTGGAGCACGTGTTGTTCTTCCTGACTGATGTGGTCTATCGCGTCGTCCCACCGTTCTACGAGGAGCTGGCCAGCGCGCTGGCGGCGGTCTACGGGCCCGCCGGCGCGGACATTCCCGTGCCCGCCGTGCTGCGGTTCGGGTCCTGGGTGGGCGGGGACATGGACGGCAATCCCAATGTGTCCGCGGACACCATCCGCGCCGCCCTGGCTCGCCACCGTGTGCTGGTGCTCGAGCGCTACCAGCGGGAGACGGTCGAGCTGGGGCAGCGGCTCAGCCAGACCCGGTCGCGCGTGGGCATGGACGACCCGGTCCTCCAGCGAGCCGCCGACTACGCGAACCGCTTCCCCGCCGCGCTCGAGGCCGTGCCCGTCCGCTATCGCGACATGCCATACCGGGTGCTGCTCCGGCTGATGGCCGCGCGGCTGGGCGCGACGCAACGAGACGAGCGCGAAGGCTACACGAGCGCCGCAGAGTTCGCCGCAGACCTGGGGCTCGTCAGCCACAGCCTGGCGCACCACGGCGGCGTTCACGCCGGCCTGTTCGGCGTGCGGCGTCTCGAACGGCGCGTCGAGACGTTCGGCTTCCACCTGGCCACGCTCGACGTGCGGCAGGACGCCTTGGTGCACCGCAGCGTGATGGGTCGCCTGCTCGGCGACCCAACCTGGCTCGAGCGCACCAGCATCGAGCGAGCGGACAGGGTGCGGCGCGCCCTGGCGTCCGGAGAGCGCCCCCCCCCCGTCACCCCGCCGGATGACGAGGCCAAGCGGACGCTGGCGGTGTTCGCGGCGATCGCCGAGTGCCGGGCACGGTACGGACCGCACGCCATCGGCCCGTATATCGTCAGCATGGCGCAAGGACCGGACGACGTGCTCACCGTCCTGTTGCTCGCGCGCTGGGGTGGACTCGCCGCGGACGGAGCCGTGCCCCTGGACGTCGCCCCGTTGTTCGAGACCGAGCACGATCTCACGGTCGCGCCTCAGGTGATGGCCGAGCTGCTCGCCGACGACGTGTATCGCGCGCACCTGAACCGGCGCGATCGTCGCCAGATCGTCATGATCGGGTACTCGGACAGCAACAAGGACGTTGGCATCGCGGCATCCCGCTGGGCGCTGCAGCGCGCGCAAGCGGCGCTCGTCGCGACGCTCCAGGCGGCGGCCATCGACGTCGTCATCTTCCACGGCCGTGGCGGCAGCGTGAGCCGCGGCGGCGGCAAGCTGATGCGTGCCGTGCTGGGGGCGCCGCCCGGCACCGTGCGCGGCCACCTGCGCGTCACCGAACAGGGCGAGGTGATCAGCGCGAGCTACGGGCTGCGCGGGATCGCGCTACGCACGCTCGAGCAAGCCGTGGGCGCCGTCGCGCTCGCCAGCGCGCTTCCGGCCGCAGCGGATGATCGCACGCCGCGTTGGCACGCGCTGATGGACGAGGTCGCCGCCGTGAGCGGCGCGGCCTACCGCGCCCTGGTGTACGAGGACCCGCGCTTCAGCGAGTATTTCTCGCTCGCCACCCCGATCGACGTGATCCAGAGCATGCCGATCGGCTCGCGGCCGCCGGTGCGCCGCGCCGGCTCAGGGATCGAGCAGCTGCGCGCGATTCCCTGGGTGTTCGCCTGGACGCAGAGCCGCCACATGCTGCCGGGCTGGTACGGATTGGGGACCGCGCTCGAACACATCGTCCGGGGCCACGGCGAAGCCGTCGTGCTCGACATGTTGCGCGACTGGCCGTTCTTCAGAGCCCTCGTGGACGACGTGGAGATGGTCCTCGCCACGGCCGATATCGGGATCGCCGCCCGATACGCGCGGCTGGCCGGGCCGCTCGAGCCGGTTTTCTTCCCCGCCATCCGGGCCGAGTTCGACCGGACAGTGTCATCGGTATTACGCATCAAGGGAACGGACGCACTGCTCGACGAAGATCCGGCGCTGCAGCGTTCGATCCGGCTGCGCAATCCCTACGTGGATCCGATGAGCCTGCTCCAGGTGGAGCTGCTGGCCCGCTGGCGCGCCGCCGGCCGCCCGGACGACGATCTCTTCGGAGCGCTCCTCGCCACCGTGCGGGGTATCGCCCAAGGACTGCAAAACACGGGGTGATGTCGAGTCAACGCTGTGAATGGTGAATCGGAACAGTCAGCACCTCGAGAGGAGACCCCATTAAGGTCGGCATTCTCGGTTCCGGTGACGTCGCCAAGACGCTGGGGGCCGGTTTTCTGAAGCACGGTCACACCGTCATGCTCGGCACCCGCGACCCATCGAAGCTCGCCGCATGGAAAGCGAAACACCCCGGCGCCCAGCTCGGCACATTCGAGCAGGCTGCCACTTCGGGGGAGGCCCTGGTGCTGGCCGTGAAAGGGGATGCCGCACTCGAGGTGCTTCGCCTCGCCGGCGCCCGGTCACTCGCAGGCAAGCTCGTGATGGATACGACCAACCCCATCGCGCCGGCTCCCCCCGTGAACGGCGTGCTCAAGTACTTCACGACGCCCGACGATTCCCTGATGGAGCGCCTCCAGAAGGCCTACCCCGACGCGCACTTCGTGAAAGCGTTCAGCTCCGTCGGAAACGCGCGAATGGTGAATCCGCAGTATGCCGGCGGGCCACCGACGATGTTCATCTGCGGGAACAACCACGCCGCGAAGCGCACCGTTACGGAGATCCTCGATCAGTTCGGATGGGAAACCCTCGACTTGGGGACGGTCGAAGCCGCGCGGGCCATCGAGCCGCTGTGCATCCTGTGGTGCCTCCCGGGCTTCCTTCAGAACGAGTGGACCCACGCGTTCAAGGTGCTGCACGCGTAGCGCTTGGCCGATGTCCGGAGGCGGCCCCCTCAAACGTCGTAGAAGCAACAAGGAGATGTCGATGAGCGAGTTCGTGTTTCTGTTTCGGGCCACCGAGGCGGAGCAGCGCGAGGCCATGGGGACACCGGAGCACGCGCAACGGAGCATGCAGGCGATGCTGGCCTGGTTCCGCACGCTGGAGGCAAACGGTCACCTGAAGAACCCTGGTCAACCGCTCGAGCCCACCGGGCGCGTGGTGCGCGGCCCGAACGCCGTGGTGACCGACGGCCCGTATGTCGAGGCCAAGGACATGGTCCTCGGATTCACCATCATCGAGGCACGCGACGTTGCCGAAGCGGTGCAGCTGGCGAGCGATTGCCCGATGGTGACGGGCGGCGCCGTGGTGGAAATCCGGCCGGTGGCACAGTCGCGGGTCCTGAACGAGTCGGAGGAGTGACCAATGCGAAAGATCATGGCATTCGATCGGGTGAGCGCGGACGGGTACTTCACCGCGCCCGACGGGAACCTGAACTGGGTCGTGCCCGACCCGGAGCTCGACCGGCAGGCGGCAGCCGCGATCGACAACTCGACCTCGGGCACCATGTTGTTCGGGCGTCGCACCTACGAGCAGTTCGAATCATTCTGGCCGCACGCCGTCGACGCGACACCGACTTCCCCTGACCCCCACCACCCCGGTCGGGCGTCACCGGAAATGCGCGCCATGGCAGTCTGGATCAACGCGGCGACCAAGCTGGTCTTTTCGAGAACCCGCAAGGACGTGACGTGGAAGAACTCTCGACTGCTCCACGAGTTCGACCCGGCGGAGATCGAGGCGATGAAACGTGCGCCCGGTAACGATATCCTGGTGTTCGGCAGCGGCTCCATCGTATCGCAGCTTACCCGTCACGGGCTGATCGACGAGTACCAGTTCATTGTCGGCCCGCTCCTGCTCGGCAGCGGCCGGCCGCTGATCAGCGACGTGTCCCAGCAGCTGGGGCTGACGCTGTTGGAGGCCAAGCCGTACCCGTCGGGGAACGTCATGCTGCGCTACGCGCGACGCAACTGACCGCGGCAGGGAGTCACCAGGTGTCCGTGCCTCCGGATCTGCACGAACAGCTCTTCCGGCGCGAGTCGGGGCGGCTGGTCGCGGCGCTCGTCCGGATTTTCGGGGTGCAGAACCTCGCGCTGGCGGAAGATGTCGTCCAGGACGCCTTCTGCCGCGCGCTGGAGGTATGGAAGGACCACGGCGTTCCTCAGAATCCAGCCGCCTGGCTCATGGCGACCGCGAAGCACCGGGCCCTCGACGTCGTGCGCCGCGAGCGGACCGCGCGCTCCTTTGCGCCCGAAGTCGGCCGGCTGCTCGAGACCGAGTGGACCACCGCCCCCATCGTCGACGAGGCGTTCGCCGCCCACACCATCCGCGACGAGCAGCTCCGCATGATGTTCTCGTGCTGCGATCCACGCCTCCCCGAGGAAGCGCAGGTCGCGCTCATCCTCAACATCCTGTGCGGTCTGGGGGCGAAGGAAATCGCGAGCGCCTTCCTGCAGGGCCGGGCGGCGATCGAGAAGCGGATCTCGCGCGGCAAGAAAGTGCTCGCCAGCGCGAAGCGATTGTTCGACCTGGCGGATACGGAATTCACCCAGCGCCTCTCGGCCGTGCGCCGCGCGCTCTACCTGCTCTTCAATGAAGGCTATCAGGGCGCGTCCGAAGTCGCCGCGATTCGAGCCGAGCTGTGCTGGGAAGCGATCCGGCTCACCGCCCTGCTGTGCGAGCACCCACCCGCGGCCAGTCCCGAAACCCAGGCCCTCGCCGCGCTCATGTATCTCCATGCCGCCCGCCTCCCGGCGCGCCTCGATTCGGCCGGCGACCTGACGCCGCTTGGCGACCAGGACCGGTCGCGCTGGGACGCCCGGCTCGTCACCGAAGGGCTCTCGCTCCTCGAGCGCTCGGCCTCCGGGACGACAGTGAGCGCGTATCACCTCGAAGCCGCCATCGCGGGCGCCCATGCCGGCGCGCGGAGCCTGGAGGCGACGGACTGGGCGTTGATCGTGTCGCTGTACGACCGCCTGATGACCATCGCCCCTTCACCCGTCGTCGCCCTCAATCGCGCCGTCGCCATCGCGCAGAAGGATGGCCCCGAACGAGGCCTCGAAGAGCTGCACGCGATCGCCGACCGCGATCGACTCGACCGCTATCCATTCTATCCAGCCGCGCTCGGCGAGCTGGAGCTGCGGCGCGGGAATCGGGAAGCCGCGCGGCACCATTTCCGCGCGGCCCTGCCGCTGGCGCGCAATCCGGCGGAGCGTCGGTTTCTCGAGAAGCGGATACGGGCCTAGCGAGCGTATTTTGCGATCGATGCCCCGATCCCCGAAATCACGATCCACCGGCGCCAAGAGCGAGCCCGAGCAGCTCGTCGTTTCGGGACGAGACATCACGGTCTCGAATCCGCAGAAGGTGTTGTTCCCAAAGCCCAAATACACGAAGCTCGACCTGGTGCGGTACTACCTCGCCGTGGCCGAAGGGGCGCTCCGCGGGGCGGGAGACCGGCCCAACGTTCTCGTCCGCTATCCCAACGGGATCAAGGGCGAGTTTTTCTACCAGAAACGGGCACCCGAGTCGCGACCGCCGTGGATCGAGGTCGTGACGATCCGCTTTCCCTCGGGCCGCACCGCCGAGGAGGTTGTGCCGCGCGATGCGGCGGCGCTTGCGTGGATGGCGAACCTCGCCTGCCTCGAATTGCATCCCCACCCGGTGCGCGTCGACGATCTCGATCACCCGAACGAATTGCGGGTGGACCTGGATCCCGTGCCCGGAATCAAGTGGCCGCAAATTCGCCAGGTGGCCCAGATCGTCAAAGCGACGCTCGAGGATTTCAAGTTGGTCGGGTGGCCCAAAACCTCGGGCAGCCGCGGCATGCACGTCATCGTGCGGATCGAGCGTCGCTGGGAGTTCGATGCGGTCCGTCGTGCCGCGCTCGCCCTGGCTCGGGAGGTGGAGCGGCGTGCCCCGAAGCTCGCCACCAGCAAGTGGTGGAAAGAAGAGCGTCACGGCGTGTTCCTCGATTACAACCAGAATGCCAAGGACCGCACCGTGGCCTCGGCTTATTCGGTCCGGCCCACGCCCGAAGCCCGGGTGTCGGCCCCGCTCGCCTGGGATGAGGTGGACGACTGCGATCCCGAGGACTTTACGCTCGCGACGATGCCTCAGCGCTTCGCCGAGATCGGCGACCGCCATGCCCGGATCGACGAGCACGCGGGGACGCTCGATGGGCTGCTCGAGCTGGCGGAGCGCGACGAGCGCACTGGCCTGGCCGACGCGGCCTGGCCCCCGCACTTCAAGAAGCAGCCCGGCGAGCCGAAACGCGTACAGCCATCGAAGGCGCGGGCCGCGAAACATCCGTTGATCGAGATCGGCCGATCGAGAGTGAAAAAGCAGGCGCTCGAAGGACTGAAGCGTTGGAAGCAACGCCACGCCAAGGCCGCCGCACACCTGAAGCCTCGCGATGTGCTCGTCGACTCGATGCGGGGTCGCTTCACGACGTGGACGCGGATCCGTGTGAACCTGGAGCACGTGCCACCCAAGCTCCGCCCGCGCCAGGGCAAGCTCGATCCCGACGACCCGACGTTAACGGCCTGGTCGTGATAGCGCTCGAGGCGTCGCGGCCTGGTCAACCTGGTCGGACGCCGCCAACCCGTTTACCGGGTCGGCCGTTGCCGCGGGTCGTCAGCCTGGTTCACGTACGTGATCCCCCATGGGCCCGTCCCGTGAAGCTGGAGAATGACCTCGCCCTTCGCACGCGCAAAATGCTTCATCCCCGGAGGGATCACGCCGAATGTCCCCGTGGGAAGCTCGTTGAACTTCGACGCGTCCAGCTGGTCACCCATACCGATGAGGAGCACACCCTGGACCACGGTGACATGCTCCGTGGCGGGATGGAAGTGCGGGGGGATGGTATACCCGTCAGGCAGCCGCAACCGCATCGTGAACGCGCCGGGCTGGGCGGGGTCGCCCTCGAGCACAGCGGCCTTTGCTCCAGCGGGAAGCGAAGCCGGGGCGGGACCCCAGGTGATGGAGCCGGGAACAGCCACAACCACCTGTGGCGCTGCAGCAGGCGCCTGAGCGAGAAGGAGACTCGGGACCGCGAGGACGCTCGCGGCAAGCAACGGGATTCTCATGTGGCCCTCCAGGATGTGAGTATCGACGAATATGGACGCGCGACGAGGAAAAAGGTTCCCTGTAGCGCCTGCCACAAAGCGGTTAACGGCCTGGTCGTGATGGCGTCGCAAACACCTTTTTCAGCTCGAATGGTCGCGTGACTTCCAGCTGGTCGTAGCGGCAGTCGCCCGGCTTTTTGTCGGGCCGCCACCGCAGAAACGTCGTGCCGTGGCGGAATCGATCGCCCTCAAGGTGGTCGTACTTCACTTCGCACACCCGTTCGATGCGCAGCGGCTCCCAGGACAGGTCCTTGCCCGCGCTCCAGCGGCTTTGTCCCCCGGGCATGCGTCCACTGCGGGACTGGGCCTCGGCCCATCCACGCCAGGGATGCCGGTCGAGCGCGTTCTTGCGCAACGGCGCCAGCTCTTTGACGAGCTGTTTCCGCATCACCATGGTGAACGACGACGTCACCCCGACGTGCTGCAACGCGCCGCGGTCGTCATACAAGCCGAGCAGCAGTGACCCAACCGCGCCCTTGCCCGTCTTGTGCCAGCGGAAACCCGCGACGACGCAATCCGCGGTGCGCGCATGTTTGATCTTGAGCATGGCGCGCTTCCCCGGTTGATAGGGAGCGTCGACCGGCTTGGCGATGACGCCGTCCAACCCGGCGCCCTCGAACTGATCGAGCCATTGGGCGGCCAGTTGGCGGTCCTCGGTCATCGGCGTCAGATGCAGCGGGGGACGCGCGCCTCCCAGCAACTTCTCGAGCAGGGCGCGCCGCTCCGCTTGCGGCGTGTTCAGTTTGCTGCGCCCCCCCACCGCCAGCAGGTCGAACGCGACGAACGACGCGGGAATCTCCTTCGCCAGCTTCGCCACCCGCGACGCCGCGGGATGCAGGCGCATCTGCAGCGCACCGAAGTCGAGCCCGTCGGCCGAAGCGATCACGATCTCGCCGTCGATCACACAGCCCTTCGGAAGCTGCTCGAGCAGCGTTTCGTGCACTTCGGGGAAATAGCGATCCAGCGGCTTCAAGTCGCGGCTCTGGATGTAGAGATCGGACGCGCCGCGGAACACGATGGCGCGGAACCCGTCCCACTTGGGCTCGAACAAGTACTCGCCATCGCCGGGAATGGACTCGGCCAGCTTGGCGAGCATCGGCTCGATCGGTGGCGCGATCGGGAAGGTTATGGCTCCGTCTCCTCGACGTAGGTCAGCTCGCGTCCCTCGGCGGCACAACGCAGCATCAACGACCCCCGGCTCATATCCCCGCGCCCGATGAACTCCTTGGGAAAGCGCAGTCGGGACCCAAGGATGTCCTGGAGTGGCTGGCGATACTTGGGAGTCGCGATGCTGCCCAGCAGCACCGCCGCATCGCCCGATTGCAGTTGTGCGGAGAGACGTGCGGCATCGCGTCGCAACGGCTCGGCGTAGCGCGGCTCAGCGGGGTCGACCGGGACGGCGGCAATGGCCTGGAGCCCCGCGAGATCGATCGTCGTTTCCGGCGCACGGAGACCCAGGCCCGGCACGATGACAAAGACTCCCGGAATGCCATCGAGCGGTTTGGCGAAGGCCGACGCATAGGCCAGCTTGCCGCGGAAGTAGAGCCCGCTCATGAAGGTGAATACCTCGCCGACACTCGCCCCTTCCCCCGAGCGCAGCCGCTGAGCCAAAGCGGACGCCCCGTCCTGTCGCAGCAGGAAACCGGCGCGCTTCCCTGAGCAGTTGGCCGGCGAGAGCAGGAAGACCTGGTGGCTCATCGAGCTTCGGGATATCTTCGGGGCGGCATGCAATCACCGAAACCGTTGGATTGGCGACCCCTGGCGGCCGCGCTCGTTTCGATCTGCCTGTGGTCTTCGGCATTCATCGGCATCCGCGTCGCCACCCGGTCGATCTCGCCGGGCGCGCTCGCGCTCGGGCGTCTCCTGATAGGCAGCATCCTGCTGGGCATCCTCCTCCTGCGCCGTGGCGCCGTCCACATCACGCGCCGCGACCTCGGGCTCTTGTTCATCGCCGGTCTGTTGTGGTTCGGTCTGTACAATGTCGCGCTCAACACGGCGGAGCGGGTGGTCGACGCGGGCACCGCGGCCATGGTGATCAACATCGCACCGCTCATTGTGATGGCGCTAGCGGCGATGTTCCTGCGGGAGCGGCTCTCATCCGGCCTGCTGCTCGGTGGCACGATCGCATTCATCGGAGTGGTCGTGATTGGTCTCGCGACGATGTCGGGGAACGCGCCGCTCTGGGGCGTCCTGCTCTGCGTCATCGCGACCGCCGCGTCGGCGGCCGGCCTCGTAGCGCAAAAGCCGGTTCTGGCACGACTCTCAGCGCTCCAGGTGACGTGGACCTGCTGCGTGATCGGCGCGCTGTGCTGCCTGCCCTACGCGCCGGCGCTGCTGGGCGACGTGCGCGCCGCGGCGCCCGGCGATCTCGTCTGGATGGGGTATCTCGGCGTGTTTCCGACGTCCGTCGCGTTCACGACGTGGGCCTATGCCCTCGCGCGCGGCACGGCGAGCCGCCTCGCCGCCACCGCCTACCTCGTGCCGCCGATCACGATCGGGATGAGCTGGTTGATTCTGGGCGAGGTCCCGAGACTCGCCGCCGTGTTCGGTGGGGCGCTCTGCCTCGCGGGCGTCATCTTCGCGCGTCGCCGACCGGGATAGCGCGAGGCCCGTGCGTCTAGGCGCCGGTGGCCCGCACCCGCACCGGCGTGCCCCACGGATCCCGCGCGGTGCCGCCGTCCGCCACCCGCTCCACCGAAACACCCGTACCGGCAAGGCTATCGAGCGCCGCTGCCGCGTCCTTACCGGTCGGGACGAGAACTTCCCACTCGAGTAAGCGCGCGTCCTCATCCGAGGCGGGCCGGGCGCCCTTGGCCCACGTATTGGTACCGAGATGGTGATGGTACCCGCCGGCTCCGAGGAACAGCGCGCCGGGATAATTCCACACCATCTTGTCGAACCCAAGTCCCTGATGGTAAAAGACGGCTGCCTGGTCGAGGTCACCCACGTGAAGGTGGACGTGCCCGATCACGGTTCCCGCCGGCATGCCGCTCCAGCGGTCCGCGCCGGCCGTTCGGGTCAACTCCTCGACGTCCAGGGGATCGGAGGCCATCGCAAGCTCGCGGCCGTTGAGTCCCCAGCTCTCGCGCGGACGATCCGCGTACACCTCGATACCCAGCCCATCGGGATCGGTGAGATAGATCGCCTCGCTCACGAGATGGTCCGCGCTGCCGGCACGCACACCTCGCTCCGCGAGATGGCGAAGCAAGCGCCCCAGGGCGGCGCGGTCCGGCAGGAGAATCGCGAAGTGATACAGCCCGAGCAAGCCGCGCCTCGATACAGGAGCGACGCCCGCGCGCTCGCGCAGCTCGAGCAATAGCGTCTCGCCTCGCTCAGCGTCCAGCGCCGCGACCCCCGCCTCTCGCGTGACGACCCGCAAGCCGAGCACCTGTTGATAGAAGGTGAGCGACCGCTCGAGGTCAGCCACCTGGAGTGTCACCCGCCCCAGCCGGGTCGTCTCGGGCAATCGGTAGCCGGTTGGAGCAATGCCGTACGCGGTCACAGGCTCCTCCATCGCAAGAGTTGGGCGTTGAGCGCCACGATCACAGTGCTGGCCGACATCAACACCGCGCCTACGGCCGGCGAGAGCAGGATGCCCCAATGGGCGAACACTCCGGCCGCGGCGGGAATCGCGACGATATTGTAGCCCGCCGCCCACCACAGGTTCTGGATCATCTTGCGGTACGTCGCGCGGGACAACGTGATGAGTCGCGGCACATCGCGCGGGTCGTTCCGCACCAGCACGATGTCGCCTGCCTCAACGGCGACGTCCGTTCCGGCGCCAATGGCCACACCGACATCGGCCGTCACGAGCGCCGGTGCATCGTTGACCCCATCACCGACCATTGCCACCCGCTTACCCTGCGCCTGGAGCTGTTTGACGATGTCTGCTTTCTGCCCGGGGAGCACCTGAGCGAACACGGTGCCGATGCCGAGGCGTCGCGCCACTGCTTCCGCCACCGGCCGAGTGTCCCCGCTTAGCATCACGACCTCGACATGATCCTCCTGTAACCGCCGGACGGCCTCTTCCGATTCCGGCCGCACCGTATCAGCGATCGCGAACACAGCCAACACCTCGTTCCCCTCGACCAGGAACACCGTCCCCTGCCCCAACCCGGCGGCGCGATCGGCCGCCGCGCGCAGCTCGACCCCCGGTGTCACTTGCAGCTCGGTCAACAGATTCGGGCCACCGACCGCCAACCGGCGCCCTTCTACGACGGCCCGAACGCCGCGACCGGGCAGCGACTCGAACTGCGTGGCGGTCGGCACCTCGAGCCCTTGCTCCTCCGCACTGATAAGAACGGCGCGCGCCACCGGGTGCTCCGAGTCGTGCTCGACGGCCGCCGCGAGCTCCAGCGCGCCGACCGTGACGAGGCCCGGCACGGTGGTGATGTGCACCACCCGCTGCTCACCCAGCGTCAGCGTTCCGGTCTTGTCGAACACGACCGCGTTCAGCCGGCGGGCCTCCTCGAGGCCGCGCCGGTCGCGCACCAGCAGGCCGCTCCTCGCGCCCAAGGTGGTCGAGATCGCGATCACGAGCGGGATCGCGAGACCGAGGGCGTGCGGGCACGCGATGACGAGCACCGTGACGAGCCGTTCGACGGCGAACGCCGGATTGTCCCCGCGCAGGGCCAGCCAGACAAACAGCGTCACCACCCCGGCCCCGATCGCCACCAGCGTCAGCACAAAGGCGGCGCGGTCGGCCAACGCCTGGGCGCGCGAGCGCGACCTCTGCGCCTGCTCGACGAGTCGCATGATCGATGCAAGCATCGTATGATCGCCGGTCTTCGTGACCTGGACGTACAGACTCCCGGAGTCATTCACGGAGCCGGCGATGACCGGATCGCCCGTTCCCTTTTCCACGGGGCGCGATTCGCCGGTGATCATCGATTCGTTGACCGCGCTCGTCCCTCGCTGCACCACGCCGTCGGCCGGGACCCTCGCGCCAGGACGCACGAGCACGACATCTCCGTCCACAAGCTCCGAAACCGCGACTTCGTCGGTTCGCTCACCCGTGACGCGGACCGCGACGTTGGGCAGGAGTTTCACCAGCTCCTTCAGCGCGCCCTGAGCCTGAGAGATCGAGCGCATCTCGATCCAGTGCCCGAGCAGCATGATCGTCACCAGTGTGGCCAGCTCCTCCCAGAGCGGCATGCCGGGGAAGCCGAGCGAGACGGCGACACTGAAGAGGAAGGCTACCGAGATGGCGAGTGAGATGAGCGTCATCATTCCAGGTAAGCGGTGTCTCACCTCACCGATGGCACCCCGGAGAAACGGAACACCGCCATAGGCAAACACTGCGGATCCAAAAACGGCTGGGATCCAGCGCGATCCTGGAAACACCGGTGCGGAGTATCCGAAGGCTCGCTGCAGCATATGCCCCCACACGAGCGTCGGGAGGGTGAGCAGCAGCGCGATCCAGAACTTGTCGCGGAACATCGCCACGGAGTGACCGGCGTGCCGGTCGTGTTCCTCGTGGTGGCTGTGACTGCCGGCAAGGCTACGTTCCATATTCAGAGAACACGCTGTGGTTCCCGCACCCTCTCGCGACGAGGACGCGTCATGGAAACCGCTGGACCGTCGGTCCGTTTTCTCGTCTTCTCGGGGTCATTGCGCGCCGAGTCCTATAACACGCGCCTGGCGCGCCTCGCCATCCGGACCATCGAGGATCACGGCGGAACGGTCGACGCCGCCGCGATGCGAGACTTCAATTGCCCGTCGTACGATCAGGACGCCCAGACCAGGGAAGGATTACCCACCGGAGCGAAAGAGCTGTGTCGCCGTCTCGAGGCGAGTGATGCCGTCGTGATCGCGTCGCCGGAGTACAATGCCTCGTTCCCGGGCCTGCTCAAGAACGCCATCGACTGGGCGTCCCGACACCGGCCCCAGCCGTTCAACGAGCGGCATGCGTTATTGCTCTCGGCCTCTCCTTCCCTGGTCGGCGGCAACCGTGGCCTGTGGGCCCTGCGGGTGCCGCTCGAGCATCTGGGAGCGCGGGTGTACCCGGACATGTTTTCGCTCGCCCAGGCCCATCAGGCGTTCGACGCCGAGGGCCGCATTGCCAACGCGGAGCTGCGCGGGCGATTCGAGCGCACCATCGTCGCATTCATGGACCTGGCTGAGGCCGCCAAGCACTACCCGTGCGTCAAGCAGGCCTGGATCGAATTCCTGGGCGAGCATCCGAATCCCGTGAACGACGCCAGCCGAGTGACCTAGGCCGGCTCCGGCTCCAAGACGATGCTCCGCCATTTGCCCTGGCGAAATCGCAGCGCGGAGAGCGCGCATCGGGTGATGTGACCCAGCAGGATCGCGGTCCAGATGTCGATCGGTCGCAGGCCGTGGATCGCCTGGAATACCATGCAGAGCCCCAGGGGCACGACGATCTGGGACACGATGGAGATATAGAGCGGGGAGCGCGTGTCACCCGTGCCCTGGAGTCCCCCGGTGAAGGTCAGGGCGACGCTGACAAACAGCCCGGACACGCTGAGAAACCGCAACAGCTGCACGCCGATGCCGACCACCACCGGATCGGTCATCCCGAACAGCCCGAGCAGCCAGCGCGGCAGCGTGAGGAACAGCACACCGATCGCCGCCGCGAGGCAGAGCCCCAATCCGGCGGCGACGTGGACGCCGTGCACGGATCGGTCGGGACGGCGCGCCCCCAGGTTCTGTCCCGCGACGGTCGCCGCGGCGCTCATCAACCCCACCGATGTCCAGGTGATGAACGAGAACAGCTCGGTGTAGGAGACGGCGTACGCCGCCTGGGCTTCGGCGCTCTGCGGCAGCGAGCCGATGAACCGGAGCAGCAACACGCCGGCCACGTTCATGGCGATCCCCTGAACGCCCGTCGGCAGGCCGAAACGGAACAGCTGCCGGATGATGCCCCAGTCCGGACGCCAATCCATGCCCCGGTGCCACGTGACCGGGAGACGACCCGACAGCAGCAGGTACACTGCGAGGCTGCTCACCGCGAACCCCGCCACCGTACTGCCCACCGCGGCGCCGGCCGTGCCGAGGCGGGGCAACGGTCCGAGCCCCGTAATGAACGCCACGTTACAAATGATGTTGAGCACGGTGAGCAGCACGCCTAACCGCATGGGCGTGCGGGCATCGCCGGCGGCCCGCAGGGCACCGCTTACCATGAAGAAGAGCATCATCCCGATGCTGCCGACGAGCATGATGCGGAGAAAGGGGAGTGCTTCAGTGCGGACAGCGGGCGCGGCGTGCACCACCGTGAGGAGCGACGGCGCCAGGAACCAGCCCAGCGGTGCCAGCACCAACCCCCACAACCCCAGCGCGGCGAGAAACGCCTGGTACACGGTACGATTGACTTTCTCGACCTCGTTGGCGCCCGCGAAGCGGGCCACCAACACGCCCATCCCGCTGAACACCGACATCACGAAGACGATCACCACGATGAAGATCTGGATCGCGACGCCGATCGCCGCGTTGCCGGCGTAGCCGACGAAGTGCCCCACCAGAGCGTGGTCTACGACCCCCTGCATCCCGCCGATGAGATTCTGGACCATGGTCGGCCAGGCGAGCATCCACACGGCGCGAGGGATCGGACCCTCGACGATGGAGCGATCGAGAGGCTTCAAACGGTGCGCAGCTTCCAGCGCCCGCGACGAAACAGCACCGTGGAGACGAGCGCCAGCGTCGAGTAGCCCACCATGATCGCGAGGAAGACGCCCAGAGGCCCCAGCCCGAGCACGCGCGCGAGCACGTAGGCGAGCGGGATCTCCCACAGCCAGAAACACACGAGGTTGATCCAGGTAGGCGTCCAGGTGTCGCCCGCCCCGTTGAACGCCGAGGTGAGTACCATCCCGAGCGCGTAGAACACGAAGCCATAGCTCATGGTGCGCAGCGCCAACGCGCCGATCGGGGCGGCGGTCGCATCGTCCGTAAACAGATGAATGATCGGTCCGGCCAGCGCGATGAATACGAGCCCCACCACGCCGAGGACCACCATGTTGTAGCGTCCCGCAATCCACACCGCCTGCTCGGCGCGGTCGGGCTTGCCGGCGCCCAGCGATTGGCCGACCATCGTCGCCGCGGCATTGGACAATCCCCACGACGGCAACAGGCAGAAGATCACGAGGCGGATCGCGATGGTGTATCCCGCGAGTGCCCCGCTCCCGAATGTGGACACGATCCGCACCAGACCGACGTAACTCGCGGTTCCGACCAGGACCTGGAACGTTCCCGACCCCGACAGTCGCAGGAGGCTGGCCATCACGGCCGGCCGGAGCGCCCAGTGGCTGCGCCGCACGGCGACCCGGGCATCCCCCCGGGTGAGCCGGTACAGCTGGTACAGCACGCCGGTGCCGCGACCGATGGTCGTCGCCACGGCGGCACCCGTCACGCCAAGGCGCGGGAAGGGTCCGAGGCCGAAGATGAGACAGGGGCCGAGCAGAATGTTGATCGCGTTGGCGAGCCACAATACCCGCATCGCGATCGCGGCATCCCCCGCGCCACGGAAGATCGCATTGATCAGAAAGAGCAGCAGCACGGTGGCGCTGCCGCCCAGCATCATGCGCGTATAGTTCGAGCCGATGCCAATGACGTCGGGGCTGGCGCCCATGATCGACAGGAGGCGCGGGGCCAGGGTGACGCCCAGCACGGCGACCGCCGCGGCGACACCGAGACCCAGCACGATTCCCTGCACGGCCGCCTCGGACGCCGCTTCCGGCCGTTTCTCACCGATGCGCCGCGCGACGGTCGCCGCGACCCCGATCGAGAGCCCCATCGCCGCGGTGTACACCAGCGTCAGCATCGATTCGGTGAGCCCGACGGTGGCGACGGCGTTGGGACCGAGGCGGGAGACCCAGAACACGTCCACCACCGCGAAGATCGACTCCATCACCATCTCGAGAATCATCGGGATGGCGAGCAGCACGATCGAGCGGCCGATCGCGCCGGCTGTGTAGTCGTGGGGGATGCCGCGGACGGCATCGCGCACCACCGCCCACCAGGTGTCGCGCGGGACGGGCGTCGCCCCCAGGCTCTGGTCGGTCAAGACGAGGTCAGCCGAACCGCTTGGCCGCGCGTTCGCGCGCTTTACGAGCCTCTGTTTCGCGATCGCGGGGCGGCGCATTGGTCGTCAGTGAATCGATCAGCCGGCGGGCCACCGCACTGACCTCTTCCACCGCGGCGTTGAAGGCCGCTTCGTTGGCGTGTGACGGGTGCGTCGACCCGCTCAGCTTGCGGACGAACTGCAAGGCGGACGCCTGAATCTCGGCGTCCGTAGCGGGGGGGGCGAAATTGGCGAGCGTCTTGATATTCCGGCACATAATTCCGGTTCCCGTGGCGTGTCGCGAAGAATATATCGCGCCACAAATCACTCGCGTCCGGATTTCATGGGTCCCGCGTCGCGACCCGGCGCCGGGCGGCCGAGGCCGGTCCGGCGGGTCGTTGCCCGGATCCATCAAGGGACCCCGCAATCGACAGCCGTCCGTGCTACCGCTAACCCGCATTGGGGTGGCATGTTTGCTGCACCACCGGGGGGAACGGGAGGTATCGACTGGTCACCGTCCAAGCGAAGATGGGCGTCCTGGCGACGCGTCTGGCATACGTCGGTGTGCTCGCCGCGGCATTGCTCGCTCCATTTCATTTTGCGTTTCCCCCCGCCGGCCTGGCGACGAACGTGGCGAATGCGTTCGCGTTCCGCTATTCGGTGGCGACGGCCGTGGACGCCATTCAGAACGTGCTGCTGTTCGCCGGCTGGGGCGCGTTGTGGGCGACCACGACCCGCCCCACCCCTTTGCCGCAGGCGTTGCGCGGTCCCGCGCTGACCGGCGCGGCGATGAGTCTCGTCGCCGAGGTGTTGCAGCTGTTCCTGCCGGATCGACGCGCCAGCGTGCTCGACGTGATGACCAATACCGCCGGCGCCGTGCTCGGTGCGGCCGCGATCGTGATCGCGGTCCAGACGGCGCGGGCGGCCCGGATGCAAAAATCGTATGTCGGACTGCCGGCCATCGGGTTCGCGATCGCCTATCTCGGCGCCGCCATCGCCGAAGCCGCCCTGCCGCTGCAGACGGCCGCCGTGATCGACGCCGGCGGCACTGCTCGCTTACACCGCATGCGCTCGGCCGCCGCGCAGCTCGACTGGACCTCGCTGTGGCGCATTCCGCTCGCCGACGTCATCCTGTTCTTCCCGCTCGGCGTCTTCGGGGTCATGGCGCTGGTCGAGCGGGGCGCGCCGCACTGGGCGGCGTGCCGCCGGGTGTGCGCCTGGGGCCTGTTCGGCGCCGTGCTCATCGAGGCGGCGCACGGACCGTTGGGTCAGCCGATCCAGCTCGGCTCTGCGGTGGCTCATTTTCTCGGGCTGGCGCTCGGCGCCATCGCGAGCGCGCTGTGGCTGCCCGGCTTCTCCCGCGTCGTGCGGGGGCGCGGACGACCGATGACCGTGCTCCTGGCCTATGCGATGCTGATTGCCTTCTGGGCCTGGCGTCCCTTCGTCCTGGAAACCGATCCCACCACGATTCACGAGCAGTTCTCGCTGGAGCGGCTACTCCCGCTCCACGGGCTCGCCCGGCGCAGCGATTTCGCCAGCGTGGCGGAGATCGTGAAGCCGTTCTTTCTCTTCTTTCCACTGGGCGCCATGCTCGCCGTGTGGCCGCTCAAGCGCCGCGGCTGGCTCTCGGCGTGCCTGCCGGCGTTCTACCTGGCGGCGATCACGGAGGTCGTACAGGGATTCGTGGCGGGGCGGTTCTTCGACGGCACCGATCTGGTGATTCAATGCGCGGCGGCGGCGATCGGGTGGTCTGTCGCGCGGCAGGCCGGATATGAGCCATATGGGGCGGTGCTGGGAGACTGACCAACCATGCCCTGGCCCGGATTCGAACCGGGACGCCTTGCGGCACTGCCCCCTCAAGACAGCGTGTCTACCAGTTTCACCACCAGGGCGGGCTCGGTAAGCTAGGAACCGTCCAGAGCAGGGTCAAGCCATGGCTCGTGTGCTCGATGCCGACAAGATTCTTGCCACGATCGAGCGCCTCGCGACGCGAGTGCGTGAACGCTTCCCCACCGCCGGTTTGAATCGCGTCGTCCAGGAGCTGCTGGTCCTGGCGAAGGATACGCGGGCCCGCGCCGCCTGGGTGCGTCGCCCCAATGTCCCGCTCCGGATTGCCGCGGGGCTGGTGACCGCCGGGCTGCTGGTCGTGCTGGTGGCCGCCGCGCGGTTCCTGCAGGTGCCGGGCCGCGTCGAGAACGTCGGGTCGCTGATGCAGGCACTCGAAGCAACCGTGAACGACGTCGTCTTCGTCGGAGTCGCGATCTGGTTCCTGCTCACGATCGAAGCACGCTGGAAACGCCGCGTGGCGCTGCGCGGCATTCACGAGCTGCGCAGCCTGGCGCACGTGGTCGACATGCACCAGCTCACCAAGGACCCCGAGCACGTCCTGGGACTCGGGCCGGCAACGACGTCGTCCCCCGAGCGCGCCTTGACGCGCTTCGAGCTGGCCCGCTACCTCGATTACTGCAGTGAAATGCTGTCGCTCACGAGCAAGCTGGCGGCGCTCTACGTCCAGACGTTCGACGATCGCACCGTGTTGGCGGCGGTGAGCGACGTGCAGGCGCTCACCACCGGGCTGTCGAACAAGATCTGGCAGAAGATCATGATTCTCGATACCGCGAGGGACGCCTGACAAAACAATTGCGCAATTAGGGGCAGTGCGGCAGGGGGGGGG
>Ga0075424_100001465_pt1 | contig 20769 bp, 18 predicted proteins | sample SoiMethybrSBSTD3_FD_75301 | JGI IMG/M metagenome (GOLD analysis project Ga0075424, IMG submission 75301) | Bulk soil microbial communities from a Populus tree surrounding site in Tennessee, USA - Soil MetaG P. TD hybrid SBSTD3 | ecosystem: Environmental > Terrestrial > Soil > Tree plantation... | reverse complement strand
TTGGTCCGTCGGGATGCGGCAAATCGACGCTGCTGAATTCCGTCGTGGGCTTGGAAAATCTGGATCGGGGAGAACTGATTTTTATCAGTGGTGGCAAACCCGAAACGCGGCCTCTCATCGGCTACGTCTTTCAAAGCCCGCGTTTGTTGCCATGGAAAACCATCGGCGAGAACATTAGCTTAGCGTTGCAAGGCGCCGGTGTGCCGCGAAGTGAGTGGGAATCGCGGGTCATGCGTTATTTGAACCTCGTCGGCCTGGACGAATATGTGAACCAATTTCCCCTTTACCTTTCCGGTGGACAGCGCCAGAGGGTCGGACTGGCGCGCGCGCTGGCCATCGAGTCGGACATCGTCCTCATGGACGAGCCGTTCGCAAGCGTGGATGAGTTGACCGCACGGCAATTACGCCAAACCACGCGACGGCTCTGTGAACAACTGCATTGTACGGTAGTTTTCGTCACACACAATCTTGCGGAAGCGGCTTACATGAGCGACTACGTCGTGACATTGACGCCGCGGCCTGCGCGTCTCGACGCGTACGTCTCTAATCCGCTCCCGTCACCGCACCGCTGGGGGAGTGAAATCTACAAATTTGCCGCCGAGCTCGAAAGCAAAGTCACTCTGAAGGAGGATATGGAAACATGAAATCAGCCCGATTGTGTTTAATTCGTCGACTCTGGGCTTTGGCGGCGTTCCTTCCGGTATCGGCGGGCGCCGGCCAAGCTTTGACCCCGATCAGCATTGCGACAAGCGCCGCGGGGCAATCGGGCTACATCGCCGCGCTCATCGAAAACAAAAAGCTCGATGTCAAGTACGGCGTCAAAATCACCAACATGATGATGGATTTCACTGAGGCCGCGAATGCGGTCAAGCTCGGTCGCACCCTGGCGAGCTCGATGCAACCAAGCACCGCCGTAAACCTGGTGAAGAGCGGCACGGATATTCGGCTGATTGCGCCGCAGATCTGGTCGGGCAATTCCTGGGTGGTCAAAAAAGACGCGCCTTACAAATCCTTCGCCGACCTGAAAGGAAAAAAGCTTGGCAACTTTGCACGCGTGACCGGCGCCTACTTTTTTTCCGCCGTCATTGCCAAGGAACAGAAGCTCGACATCGAAAAAGATTTCCAGAACGTCCCGGCTGAAACCGGCGCGCTGATTGCGCTCCTGGAACGTGGCGAAGTCGAGGCGATCAATATGTTCGAGCCACACACCACGAGATTGGTCATGTCGGGCAAATATCGCGTGCTCCTCGACTTCGATATCGAACTGGAGAATATTTTTGGCGCGCCGCCGCTCAAATCGAGCGTGGGCATTCTCAAGGAGACTGTCGAAAAACAGCCCGCATTGGTCAAGGCAGTGCGTGGCGCCTATGCGGACGCAATTCAGATCATTAAAACGGGACAGGATGAGGATTTTTTCAAATCAAAAGCAAAAGAGCTTTTCAATTTGAGCACGCCTGAGGAAGTCGGCGCCGGGTTTAAGCAGAATCAGGCGAACGCCGCCGACAAATGGGGCGAGGGCTTCTTTCAATCGCAGAACAAGATCCTGCAGTCGGGAATCTCTTTAGGATTGCTGCCCAGTATCGGCGACTTGAATAATTTGTGGGTTAAATAAACCGTTACGAGGACCGGCTAACGCGCCGTAGGGGCGCAGCATGCTGCGCCCAGCCAGCCATTCTGCGCGAGATCACGGTAAATCGGTTCTTCCCATGAGGTAGCGATCGCATTCTCGCGCCGCGTCCCGTCCTTCATTGATCGCCCAGACAACCAGGCTTTGCCCGCGCCGGCAATCGCCGGCCGCGAATATACCCGGCACGTTCGTGGCAAATTGGCCATACTCGGCTTTAGCGTTGGAGCGCGGGTCGCGTTCGACGCCGAGTTCCGTCAGGACGGGATCTTCCGGGCCCAAAAACCCCATGGCCAATAAGACAAGATCCGCGCGGAAAACTTTGTCCGACCCCCCAACTCGCTTCGGTATGAAAGCGCCTTGTTCGTTGCGTTCCCAGGCCACTTCATAGATATGAAGTTCCTTGACATGGCCCGATTCGTCGCCGGCGAATTTTTCTCCGGTGGTAAGATACACGCGCGGGTCAGCGCCAAATCGTGCGGCGGCTTCTTCCTGTCCGTAGTCGAGCTTATAAACCTTCGGCCACTCCGGCCACGGATTATCAGGCTGGCGCGTGTCGGGCGGGCGGGGCAAAATTTCCACCTGCGTCAAGCTCTTGCAGCCGTGGCGCAGCGCAGTGCCGACGCAATCGGTTCCGGTGTCGCCGCCCCCCACGACCACCACGTGTTTGTCTTTGGCCGAAATGAAACAACCGTCCCGGTGCTGTGAGTCGAGCAGGCTTTTGGTGTTGGCAAGAAGAAACTCCATGGCCATATGGACGCCCTTCAACTCGCGTCCTGGAATCGGCAAGTCGCGCGCCTTGGTCGCGCCGGTGCAGATGACAATCGCATCGAACTCCGTTTTCAATTTTGCGGCCGGAAGATCCACCCCCACATGGGCATTGGGCACGAACTTGACGCCTTCGGCGGCCATAAGGTCGATGCGCCGCTGAACGATTTTTTTATCGAGCTTCATATTGGGGATGCCATACATGAGCAGCCCGCCGATCCGATCCGCGCGCTCGTAGACCGTCACCCGGTGACCGGCGCGATTCAGTTGCGCAGCCGCCGCCAGTCCCGCTGGGCCCGAGCCGATCACCGCGACTTTTTTTCCGGTCCGTTTTTCCGGCGCTTCCGCTGACACCCATCCCTTTGCAAAGCCATTATCAATGATGGCACACTCGAGGGTCTTGATGGTTACCGGCAGCTCGTTCAAACCAAGCACGCACGACCCTTCGCAGGGCGCCGGACACACCCGCCCGGTAAACTCCGGGAAGTTGTTGGTTTTGTGCAAGCGTTCGAGGGCTTCTTTCCACAGGCCGCGATAAACCAGGTCGTTCCATTCAGGAATCAGATTATTGACCGGACAGCCGGAAGCCATGCCGCTGATCAATTGACCGGTATGGCAAAAAGGAATGCCGCAGTCCATGCAGCGCGCGCCCTGCTCGCGCAACTTTTCTTCTGAAAAGTGTTCGTGGAACTCGTTCCAGTCTCTTACTCGCTCGATGGGCGAGCGATCCGGAGGAAGTTCCCGATTGTATTCCATGAAACCCGTCGGTTTACCCATCACCAAAACACTCCTGACAATAGTTCGCAGACGCCGCGGAGCCGACGTAAGGCCGCCAACTTGAAACGTTCAACGTACTTTGAGCCGATTGGAACAGACTCAAACGGCGCACAAGCGAATGACGAACGCGTTTAGTTACCGCTTACCCGAGCCGCATCATTTTTGTTCGCTTCGAATGCGGCCATCAGCGCATCGTCACCGATCAAACCTTTGGCTTCCGCTTCTTCGAGCGCTTCCAAGACACGGCGATAATCCTTCGGCATCACCTTGACGAATTTCGGCGCGGTCTCCTGCCAAAGGGCGAGCAGCCGCCAGGCGGACGTGCTGCGGGTGTAGACCGCATGGCGCTTGAGCAGTTCTTCGACTTCTTGAAGATCGCATTCGGTTAGCCGCTCTAGACTTACCGTCTCGAAATTGCAGCGATTCTTGAACCTGCCGTCTTGGTCCAATACGAATGCGATACCGCCCGACATCCCGGCGGCAAAATTACGGCCGGTTTCCCCGATTACCACTACTCGGCCGCCCGTCATATATTCGCAAGCATGGTCACCGACGCCCTCGACTACCGCGCGCACACCACTGTTACGCACACAGAAACGTTCGCCGGCCATGCCGCGGATGTAAGCTTCACCGCTCGTCGCCCCGTAAAAAGCGACGTTGCCGACAATGATGTTTTGTTCCGGGACGAAGGTCGAGCCCTCCGGAGGATACAAAACGACCTTGCCTCCTGAAAGCCCCTTGCCGAAATAATCGTTGGCATCGCCTTCCAACTCCAGGGTCATGCCCGGCGGCACGAACGCGCCGAAACTCTGGCCCGCCGATCCCTGAAAATGAAAATGGATGGTATCTTCGGGCAAACCTTGCGGACCGAATCGCCGGGTGACCTCTCCGCCAAGAATTGTTCCGACGACACGATTGGTATTGCGAATGTCCAGTGTCGCCTTGACCTTTTCTTTTCGTTCCAGCGCCGGCGTCGCCAGATCCAGCAACACCTGATTATCGAGTGCGTTTTCCAAGCCATGATTCTGCGGAATCTGACAATAGCGTCCGACCCCTGAACCCACGCGGGGTTGATAGAGAATAGCGGAATAGTCTAAGCCCTTGGCCTTCCAGTGTTCGACAGCATCCCGCATTTCGATCTTTTCCGAACGCCCGACCATTTCATTGATCGTGCGAAAACCCAACTCGGCCATGTGTTCGCGCATTTCTTGCGCGATGAAGCGCATGAAGTTCACCACGTGGGCCGGGTCGCCGGCGAATTTTTTCCGCAGCTCCGGATTTTGCGTCGCGACGCCGACCGGGCAGGTGTCGAGGTGGCAGACACGCATCATGATGCACCCCAACGTGACCAACGCGGTCGTGGCAAAACCGAACTCCTCCGCGCCGAGGAGCGCGGCAATGACCACATCGCGTCCGGTTTTCAGTTGACCGTCGGTTTCCACCGCAATTCGACTACGCAAATTATTGAGAACTAAAGTTTGATGCGTTTCCGCCAAACCTAATTCCCACGGCAAACCGGCATGCTTGATACTGGTTTGCGGCGATGCACCGGTCCCCCCGTCATGCCCGCTGATCAAGACGACATCGGCGTGACCCTTGGCGACGCCGGCCGCAATCGTGCCGACGCCGATCTCGGAAACCAGTTTGACGCTGATGCGGGCGCGATGATTGGAATTTTTGAGATCATGAATGAGCTGTGCCAAATCTTCGATCGAGTAGATATCATGGTGCGGCGGCGGCGAAATCAAGCCTACGCCCGGTGTCGAATGGCGCACCTTGGCGATCCAGGGATAAACCTTACGGCCGGGCAACTCGCCACCCTCTCCTGGTTTAGCGCCCTGGGCCATTTTGATCTGCAGCTCTCTTGCCTGCGTTAGATAATAACTGGTGACACCGAAACGGCCGGAGGCGACCTGCTTGATCGCGCTATTTTTCGAATCGCCGTTGGGCTCCGGAACATATCGCGCAGGATCTTCGCCGCCTTCCCCCGTATTGCTCTTGCCGCCGATGCGGTTCATCGCGACTGCCAGCGCTTCGTGCGCCTCTTTGCTGATGGAGCCGTAGGACATGGCGCCGGTTTTAAATCGTTTGACAATTTCATCCACCGGCTCCACTTCGTCGATGGAAATCGGCTGCCCCGCGTATCGCAAGCGCATCAGGCCGCGCAAGGTCGCCAGGCGCTCTGACTGATCGTCGATCAGTCGGGTGTATTCTTTAAAAGTTTTATAATCGTTGTTCCGTGCCGCCTTTTGCAAAAGATGAATGGTGCGTGGATTGAACAGATGCAGTTCGCCGTCTTTGCGGTATTGGTACTTGCCATGCACGTCGAGCGTATGGCCATTGAGCGGATAAGTGGGAAAGGCTCGGGCGTGCTGTTGCTGCGCTTCCCGGGTGATTTCCTCCAGACCAATTCCGCCGACCCGCGACGGCGTCCACGTGAAATACTTGTCGACCAATTCCTGATGCAGACCCACCGCCTCGAAGATTTGCGCACCGCAATAAGACTTGATCGTAGAGATGCCCATCTTCGCCATGACTTTGACCACGCCCTTGTACACCGCTTTGTCATAACCCTTCACGGCATCATGATAGCTGATGTTTTTGAGCAAACCCTCGTGAATCATATCGTTTAAGCACTCATATACGAGGTACGGATTGATCGCCTGCGCGCCGTAGCCGAGCAGCAGGCAGAAATGATGCACTTCCCGCGGTTCTCCCGACTCGAGCACCAGCCCTACGCGCGTGCGTGTGCCGGCGCGGATCAAATGATGATGCAATCCGGCGGTCGCGAGCAAGGCAGGAATCGGCGCATGGGTTTTATCAACTTCTCTATCCGACAAAATCAAAATCGTCGATCCTTCAGCGATGGCTTGATCCGCGGCGTCGAAAAGCGCGTTCAATGCGCGCTCTAACCCTCTTTTACCTTTGCTCGCATGGAAAACGATCGGCAGCGTCTTCGACTTGATTCCCGGCTGATCGATGCTTCGGAGCTTTTCGATTTCGGAATTCCTCAATATCGGCTCCGGTAGTCTGAGCTGTCTGCAACTCTCCGGCTTGGGATCGATGAGATTCCCTTCGCTGCCGAGCGTAAGTGTCGTCGAGGTAATGAGTTCTTCGCGAATCGGATCGATCGGAGGATTGGTGACCTGCGCAAACAGCTGCTTGAAATAGTTGTAAAGCAACTGCGGTTTGTCGGACAAAACAGCCAATGGCGTATCGGTACCCATCGAGCCCACCGGCTGGATGGCGTTTTGTGCCATCGGCGCAATATTGACGCGCAAATCTTCAAAGTCGTATCCGAAGGCCTGTAAACGCTGAAGCGTTGCCTGATGATTAATGGCCGGTGCTTTTTCAGCGACGTCGGGCAGGTCACCGAAGCGCACGAGGTTTTTGTTCAACCACTCGCCGTAAGGCTTGGCCAATGCCATCTCTTCCTTCAACTCTTCATCACTGATGATCCGCCCTTCGCTGGTATCGACCAGGAACATTCGACCCGGTTGAAGCCGCCTTTTTTCCAAGACGCGTTCGGGCGGGACGTCGAGCACGCCGACTTCGGACGCCATGATGACCAGATCGTCCTTGGTCACGTAATAGCGTGAGGGTCTAAGGCCGTTGCGATCGAGCACCGCGCCCACCACTATTCCGTCCGTAAAAGCGATTGATGCCGGTCCGTCCCAAGGCTCCATCAAACTACTATGATACTCGTAAAACGCGCGCTTTTTGGCGTCCATGCTTTCATGGTTTTCCCACGGTTCGGGAATCATCATCATCACTGCGTGGGGCAAGGAACGGCTGCTCAACGCCAGGAACTCCAGGCAATTGTCGAATTTCGCAGAATCGCTACCGTCCTCCTGAATGATCGGGAAAACATCTTTCACATCTCGACCGAACAGATCGGATGCCAGCATACCCTGGCGCGCATGCATCCAATTTTCGTTACCACGTAGCGTATTGATCTCACCGTTATGGATCAGATAGCGGTACGGGTGCGCGCGTCCCCAACTTGGAAAAGTATTCGTGCTGAAGCGCGAGTGCACTACGGCAATCGCGCTTTCCACCAGCGGATCGGATAGATCCGGATAAAAGGTCGTCACCTGCCGCGGCGTCAGCATGCCCTTATAAATCAGAGTGCGGCAGGACATGCTCGGAACATAAAAGAAGTCGCCGCCGGCTAGGCCAGCATAACGGATCGCGTTTTCCGCCCGGCGCCGGATCACGTAGAGCTTGCGCTCGAACTCTATTTCGTCATGAATTTTCGTGTTACGTCCGATGAACACCTGGCGGACGAAGGGCTCGGACTCTTTGGCGCTCTCGCCCAAGTACATATTATCCGTCGGGACCTTGCGCCAGCCCAAGCAGGTTTGCCCCTCCTCCCCGATAATTCTTTCGATAGTCTTTTCGAAACGCCGGCGCTGGTCACGCTGATCCGGCAGGAAAATCATACCGACGCCGTATTCACCGGGATCCGGCAGTTGAAAACCCAAACCAGCGCACGCTTCTCTTAGAAAAGCATGTGGCACTTGCATCAAGATTCCCGCGCCGTCGCCGGTGTTTTCCTCGCACCCACAAGCGCCGCGATGGTCGAGGTTGTGTAAAATCGTCAGTGCCTGATCGACGATTTCATGGGACTTTTCCCCTTTGATATGAACCACAAACCCGACGCCACAAGCGTCGTGCTCAAAACGCGGATCGTAAAGTCCCTGCTTAGGTGGCAATCCCGATAATGTCATGATGCTTCACCCTTTCTGCGCGTTCCCCAATTCGAGTTAAACTTCAATAAAATGAAAGCTTAACTTCAATCGATCGAAGCACGATATTCGGCATCGGCAGTCGAGTTCGGAATGTACAAACGGGCTCACGCGGAATTATTTTTTTCGCGCTTGGGCAAGTTCTACGAGCTCAGCGTCGAGCTCGAGGGCTTGCCCTTCTTTGGCCGTTGACAGCACCACACGCGTAACCGTCCGAGTCACACCCTCCACCGAACGAATCTCTCCTAACAGTTTTTCCAGCGAACCGGTATTCGCCGATTTGACTTTCAGGATAAAACTTTCATCTCCGGTAACGTGATGACATTCCAAAACGTCAGGATATTTCATCATCTGACGCGCAAATTTATCCATGTCACGCTGATTTCCGACAGATACGCCGATAAACGCCGTGATGTCCTTGCCGACTTTTTTACTATCCAGCAGCGCTTGATATCCGCGAATAATCCCGCCCGACTCGAGCTTCTTGACTCGCTCCATGACCGCCGGCGCAGATAAATCGACTTGCTCGGCGATGTCCGCGAGCCGTCTACGTCCGTCCGATTGCAAAATTTGGAGTATTTTTAAGTCTATTTCGTCAACTGAGTTAATAAAATTAGGCATTTGTGCTTATTTGATTAACAATTCAATGTCACTTGAGTTTTCGAATGTCAAGCGATTTCACCAAAAAACGACGAATTTTGACTAATTCCAGGGGCTAACCCGCGTGGAAACACTCCTCGAACTCAGCACCGCGGGAAAGCCGCGCCACGGCCTACGCAATCAGGCTTGGCGGATTCTAAACGATTGAAGGGTGGGAAAGGTCTAAAGGAAGAATATCAGTTGAGCGGAAGATCGGGTTCGACGGTTGAATCTATGCCGAGCGCGTCGATCGCCCACGGGCACTCAACTGGAAGACTGGGCATAAGCACAATCAGCTTCTGCAGAATCGCCCGTGCGCGTTCGTCTGTTGGATCAGCGCGTATCGCTTCGACCAACGCCCACGCTGCGGCGCGAGCATTACCTTTACCTTGAAGACTGATGCCGAGATTCCGGTATGCACTTGCCCGGGTCCAGTCAACTTCAAGCGCTCGGCGGCAATGCGCTTCGCCTTCACTGTAATGACCCAGACTGTTCAAACAATAACCAATGTTGTTGTGCAGCACGTAAGCGACCTTCCTCTTTTTCGGCGCAAGCTCCAATGCCAAAGTGAAACACTTCAATGCATCTTCCAACCGTTGTTCGTCCGTCGCTATTTGACCAAGCGCAAGATAACAATGAGCCGTCTGCTCGGAGTCCTCGCCGGCCTTAATAAATCCTTCGAGCAGATCAGTAGCCGCGTCAATATTGTTAATGCCCCGATAAAAGCCCACTACGAACAGCATCCAGCGAAAATAATCATCGCTGTTGGAGCTGTTCTTCAGTCGTTCAAGTAAAATGGTTTCGGTGTCTTGAGCTTGTTCCGAGAGTGCGAGCGCTGTTGTCTTTTTGTCTGTTGGATTCATCAAGCGGTCAAAAAGCAACTCCAATACCATTCACTCAAACGAAAAGAAAGCCAAAAACAGCGAAAATTCCACAGCAAATCACTCATGTCCGTTGTGTGATTGTCCCGACGGTTAAAGCCTCGAAAAAAACAAGGCAAGACGGCCCGGCGAAAAAAAACGTACTCCTAAGAAAGCGCCGCTGAAAAAAACCTTGGCTGCGCTGTTCCTGTGTTAAAAAATTTTACAACTCTTCCGTCTGCTTTATTCAACAAGAGAGCTCGCAGGCAGGAAGAACAATTCCAGCCCAGGACGCTCACGCTTCAGCGCTATTCGTCATAGCTCCCAGCTCTATCGCATCCCGGCAACTGGTTGCCGGCATCCTTGAGCTCTTGGGCGCTACGAGAGGAAGCCTTTCTCTCAGCTACTCGTGCAGCTGAATACAGTGCGAAATGGTACAAATTTGTGACGTGCAAATTTGGCGCGGCCGATGATCTTCTGCGACATCAAAGCTCATCAGGGAACGATCCCCAAAATACCCCCACCGGAACTAGGGAAAACGTCGCGTTTGTAGCAGATTCACATCAACAGACATTTGGTATCACAGTTGCTCATCCGGATGCGGTACAATCATCTCCTTTCCAAGTAGTCATCTTTATGTCGCATGCTAAATCGTTAAGAGTTATTGGTCAGGCTCTAGAATACGCCCAGGTTGCGACCTTCGAACTGGAGAAGTACGGGCCGCAATACATGCTGTGGAGCGATTCGGTCAACGAAGCGGGCGAAACCGCTTTGCGAAATCTTCTGAATGATAGAGTCGATTTCGCAAACGAGAACCGTCATCATTCTCCCAAACGGGTCTTTGTTTTTAGCCAGGCGGACATTGCACGCCTCGATGCTCAAGCGCAACGCCAGAGGAAAAACAGATCAACTCAAGCCATGCCCCCCTTAAAAATTGTCTCCCATGGGTTACGAATTCTCGGCGAGCATCTGGATCGAATCCAGGCAAATGCTTTCCGTATCGAATGGCTCAGCGGGTCGGTCATCATGGATCATCAGGGGCTCGACGGAACGCGAAATTTTAAAAGATTTACGTTCGAGGAGATCCATCGGCTCGATCTACAGCCGAGGCTGCGCCGCTCGAGTCTTTACCTCTTTCCTCCTGTGCACGGCTGAATCGAACGCTGCTTCTCGGCCTGTCCGCTGATTTCTGCCTTCTCTCAGTGATGCTACGGCTCTAATTGGATTGGCTGTTGTCGGCCTGTGCCGGCTGTACATCGCCCTCGATCCACGCCACCAGTAGCTTATCGGCAACGGCCAATATCATTGGACCGACAAAAATGCCGATGAAGCCGAAGGCGACAAGGCCGCCGACGACCCCCGCAAAAACAAGCAGCAATGGCAAGTCCGCGCCTTTTCTGATTAGCACCGGGCGCAAGAAATTATCCATCGTGCCGGCGATGATCATCCACACCAGCATGAATGTTCCCCAGGCAGACTCGCCGGTCCAGTACAGCCATGCTGCAACGGCGCCGAGAACAGGACTCACTCCGATCTGTGCGATCGACAAAAGCAGCATTGCACCGGTGAGTGCGCCCGCGAGCGGAACGCCTGCGATCAGCAATCCTATCCCGCCAAAAAGCGACTGCACGATTGCAGTCACGACCACGCCCAGGGCGACGCCCCGGATCGTCTGGCCAGCTAAATAGATGGCGGTTTCACCGCCTGATCCTGCCAACCTTTGGCCAAAACGAAACAGCCGCTGTGTTGCGCGCTCGCCGCTGGCATACATTGCCGCGGCCAGAATAACGGTCAGTAAAAACTCCAGCAGCAATACGCCGACGCTGCCCAATTGCGCGGCAAACCATTTAATCACACCGCCCGCATACGGCACGACCCTATCTGTCGCATCCTGAATTCCTGCGGTCGCAAGGCGTTCCCATAACTCCACGGCTTTTGCGCCAATCAACGGAAGACTCGCGAGCCAACCAGGTGGCGGCGGTAGCCTAAACGTCGCCAAACTTTTGGCCCATATGGCGATGTCATCGAGATTGGAGATGATAGCAGCTATGGCGAAAGTCAGCGGTACAACCAAGACGCAGAGTAGCAACAGAGTCATGACGATTACGGCCAAGCTTCGCTTGTTCCATAGCAGAGTTTGTAGCGAGATCATCAAAGGCCATGTGGCAACAACCACAGTTGTCGCCCAGATAATCGCGCCCAGGAATGGCCGCAGAATCCAGATCGATGAACCGATCAGGGCCAAGATAAACAGAACCGCGAGCACGCTGCGCGTGATGTCACGTTGAGCTTCAACCACAAATATCCTCCAAATCGCCCGAACGAAATGCCACCGTTAGCTCCATATGTCTCGGCCGAAAAAGAATGCAATGTATACGGCGCGTTCCGCAAGCGTTTTATTGGCATTCGCCGCAAATTCATAGATGGTCACGATCGGGGCTCCGAGACAGGCTTGTTCAAAAGGAAGCTAGGCTGCAGTCCGGACCGGCGATCCGCAAGAAGCGCTTCCCGCGCTCCATGGTCGCTGTATGGCAGGTGACGCGCGCATACTTGATGAGATTCCGGTGATGATTCACAGAAATCTGTAGATGGGAAGATTCTTGCGTTGTCAGTCTTCAACGTCAAAACAAGAAGAGAAAAACCTGCAAAGTCATCGTGTGAACCATTTAGAATCTCGCTAAGTCATTTAAATCCAACGTTCCAACGCACCTGGCACGAGCTTTGTTGATTATGCTGTTTCAGCGCGTAAAGGAAGACGAAGGAGGAACAACCATGGGAACAATACTGCTGATCATTTTGATCCTATTGCTCGTTGGCGCCTTGCCTACGTGGCCATATAGCTCAGGCTGGGGGTACTATCCGAGCGGCGGGCTCGGCCTGATACTTGTTATAATCATTGTCCTGTTATTGGCGGGACGAATTTAAGAGGGAGAGAGGGCAACGACCTAAGCACCGGTCAACCTAAAAACGTCGCCGCCTCGCAATTTAGAATTAAATTAATACAAGGAGAACACCCGATGAAATTTCAGACGATCAAACCTCTTTTAGGTTCCTTAGCAATCGCCGTCCTGCTTTCCGCGGCTGGCTGTACCGCCATGACAGGGGAGACGGCTGGCCAAAATGTCGACGATTCCACCATTACCGCTTCGGTGAAAACTAAACTAGCTGCTGACAAGATCGGAAGCTTGACCCGCATCGATGTTGATACTACCAGGCAAGTCGTTTCACTGAACGGTGTCGTCGAATCACCTGACCAGAAAGCGCGTGCCGAACAATTGGCGTCGCAGGTGAGTGGCGTTAAAAAGGTTAACAATAATCTGCAGGTCCAAAAAGCGAAGTAGCTCCCCGTAATGTAGTTCAGATAAGCGCGCAGGAGCATGCTGCTTAAGCTTGCTCCTGGGCGCACCGGCGCAGGAAAATGCAACAGTGATAACGAGCAGCTCGCGCGCCAAACCGTCTTTGCCCAGTGTCTCTGAACACAGGTTCTTGCCGGCTGGCAAATATAATTTCTGGCCTCCATTAAAACGCTTTTACTCGCACAATCGAGTCTGCTCTCACCGATTTTTTCGATCTCGCCGCCACCTGCCTAGGTACCGGTTCTCCCCAGCGTCCAGCAATCGAGAACTACCGGCGTAAACTTCGAAACGACGGATCCGCGCATCTCGCGCCCACCCGCGTGCAAGCGCCACATATTTGGAGAATGTGCAAGTATGTGAATCCGCCAAGAGAATACCCATGAAACGATCAGCTTGGTTGATTGCAATCATCCTTACTCTAGGCTGCGCCAACGTGCTGGCGGTACGCGAGATCCCTGAGATCGTGGTCGGCGAACCGAGCTTTTTTCGTACGATCGAAGCTCACACTGACGCACCTATTGTTGCCGGAAATCGAATCGAGGTTTTACTCAATGGCGATGAGACTTTTCCGGCCATGCTGCGAGATATCCGAGCTGCCAAGTCTACGATTACTTTCGCGCAATATCTCTACGAAGACGGTTCTATAGCTCGCGAGCTGGCGCAGGCGTTTGCCGAGCGCGGCCGTGCTGGTGTCAAGGTGAATATACTCTTGGACGATCATGGCTCAGGCAGCGTATCTTCGGAAATTATCGACACCATGAAACAGGGCGGCTGTGAGGTTGAATTCTTTCGGCGAATCGATGCCGCGGGGATCGTCTTCCCATGGAAACTTCTTCGCTACAATTACCGCAGCCATAGACGCGTTTTAGTAGTCGATGGGCGAATTGGCTTCACCGGCGGTTACGGCATCAGCGATGCGTGGACCGGCGATGGGCGAATCCCCGATCATTGGCGCGATACCAATGCGCGAATCGAAGGGCCCCTCGTCAGGTTTCTTCAGGCGGCCTTCGCCGAGAGTTGGCTCGAAACCACCGGCATCGCGATCGGCGGGGAAGATTATTTCCCGCGTCTCGAGACGGTGGGCAACGTCACAGGACAGATCGTCAAGAGCTCGCCCACTGGCGGTAGCTTTCAAAATTACATGCTGTTTCTGCTTTCGATCAATTCGGCGAAGACCTCTATTCGAATCACAAACCCTTACTTCATCCCCGATGACGTCATGACAGAGGCGTTGGTCAAAGCAGCCGGTCGGGGGGTCCGCGTCGATATTTTATTACCCGGCGAGATTGACAGCGAAATTACCTACACGGCGAGCCGCAGCCACTATGGCCCGCTGCTTCTCGGAGGCATCAGCATTTATGAATACAAGGCTTCGCTAATGCATGCGAAAACCATTGTTGTCGACGGTGTTTGGGCCACTATTGGCAGCACGAACTTCGATAACCGGTCTTTCGCTCTGAACCAGGAAATTAATTTGACTGTCTATGACCGCGGTATTGCCCGGCGCCTGGAGCAGATTTTTGCCGATGATCTCAAGTATTCGGAGCGGATTACCTATGAAAAATGGCAGTCACGGAGCCTCTATGAGCGCGTTATAGAAATGTTTGCCTTTCCGATAAAGGAGCAGCTCTGATGCTCGATCCGTTTTCTCGAGCAAACATCTCGAATCGGCAGACAACACTCACGCTGCCACATTCAGGTATTTTTCCAAAAAAGCTCTTTACCCGTTTCAGCAGACGGTAACATTCAATAACTCGCCCGCCTCGACACAGCTCAATCCGTAATCCTGCATCAGAATTACCGCGGCATCATTGACACGATTCTCCCTCAGAGCACGTCGGGCTGCGAAAGATATGCTTTGACTGTCCAAAAGTAACGGCAGCAGTGAAAAACCGCGGGACGGACCGCCCAGTCCGGCAGCGATTTTATCCTTCCGCGACCTGCTGAAACGAGTCTGGTTTCGATTCATGATGAACTCCTTTTCGCATCAAGCATCAGCCGAGCATCTTCTTACGCGTCAGAGCAGCGTCTAATTGCCGTTTGGCCAATCTCTTTTCCATCCAACGCAAAAGACCATTCCGGACATATGCGGGATTGAGATTAAGATGTTCACAGATGTTTTGAAAAGAAAAAACCCAATCGCCGTCGCTTTCGCAAATCCAATCCTTCGCTTGCTCAAACCGACGACTACTCTTGGCGTTTACGGCGAACAAATCTGCCTGGAAGGTGCTCACGGCATCTTTCAGAATCGCTAACATCAGCCTTTTTTCGGGTTGCAGCACAATCTTTCTGCGCGTTGTAGTATCGAGATACTGTTCGAGCAAAAGCGAGTCGGGCTGGAACAGTGACCCCCCCCGCTTCGTCTGTACCCGCACTGCGATGGCCGGCATGAAAGAAAGTATTGGTTTTTTCGGCTAATGCTGTACTCATGTTTTTTCTCCTGCGGTAATTGCCTCAATGATTGCCCTCGTCATGCATCCTTCCCCTTCCAAAGCTGTCCCGGTTCGATGCATCCTGGCCAGAAGCATCTTTCCGGGCAGGTCGATAAAGGTGACGGCTTTCAACAGCACCCTAACCGGCCGATTCTCGATGAGCCACTTTTCCCAGCACCTTTGGAGCTCTTTAGTCCAGAGCCCGGTAAGCTTCCCCTCCAGCTCCAGAACAGTTTCCGTAGACTCAACGCGAGCAGTAATTCTCAACATACCGGAGCATCTTAACAGCGCGTCTCTTCCGTAAGGGTTACAAACACGCCTTACAACCTCGAGCCGGCGCCGAATAAACCGCGTCAATGGCAATTCTTTGGATGCCGAACCGGTCAAACCAACCCACAGCGAGCAGCTGGTATCGGTATAGTCCGGGGTCTTTTGGTTTTTGGATTATCGTCGACAAGCCATACCCCAATCCGGCCCTCGGAGATGACCTGGCAGAAGGATGCGAGTATCATCCCGTGTGGCGCTAACGAATCTACAATTTTTTCACGCTTAGTACTTTCTGTCTTCGGGATAAATTCTGCCGCTCCAGGCCGCGGAAACAGCAATTGTTTAAAGGCTCACGATGACGAGCAACGCCGCCTTCCTGTTTTTCATGAGCTGGCCTCGCTGAAGCGTCTTAATTCCAGACCACCTGGCGATGAACCACGGATGTCTCTCCGTATTCGTCGGTCTCAATCAGCGGATCGCACCAACAGGACTCCGAGTCCAAGTGCTGCAACCCGACCGGCATCTCCTCCGGAAGAACTGCGGGAGAAATTAACGACCAAGGAAGGAACATCCAAAACCTCGTCCAGCAATCCGTGTGTATGCATCCACGCAGTACGCCGGGATTCGCTTTGCTCTACCGATGCCGTACTCAAGCGTCGCTGAAAGCAGCGCCTGTTCAAATCCCACTAGATCTGCATGCGAAAAAACATACGGCTCGCGCTCAAAACCAGAGCCGCTAAGGCAGACAATTCGATCTTCATGTGCATTCATCACCCGTTTCCGACTACAAACTCAACTGGGCAAGACCGATGCCATCGAAGTTGCGCGGCTGCTAGACGATAAGCATGAAAATCCGACGCGTTGCGGCGGAAGGTTCTTCTCCGTGACGATTTTCAACCGAAGCGCGTGCCGAATTATCGGCGCGCGCCGAAATCTAGTCGTCGGGTGGAAAAAATACCGTTGGGATTTCGGCGAAGGAACCGATCGCGAACGTACGCGTTTTTAGACAGTCAAAAAGAACGAAATTAATTTGGCCGAGCGATTCCGAGTTTCTTGATCCGGGATTGCAATGTTGTGCGCTTCATGCCCAGCCGCATGGCAGCGCCTTTTGGACCGCCGACGATCCATTCGGCTTCTCTCAAGGCGCGAATAATATGTTCGCGCTCGGCATGCTCCAGCGTCGCGACGCCGTTGCTGGACAGGTTGGCCGGCATGGCTGCTGCGGGCAGCTGCACCCGCCCTCTTAACTCACCCAAAGGAATCTGCAGCTCGGCTCCGTGCGATAAAATAACGGCGCGCTCGATGAAGTTTTCGAGCTCGCGAACGTTTCCCGGCCAATGATACTCGGTTAGCGCAGCCATCGCTTTCATGGGGACGGCCTCGATGGGCTTCTTCATGCGTCGCGCGTATTTCTGCGCAAAATAGCGCACCAGCACTGGAATGTCCTCTTTACGGTCGCGCAGCGGCGGGATCGTGATGGGGAAGACGTTCAGGCGGTAATAGAGATCGCTTCTAAACTGGTTCACCGCGACTTTTTGCGCGAGATCCACATTCGTCGCCGCCACCACTCGGACATTGACGCGAGTGGTTCGGGCGCTGCCCAGGCGCTCGAACTCTTGCTCCTGGAGGACGCGTAGAAGTTTGGGCTGAAGCTCCAATGGTATGTCACCGACCTCATCGAGAAAAATGGTGCCGCGGTGGGCCAATTCGAATCTCCCGACACGTTGGGCAATCGCGCCGGTAAACGCGCCTTTTTCGTGCCCGAACAGTTCGCTTTCTAAGAGACCGGTCGGAATTGCGGCGCAGTTTACTTTGACAAGAGTTCTCTCGCGCCTGGCGCTGAGATGATGAATCGCCCGGGCAATCAACTCCTTGCCGGTGCCCGTCTCGCCCAGGATAAGGATGGTAGAGTCCGTCGGCGCGACCGTTTGCAGTTGATCTAAAATTTGCCGCAGGGCTGTGCTGTCACCGATGATCTCCTCGAAATTGTACTCCGTGCGAATCTCGTCCTGAAGATAGAGTTTCTCCTCGCGCAGCGTCTGCGCCCGGTCCGCCATCCTGCGGAAGGCGAGCGCGTTCTCAACTGCAATGGCGACTTGATTGGCGATATTCCGGAGCAGTTCCGCATCCCTTTCGGGAAAATGTTCTTCGCGAAGACTTGCCACCACCAGAGTGCCGAGCGCACGGCCATGGGAGATGAGCGGCAGACAATAGGCCGACTTCAGGCCTTCGTCGAGGATCCGGCGCGCAATGTCAGAGCCGAATTGAGCGATCTCGGCGCGGGTGATGAGAGTCGGTTTGCCGCTTAGTATCGCCCTGCCCGTCGGGGAGCCCTCGACCGGGACCCAAAGACCTTCCTTGAGAAGGCCCTTACTCACCGGAAAATCCAGGGCGTGAATTTGCAGGCGCTGGGTTTCCGGATCGTAAAGCGACAGGCTGGCGTACTCGTGTGGGACGAGTCGCTTCAGCGATGTCGACACCGCATTCAGCAGCTCGTGTAAATCGAGCGAGGAAACGATGGTGTTCGTAATCTCGAGCAGCAATCCCAGGCGGTCCCGTTCGTTCTGTAGCTGTTGCTGGCCGGATTGCGCTTGCTCGAAATTGAGCGCATTATCCACGGCCACTGCAACCTGTCGCGCCACTTGCTGGAGGAAAATCACGTCGATCTCCGAATATGCGGCAGCCATTCGGCTCCCAAACGCCAAAACGCACCCAGTTTCGTTAATGCCGTCGTAACCGGAACGACACAGACGGAGAGGACGCCATGATTATGGAGCCACTCCGCGACGTTTGGAAACTGGTTATCGTGCGCAACGTCGGAAACAATCCAGGGACTTTGCGTGTCGCGCACCCAAGCACCGACTGTTTCCATCGGACATTCGCCCGGAGGACACACGTAAGCGGTCTCGGGCGTCTCGAGCACATGAGATCTCATGCTTTTTTGCGTCGGTTCGTACAGAATCAGGTTGGCAAAATCGAACTCCACTACGCGGTGGAGCCGCGGCGCCAAATCGCCAAAAAGCTTTTCGAGCTCACGATGGGAGGCGATCGCCTCCGAAATCTCCAAAAGCGCTTGATACCGGCTATGTAAAAGATCCGTCTGCCGCGCCGCAAAGGTATGATCGTTCACAGCGGCAAAGATATATGGCACAAGCAAAAGGTTCAAGAAAGAGAGAAAAAATTAACACATTGTTAAAATGCATTAAGGTCATGATCGAATGCTATAACGAATTGCCGCCATCCCACTGCGACCCGTAGCCGAAAGCCGTTCCCTGACTAACGCGATGGATCCGTCGGACCACGAGGGTTCCCGGGGGCGCCCCGGTCAATGGGACCGGCTATAGAGCCTTGCAATTCATTCGCTTTGGTTGCCCGCTTGGCATCACCGGCATCTTTGCAACTTGCAGCGACGAGCATGAAAAACGACAGAATTGCAACCGCTACACCTGTGCTTGGCTGCATAATGCGCCCTCCTTGATCGCTGAGCGATTGATCTGAACTGAGTTATCTTCGAGAGAGCTGAGGAGGAAACGAGTGGTTGATCAGGAACAACTCATCTCATAGTGCAAATTCGCGCATGACAATCTTCAACTAACTAACGCAACCATTAGTGAACACAACGAGCCTTGTCAAGCCCATGTCGCGGTGTGATAGTTCCCGTTCCTGAAAAGGCGTCGGAGACTGAATTGCAGTTCGGAACCCGTAATTTTTCGGCACTAAGCGTTTCGCCTCGCATGCGGTAAATCCTGGATCGCAACGGGACCGTGAAGCTGTCTTAGGGCTGCCGTGAGATAGCCGCCCTGATACTGACCCGCTTGGATAGCGAATGCGCGCGGTAGGTGAATCCACGGAATCGCGGGATTGATATGGTGAATGCCGTGCAGGTTAAAATTCAAGAGCAACTTCGCCAGCGGCGCCGGCAAGCGCAAATTTTTTGCAAAAAAAACATCGCTCACTGGCGTTTCATAGTGATAGATATTGTCGAGGAACGAGATCAAGAAACCCCGCCCGAGCAGCGCCAGACCGAGCACCCACCACATTTCGCCATAGTAGAAAAACGCCACCCCAAGAATCAGCAGCGTTACAAAACCATCGAAGCGAATTTCGCGCAGCGCCTCGGGCCGGAGCCAATTTTCCATCAGAAGCGCGCTGATGCTATTGGGCCTGATGTAGCGCTTTTTTATCCACTGCAGAAGTCGCCGCGGTAAGAAAAAATAAACCGGGCTCAATATTTCCACCAGGTATAACCCAATAAATATTTGAAAATAATATCCGGGCGCGGCGCCGGATCTGCTCGCTCTATCGCGGTCGTAGTACTCCGTTCCTTCGATCGGCAACCGGTTCAATTTGTGGTGCAGCAGATGACTCATCCGAACGATCCGAAACGGCGAGCCGAAAAGAATCCCGAGCAGCCGGCCGAAAAACCGATTGATTCTTCGGCTCGGGTGAAACAAATCATGAATGGCTTCGTGGATAAGGCTCCAGAATGGATTCGTGAGCAGCGCCAGCGGCGCAAGCGACCAGCCCCAACTCCCGCCCCGGGGTAATAAAAAAATTGGCAGCAAATAGAATTGATAAAGATTCAGCGCGGTATAAACGCAACCCAGAACAAGGTTGAGCGCGCTCGGAGCGCTGCCACTTTGACGTAGGTATGAAGTACTGCCGCTCAAAAATCGATACCTAAAATTTTTCGCAATGGCGTCAAGCTCAACAGCACAAGGCAACCGAACGCCGCGATGACCGCGCCTGAGACCCGGTGAACCCAGAAGAGAAAGCGCAAGCTGAACTTATCATGAAACATCGTCAACCCGATAAACAGGCCTACCCACCACAGAGCCGAGCCGCTGAAAACGCCCGCGGTCAGGAGCGCGGCCGCTATATAGTGGCCGTTTAAGCTCGGCACATGCCAGCCGGCATAGATGGCGACGAACGAGAAAAGCGTCACGGGATTGGAGGCTGTCAATAAGAAAGTCGTCGCATAAGCGCTTACAAGCCCATTGACATTGTTGATGCGCTTCTTAGCCACCGGTTCGGTTCGATAGATCCTGTAGCCAAGATAACAAAGGAAAATGCCGCCAATCAGCCTGAGCCAGTGCTGCTGCTCCGCGACGAAGCCGGATATCAAGGAAATTCCCAGGGCGGCGATACCCGCGGCCAGCGCATCGGCCGTCGCCACTCCTAAACCGGAAAAGAGCCCACACACCGGTCCCATCATGAGTGCGCGGTTGATGCACAGCAAGCCCAGAGGACCCACGGGCACGGCGACGACGAGTCCAATCAGCATGCCCTCGATCACCA
>Ga0075424_100001463_pt1 | contig 20779 bp, 19 predicted proteins | sample SoiMethybrSBSTD3_FD_75301 | JGI IMG/M metagenome (GOLD analysis project Ga0075424, IMG submission 75301) | Bulk soil microbial communities from a Populus tree surrounding site in Tennessee, USA - Soil MetaG P. TD hybrid SBSTD3 | ecosystem: Environmental > Terrestrial > Soil > Tree plantation... | reverse complement strand
CTTTCGGCCGTCGCCCGTTGCCCGGCTTGGGATAGTGCGGCTCGATCAGCGCACACAATTTCCCCCACGGCACCACCTGCTCCATCTCTTCCAAGAACATTGCCCGTCGAGTCTTCTTCGTGTACCGCTCGAATCCCGTCATCATCGCCAGTGTCCTCTGCTTGCCCAACGAGTTCATGCTGGCACGACTTTATCTATACTCCCTGTGGAAAGGGAGGACTTAATCAGAGTCTCCCTAGTGAGTTGAAGGCGTTTATCGCTATCCTCGCTTATGAGGGGAAAGAAGTTTAGTTATTGGAGGGGCTGCCCGAATTGACGTTGGTCTGGAAAGGTTGTTGAAAGCCGTGATGTCCCGTGGTCCTCGGGGAAAGGACGACAATCTTTTCGACCCCGACCGTCCGTTAGGTACGTTCTCGGCGAAGATCAAGTTAGCATACAGGTTGGGCCTGCTTGACGACGACGTAGAGCACGCTTTGCAACTGATTCGGAAGATCAGAAACGATTTCGCGCACGCTACCACTGATATTAGGCTATTGGAACGCTCGCATGCTGACCGTGTTCGTGAGATCGTTAAGTGCGTGCAACACCTCTCTTCTAATCAGAAGCACCACAAAGACTATTTCCAACTCCTCTCACAAAACACTCGAAGCACTAAGTTAAGCGCCAAACGGAATGACTTGGTAGCATCTCTTCGCGGTCGCGTATTTGTACATTGCGGTGGGAATCGAAATTGCAGCGTGGAGGAATCGGCCAATGAAGGCCGTTTGCGTTGCTACTTTAGTTTCAAGCTCCAAGGGCTTGGTACACTAAAAGTTTCCCAGGGAAAAGTTGCGGAAAATGCCTCCCATATGGATAGCCAATGGGTACCTATCATCTGAGCGCAACCTTGATTAAGAGAATCACGACCACATAGAGCCCCACGAGGAACAGTCCGAATTCCACGATGTCCAGCAGAATCCGCTTCACCGCAGGCAATGTCTGGCTAAGTTGGACTTCAAAGCGAGTAATTGGGTTGTGCCTCCCCATATCAGCAAACACCTCTGTTTTGTTGGGCGGCTTAATGAGGAAAGCCGGGTAACTTTGAAACTAAAGGGAAGCACTGTGTACTAGCAAGTACGCAAATAGTTAATGGTAAGGCCGCGATTGTGTCCACGTAGTGATGAACTACGCGGGTAGGGACCCGTGGAGAAGTGTCCACGCTAGACGTGCTCTATCGAAGAAAAGCCTGTAAGCAAGAAAGGAACTATTCCTCAAAAGGCTCTATCTCTTCAGGCAAGACAGTCACAGATGTAAACCCGTCCTGAAACATCACGACATAGGTCGTATTGTCAGGTCTTCCCAACGGAAGACTTCCCTGCGAATGGATCTTAGCTTTCTGCTCGGTCTTCTTCACTCTCACCACATCACCAACGTTGAACATGCAAGCACCTCGCACCTCGACTAAACCCGACACCAACAGCCAAGTTGTAAGCAGCAGTCCAACAGTTAGACTACTGTTGCCAAAACGACGGTTGCGTGTGCCGTTCCTCTGTCTGACTCTGGGAAAGGAACCGGCCCCGGCAATCGAGCTCGGATCAGGCTGAGAGTGAAGGCGCATAGAAAGGCCCGAACTGCACAAAACACTGCACACGCCTCGTGCAAACTTACACAGGGTTTCCCCTATTGCATTGATACAGCGCTAGTTGTTAGGGATGCGCTCAGGTGAGCCCGACTAACTAAGAGTTAGCTGTCCTCGGGACCTCATTTCGTCTCAAGTTGAGAACGCCCTAGAGCCTCAACATTTTCCACATAACGGGATGTACCAGAGCCCTCGGGGTGGAGGTCTACCGGCATCCCTGCGACGCGCTGTAGGCCCTCTAATGCGCGGGAATTGGCATTCTATTGAGTTCAGAGATTCGCTCCCTCTTCGCCTTGAATAGATCCCAACTACGGCTCAATTAACCTTGCTATCTAGGCGCAGACTCAGCAACTTACGCGATCCCTAACCCCCGAAGTCCAATCCCCGAAAGCGCACTCCCCTCAAAGGCCCGGTGGGGCCACCCCGAACGTCGCGAAAAAGTCTTACAGTTCCACTCGTTCCTGAACTTGAAAATCCCGGTTGCTAGAAATCATTTCCCTTTCGAGCCCTTCCTTTTTCCAAAAACACCACAAAAAAATTCCCGTATTCTCGATGTTCTAGACACCGTTTCTAATGGAATCAATAACTTAGTAGGAGCAGTAGGCGCGGTCCATTCCCCGTAGTAACGGAAATCTAAAGGACTTAGGTTCATTTCGGCGCAGCGAAAAGCGATCCCACCGTTATCGGAACTATTTTTTCGCTTTCCCAGTCGTGTACTGCTGGCTAGAAAAACACGTTTTTTTTGTTGGGTGCGCGCTAGACGCGATGCCCTTTTTTCGGCAATATGTCAGCCCGTCATAGGGGAAATCCCTTCCCCGCGCACTCATCACGAGGCTAACAAATGCTCGGCAAAGACAAAGAGCGCTGGATGGAGTTGTGCGAGCAAGCGGCGGTCGAGCAAGACCCGGAAAGACTGTTGAGTTTGGTAAATGAGATCGTGGCCTTGCTAGACGCGAAGCAAGAAAGACTCGACCCCAGAAAAAACCGAGTGACCAAGCGGCCAAGCAAGTCGGCGTGAGCGGTAGAAGCCGCGCTCAGAAGACTTGGGCAATCGGGGTTTTGAGCCTTCCGAGCGCGGGCTTCATGCGACTTCTTCAGGTGCGGCGAATGGTAGTCCAGGAATCCATGGGATGCAACTGGGACTTCCATACGTGTCCGGGCGGCAACCTGCGGTGGCCACGCGGTAGCCTCTGTCATTTCTGGCAGTACCAAAGCGATGTGGGCTCGGTTAAGTTTGGCGGCAAAGTTTGGGGTGGGTTGTGCTTCGGGTTCGAAGTTTCGATTGGCTCCAGATTGCAGCCATAGCGGTGTCCGTCATCGCCTTTCTCTTCTTGTGTCTTATCGCCTACCAGTTAACTGACTAAAGCCTCTTTCTTTGACGAACCCACGCTCAGAAGCAAGTTCCTCGACTTTGAGACTCCCAAGCGCGGGCCGTATGACGTGTTGCCGCGAATAGTAGTTCCCGACATGCACGGCGCTCAACTAGGACTTCTCCCAGTCACCGGAGCAGAACACCCGAGAATAAAAGCCGCACTACCGATGCCCAGCACGAGCACGGGTCCGTCGGCTGCATCGTGGCCTTCCTTCGGTGCGAACGTAAAAAGCCCGCGTTCAGAAGTTCACAGGGATTGAGACTGTGGACCACTGAGCGCGGGCCGTGACCAAGCACCACTCTGCCGCGAACGATAGCCCCGTGCCTGCGGCGCTTCAATCGGATGATTACCTGAGAAAGCCTTGCACAGAAAAACCCTCCCGAGGATCGAGGTTCGAGGTCAATTCATCGGGAGGGATTGCGGAATGGTCTATTTGCGGGGGGAGGGTCGCAGAGGATGCACGCCCTGTCGCCTGTCAACAATGACAGAGTGCGACTGTCAGAGATTGGCTGGACTGTCGTCCGGTTCACCACGTACCACGAACGAACAGATCTCGACCAACGGAGAAGTCCCAAAGCGATGCCATGCGATTATGGGATAACCCACGATGTTGCTCAAGGCTGTGGCTTCTTGGCCAATCACGTATGCCTCGAACGCGAGAATCGAGTCCGCGTCCAAATGCGTGGCATCCACGATCAAGTCCGCATCACCGTCCAGTGGAGGAAGCTCACTACTGAGGTTCGGCACTTCCCACCCGCCAGTCCAAAATCGAATGCGCCCACGCACACGTCCAGGCGGAATCTTGTTCACTCTCATCGGTTCCATTTCCCCAGTAGGTCCGCCGTCCCACTCGATATATCGCTTGCCCTTCTTGAAATGATACTGTCCAGATTTGTGATATGAAGCGTGGGCCTCAGGGGTGATGGTATCGGAGTAGTTTGTGTAAACGTCCTCGCCACGAATGCAAATATCAAACGCCTTCACGATGCCGATAGGAGTTCGAATCGCCACAACGCACCTGTCCCGGTCGCCCATCATGCCAACAATTCTCACACTTCCCGTGTACACAAAATGTCCGCAGACGATCCACAACGATCCAGATAAATCCCTAAGAATCAACAAGGGCGTTTGTGTAAAACGGAAGGAAACTCGCGGAGTCAAATTGCTGATAAGTGAAGGGGAAATCATGGACTTACTAATAATTTCCCCGTCCACTTTAAGTTGATCATATGTTAGGCGGGCGGGAAGGGGGTTGTCAGTGGCGCCGAGGGAAACCACTGGCCCAATCGGGAACTGCCCTGGTTTTAGGGGCAACGGCTAAGCCCCTTGTGAACCGTGGCTTTGCGGGTACTTGGTTACTTTAGATCGTTGCCGGGGTTTCTGAGCGACGCATATAATTTGAGCACTTTCTCCCGCAAACACGAGGGAATCTGTGCCTGAGGCCACCGGAGCCGACCGTAAGCGGCAGAGTCAAGAACTCAATATTTTCCACGATGTGGCCAAGGCCCTGACGTCGTCGCTGGACCTCGATTCCATCCTGCAAACGATCATGGAGAAGATGGCGGAGTATTTCCGTCCCGATACCTGGTCCCTGCTCATGGTGGATGAGGAGCATAACGAACTCTACTTTGCGATCGCTGTGGGAGACGCGGCCGAGGCTCTGAAAGATGTTCGACTTAAGGTGGGAGAAGGCATCGCCGGGTGGGTGGCCAAGAATGGCGAGCAGTTGATCGTTCCGGATGTTTATACCGATCCCCGTTTCGCCAAACGCATCGATCAAGTCACGCAGTGGGAAACGCGCTCCATCATCTGCGTTCCACTGAATTCCAAGCACCGGGTGCTGGGCGTGATTCAGTTGGTGAACGTCGACATGAAAGGGTTTGGCGATCAGGAAATCTTCTTCTTACAGGCACTGTGTGATTACGCTGCCATCGCCATCGAGAACTCTCGGGCGGTAGAGAAGATTCAGGAACTGACCATCACCGACGACTGCACTGGGCTCTACAACGCGCGTCATCTTTATAAGACACTGGAAACCGAAGTCTATCGCTCCTCGCGCTTTGGCTATGAGTTCAGTGTGCTGTTCATCGACCTTGATCATTTCAAGCAGGTGAACGATACGCACGGCCACCTCATTGGAAGCAAGCTGCTGGCGGAGATCGGATACCTCGTCAAAGCGCAGTTGCGCTTGATCGACTACGCCTTCCGTTATGGCGGGGACGAGTTCGTTGTGCTCCTCCCGCAAACCGGCAAAGACCAGGCTCTCTACGTGGCGAAACGACTGCGCGATGCCTTGCGAGCCAGTCAATTCTGCAAAGAAGAGGGCTTGAACCTGAACGTCCGGGCTTCGATTGGGCTGGCCACCTATCCGCACGATGCCAAGTCCCCGCACGACGTGATCCGCCAAGCCGATGAAATGATGTATCTGGTGAAGAACACGACCAGAGACAATATCGGAATCGCGCAGCGCGGAGTAATGAAGTAAGGCAGGTGTTGGGTGTTGGGTGTTGGGTCTCCGGTGTCAGCGTCAGCTCTTTAGCTCCTTCGGGAAGTACCCCTTACTAACTACTTACAAATTCTTCTCAACCTTTGTCAGTCCAACGCCGGAGCGAAGCGGAGGGAAAAGGAATCTAATTCTGTTCGAGCAATCTCATCTCTTCTGCAACTCAATCGGCTTTTCAGGGGAGGAGCCGGCTGAAGGGTCGGCCTGGAATGCGACGTTGTTCGCGGGCGCACTGGGATTCACCCCGAAATCCCAAACGTAAAGGTTCATGCCCTCCTTGCCCAGCATCTCGACAACTGCATACTCTCCATTCGGCAAGCTCTCGGTGGGCGTTACTTTCAACCATCCGCCGGACATCGGCTGTGCCGTTGTGGGCACGAACTTGGCGTCCTGGCTGATCTTCCCGTAGACGGCGATCTTGATATCGCCGACAACACGCTTGTCTCCTTTCCCCTCGAGGCGAACGATACGAAACCGTTCAGTAAGCGGTAAGGGCTGATCTGCCTTCGAAGGCGGCGCTTCTGTCTCCTGCCCACGGTCGATATTGATGTACAAGGACGGCACCCCCACATGCGCCTGTATGGGAGCATGCTTGCCGGGAAGTTCGACTGTCTGATGCGCGCTTGCCACTGGATTAATTGCTGCGCGGAGCACATTACCCTTCATATTCTTGTTCACCGAACCACCGCGCTGGTCAATGGGAGACAACTCCGGACGGCTCTGATAGGTGTCGAGCAGGAAGACGCCGCCTTCCTCCGGCAACTGCAGTCCCGGAGCCACGTGCGGCGAGCGTGCCTCTTCGGCCTGACGGTCTGCCTCGAGTTCCTTGTCGAGTTCGATGACTTCAGGAGGAGACGCACCAGCAGCGCGATCTTTCTCGTACTGCTCCGTGGCGGCCCAATCGACCATCGATTTGGGGAGCTCTTCCCATTCCCCGCGCTCAGAGCTCAGATAGCGGACTCGATCGCCTTTGACTTCGTATTTGGTTACCGATTGGTAGGAGCCGTCTTTAAGGATGAGGCGTTGCGACAGGCCCTGGGCATGAATCATGGGAAGCGAAGACAGGAGGAGAAGCGCGCAAGCCCCACATCGGAAGAAACGAGATAACAGAAGATGCCCCATACGCCTAGCCCATTCAGTCGGATGCAGGCCCCTAGCGCTCAGATGCCCTACCTGTCAGGGTTTACGGTGCCAGCTTCCAGAATTCTCCCACAAGTCCGACTTGCCGGAACACGGACTGCGCCTGCTCGGCGTTGTAGGGTTTCCACCGGGGGCTCAGCCGATCGCCGTACCACAACTTGGCCAATTTCCAGCCTTGGGCCAGTGACAGCGTCCCTCCTCGCGACCGATTCCACTGGGCGCACCATCGGTCGACGTGTTGTTCCGACCGGAACAGGAGCATCGTCTTTCACGTAAAGACGACGTCTTTGTACCATTCCCGTGCAGGCACAGCGATGTGAATCAGTCCTTTGTCCGACGTTAAACGACCGTTTTTTACTTCCACGGGCATCTCGTAGTTGCAGCATCCACAGGAAGCGTCGATGCGCGCATCTTTCCCCAACATAGCCGGAATCCCCAGCGCATCCCAGATGCAATTGGCAAACCAGGACCGTTTTCCGACTTTGACAGGAAAAGAAGTCGGAATGCAGGAAAAAGGAGCGGCGCGCCAGAGCTCACCCTTTTCCTGCAGCATGAAGGCATGGCTTTCGCTCAGGCGAGCGAGGCTTTCCCGAATTCGCCTCGGGGAACAAGCCAGCGATTTGGCGATTTCCGCAACCGTAGGCGATTTTTCGCTGCTAAGGATCTGTCGGTAAACAAAGAAACGGACCCCTTCGTCCAGTTGGCCGTCTGCAAATTGTCGTTCAGCACTCATGATGAGCGGGTTTTAGGGAATCATCCTGTGTTATGCAGTCCTGCTGCGATTCCATTCATGGTCGCACCAATCGCGTAGTCAAGGCCTTTGTCCGATTCCCCTGCTCGTTTGCGCCGCAGCAAATCCACCTGGATGAGGCTCATGGGATCCACGTATGGGTTGCGCAAGCGAATCGACCGGAAGATCACGGCATTTTTCTCGAGCAATTCGTTCTGTCCGGTCAGCGAGAGAATCTGCTTCCGCGTGAGCTCGAATTCCCGGTGCAACATCGTGAAGACGCGTTCGCGCATATTCTGATCGCTTACAAGACCGGCGTAGAGCCGTGCGATGGCCATGTCGGCCTTCGCCATCGCGATTTCAACACTGCGGATCAATCCAGAAAAAAGCGGGAAGCCCTTCATCATGTCCTTTAACAACTGCTCATTCTGGGCTCGTTGTGCGGTGAAGCGCTCCAGAGCGTGTCCCACGCCAAACCAGGCAGGCACCGCGTGGCGGCTCTGCATCCAGCCAAAAACCCAAGGGATGGCCCGCAAATCTTCCAAGCTTCGATTTTGGGAGCGGCGCGCGGGGCGCGATCCGATACGCGCGTGCTCCAGTTCGTTCACCGGCGTTGCCTGCTCGAAATATTCAAGCACTTCGGGATTTTCGGCGATGTGTTTCCGGTAGAACTCAAACGAGTCCTGCGACATTTTCTCCATAGCGGCGTCCCAGCGCTGCGCCACTTCCGCGGGCTGGCGGCTTGGACTCAGCAGTGCCTCAAGGCAGGCGGCAATCATGATCTCCAGATTCCACTCTGCCAGCACAGGGTCAGAATACTTCCATGTAAGGACTTCTCCTTGTTCCGTGATGCGGATCTCGCCCGAAAAATCTCCCGGAGGTTGAGCCAGGATCGCCGCATGCGTGGGCCCGCCGCCACGCCCCACTGTACCCCCACGTCCATGAAACAGACGAAGATGGACGTCGCAATCTCGCGCCACCTGATGCAGTTCACGCTGCGCTTTGTGCAGTTCCCAGGTGCTGGTCAGCATGCCTCCATCTTTGTTGGAGTCTGAATAGCCGAGCATGACTTCCTGTTTTCGCTCCCAGGAGTCGAGCAGGGATACGTACTCCGCCGATGTCCAAACCCCCCGCATTACGGCACCCGCACCGCGTAGCGCCTCGATCGATTCGAACAGGGCAACTGGCATGAGACCGGGATCCTCGCCCATCCCGGCTACCGGAACCCCGCACACCGAGGCCAGACGCACGACGGCAAGAATGTCCTCCTCGCTTTGCGTGTTACTGACGATGAAGTTTCGAATGGCCTGCGGCGCGTAGGTCTTCTTAAGGTCCGCAATCGTGCGAAAGGTCGCCGCCAACTCGGCGGTCTGCGGCGGCAGATTTCCCGAACCGCCAACCACCACTCCAGACGCCATCTCTGACACACCTTGCGTCAACACCCGGGCGTGTTGTCGGATGTCGAGGGCATGCAGGTGTAATCCAAACGTCCGCACCTTTCGCATCAGCGGATCAATCAGCAACTGCACCAGGCGATTACCACGATTGGCGCATAGGCTCTGCGCCATGATGGCGAGGTCGTTTTCAAACTCCTGCGCCGACTGATAAGCATAGGCATGCGCGGATGATTCCCGGCTATAGCGCAAGCGGGCCGCCACAAATTCGAGGAAATGTCGATAAAGTTCGACTTCGGTGATGCGCTTCCAGCGCGAGTGTTCTTCGCCCAGAGTGGACTCATACTCTTGAATGCGCCGTACCAGCGCTTCCGAGGCCTGAATCCGCCGCAGCGACATGCTCAGCTGGCCCACGAGGCGGGTAATCTCTGCGACGTAATGGTCGATGATGACGTGACGCGACATGCGCAGCGCATCGCGCGTGCAGTGCGCCGTAACGAACGGATTGCCATCGCGATCGCCTCCGATCCAAGAGCCGAATTCCAGCACTTCGGGAATGCGTGCCTGCTCAGCGTGAATGCCATATTCGTCCCGTACTGAGTCTTTCAGTTCGTCGTAGAGTCGCGGCAGCGTTTCGAAAAGCACCATGGGAAAGTAGTCGAGCCCCATGTGGATCTCGTCGCGCACCGTGGGCTTTTTGAGGCGTACCTCGTCGGTCTGCCACAGAGCGGTGATCTCGGCGAGGATCTGCGATTCGTATTCGAGGGCTTCGCCGTGAGCCAGAGGCACCTGATCCAAACGCTCGAGCAGACGGGCGATCCGCCTGCGTTTTAAACGAATAGTGTGGCGGGTGATCTCGGTAGGGTGAGCCGTGAAGACCGGGGTGACTTTGACCTTCCGAAGGGCATCCAAAACATTGCTCGACGATGAGCCCGCCGATCGCAACCGCCCCAGCGTCCCACGGAAGGATCCCTCTGCGGGCCGTCCCGCCTGCACTCGTGCCGCCCGGCGACGACGTTTTCGATGATTGGTCTCGGCCAGATTGGTGAGTTCAAAATAAATTGCAAATGCTTTGGTGATACGGTACGCGTCCTCGACGGACACTCCGTGGATTAACTCACGTGCCTGTGCCATCAGCCCGTCTGCAAACTCACCTGCCGCCTCACTGAATGGAGCGACGGGCGTCCCGCCCGTCGGCGCGGCTGAACCACGCTCCCGATGCTGAATGAGCAGCCGACGCAGCCGCTCCACCACTTCATAAAACGCTTCGCCTTCCTGCTCGACCAGAACCCTACCCAGCAACATGCCCAGCGAGCGCACGTCGCGGCGCAGGGGAAGCTCCTTGTCGGGATTGCTGGTGTCGGCAGTGAGTTCGGCCAGCCGTGCGGACTGGTTTTCGTCACTCCAAAGGGAAGTGTCGGGCATAGGGCATTTTAGCGGATGGCCGAGTCTGGCACGATGCAGGAGCGCGAAGAGTTTGAAGTTAAGATTGGCTCATGACCTATTGCCTGCGCCTGCTTCTAATGGTTCTTCTAACGATCCCTTTAGCCGTGACTGCTACCTGCAACCGAAAGCGAGAAGTTGCGCCGGATCGCCCGAGCTTGACCCCTAATGTCGGGATGCAAATGACGTGCACTTTCACAGTACGGCTCTCAACCGCGAGATCTCTTATCGTGTCTTAATGCCAGCAAAGGCGCCGGGAGCCAAGCTGCCGGTGGTCTACCTCCTTCACGGAGGAGGTGGTGGGAGCTTTCGCGACTGGTCAAACTACTCTGATGTGGCACACTTCGCCGAACTCGGCTTGGTACTTGTGATGCCAGAGGCCGATGAGTCTTATTACAAACTCCGCAGAGCACCCGCAAGACTGCTACGAAGACTACGTTGTGCATGACTTGATCTCAGATGTCGAGTCGAGATTCCCCGCCGCCACCGTGCGTGACAATCGCGCCGTTATGGGCGTTTCTATGGGAGGTTTCGGTGCGGTGAAGTTGGCACTCAAACATCCGGAGTTGTTTTGTTTTGCCGGCGGTCTAAGTTCCGCGATCGATGTTCCCAGTCGTCCATTCTCCATTCATCGAATCGGGCAGTGGCGACATCACCGATCAATTTTTGGTTCGTGGAACAGTGCGACCCAGCGCGAGAACGATCCATTTGTGCTTGCCCGAACTGCGGACCCTGGTAAGACGCCCTACCTATTCCTTACCTGTGGTCAGCAGGAAGGCTTACTTCCCGCGAATCGGAATCTCGCACATTTACTTCAAGAAAGGCATTTCCATTTCGAATTCCACGAAGTTCCGGGTGGCCATGACTGGTCTCAATGGAATGGGCGGCTCGAGGATTGCTTCCGCAGCCTCTTCGAACATCTGGGCGCGAAGAACTAGCGCCGCTGCTGGAAAATGGGCTGACCAAAAACGCTCCTCATAGCGTCTTCGGCGCTTACTTATCAGCCCTGTTTTCCATCAGCAACACGATCTTCCCAACGAGGAATAGAGCCGAACTGCAGAACAACCCTTTGGTGAGGAAATATGTGGAGAGTCCGCCCTCTAGTGGTGCGTGGGTTTTGAAGCGCCCATCGTCGAACGTTCCCGCCCACAAACAGAGCACCAACACGAGGAGGGCCACAATCGGATTCACTCCCCGCAGGTAAGTTTTCATCGCGACCTCCGTTGGCCGGTCTGATAACGACGTGGTTGTATCGCCCCAACTTTGCCGTTTCAGTGATAAGGTCGATCAGAAAAATTGCGGCCGAACCGGAGGAGGCTCCGGCAGAGATGATTTTTCGTCATTCCCTTCCACGCCGATCTCTGCCATAATTGATCGTGCACGCCAGCCTGCACAATTATCCAATCCAAAATTCAGCGAGGAAGCGATGTCGGCAAAGTACATCTTTGTGACGGGCGGAGTTGTGTCCTCTTTAGGCAAGGGCCTGGCAGCCGCCTCGATCGGATGCCTGCTCGAAAGCCGCGGGCTCAAAGTCAACCTCATGAAATTTGACCCCTACCTGAACGTCGACCCAGGCACCATGTCTCCCTTCCAGCACGGCGAAGTCTTCGTCACCGACGATGGCGCCGAAACCGACCTCGACCTCGGCCACTACGAGCGCTTCACCCACGCCAAGCTTTCTCGCGACAATAACTGGACTACCGGACGAATCTACGAGCAGATCATCGCCAAGGAACGCCGCGGCGACTACCTCGGCAAAACCGTGCAGGTCATTCCGCACGTCACCAACGAAATTAAAGCCGCCATGAAGAAAGTTGCGCAGGACGTCGACGTCGCAATCGTCGAGATCGGCGGCACGGTGGGCGATATCGAGTCGTTGCCTTTCATGGAAGCCATCCGCCAGATGCGCCAGGAAATCGGGCGCGAGCACACTCTTTTTGTGCACGTCACGCTGGTGCCGTTTATCGCAGCAGCGCAGGAATTGAAGACCAAGCCTACGCAACACTCCGTAAAAGAGCTTCTCAGTATTGGGATACAGCCAGACATCCTGCTATGCCGTACCGACCGTTTCCTCGCAAAAGAAATCAAGTCGAAGATCGCCCTGTTCTGCAATGTGGAGGAAGAAGCTGTAATCACCGCCAAGGACGTCGCTAGCATCTACGAAGTTCCCCTTGTGTTCTCGCGAGAGGGTGTGGACACGCTGGCTTTGAAGTACCTGCACCTGGAGGCGAAAGACCGAGACCTGTCGCAGTGGGAAGACATCGTGCATCGGGTCTACAACCCGAAGGCCGAGGTCACGATCGGGATCGTGGGCAAGTACGTGGAATACGAGGATTCGTACAAGTCCCTGAAGGAAGCTTTAGTGCATGGCGCACTGGCACATAATCTGAAACTCCAGGTCAATTGGATTGAGGCGGAAGGCCTGGAGGCTGCGGACTCGAACTACGAATCCCAACTCGAAGACTACGACGGCATTCTCGTGCCCGGCGGGTTCGGCAAGCGCGGGATCGAAGGGATGCTGGTGGCAATCCGGTATGCGCGCGAGAAGAAGGTACCGTACTTCGGGATATGTCTTGGCATGCAGACTGCATGCGTCGAGTTTGCCCGCAATGTTTGTGGACTGGAAGATGCCAACTCAAGTGAGTTCGATCCGGCCACGCCGCACCGCATCATCTACAAACTGCGCGAACTGCGCGGGGTTGAGGAATTGGGTGGCACCATGCGCCTGGGAGCCTGGACCTGCAAGATCGAGCCGGGAACTCTCGCTCATCGAGTTTATTGCCAGAGCGAGATCAGCGAGCGCCACCGGCATCGCTATGAGTTCAACCGTGAGTATGAAAGCACGTTGACTGCAGGCGGGCTGCGTATTTCCGGATCAACTCCCGATGGCACATACGTCGAGATGGTCGAAATTCCGGAGCATCCCTACTTTATTGGCTGCCAATTCCATCCCGAGTTCAAGTCGAAGCCGCTGGAACCGCACCCGCTGTTCAAGGCATTCATCGGGGCCGCCTATGAGCATGGCTTGCAGCGCCGCGCCGACAAGCAGGCGGTCGAGGTCGAGATGTTCCATCGGCCAGAGAAGGTGGGGAAGAGATAAACCTTCACCACGAAGGACAGCAAGGCAACCCTAAGGCCTGAGACGGATAGACCTGTGTGTAACCTTCGTGTCCTTTGTGGTTTAAGATTTTCCACCGCGACAGCTCGACGGTAATTCACACGCATGGCGATTTCCTTCCAACTCGACAACGTCCGCATCGGCTCTGGCACACTCTTCCTGATCGCCGGGCCATGCGTTATTGAGAGTGAAGACCACGCCATCCGCATGGCGGAGATCATCAAGGGCGTCACGCGCTCGCTAAATCTTCCCTTCATCTTCAAGGCCTCTTACGACAAGGCGAACCGCACGTCGGTGAAGAGTTTTCGCGGGCCCGGGCTGAAGGAAGGCCTCCGCATCCTGAAAAAAGTGAAAGACGAGGTGCACGTTCCCATTCTCACCGATGTGCACGAGGCCGCCGACGTGCCCACCGTGGCCGAAGTAGCCGACGTTCTGCAAATTCCCGCCTTCCTGTGCCGCCAGACTGACCTGATCGTGGCCGCCGCTCTCACCGAGCGTGTTGTAAATATCAAAAAAGGCCAGTTCGTTTCCCCGTGGGATATGAAGCACGCTGTGGAGAAATGCCACGCCTCCGGCAACAAGCGCGTGTTCGTGACTGAGCGCGGGTCGAGCTTCGGCTACAACAACCTGGTGGTCGACATGCGCTCGCTGGCCATCATGCGAAAGTTCTCGCCTGTCGTCTTCGATGCAACCCACTCAGTGCAATTGCCGTCGGCATCTCAGGGCGACGACAACGGCCAGGCCGTCAGTGGAGGCCAGCCTGAATTTATTCCTGTGCTCGCACGCGCGGCGGTTGCCGCTGGCGTCGACGGCGTATTCATGGAAGTACACGACAATCCCAAGGAAGCGAAGTCGGACGCTGCCAACGCGCTCGATTCCAGAAAGCTGCGCGGGGTGCTGAAAGAACTGCTGGCCGTGCAGAAGGGATTGGCGAAGGCGCACGCAACGCCGTAAACCAAGATTCGCAAACTACGTTTCCAATCTGTCATCCCGACCAGAGTTCGGAGTCGAGGGACCTTGCGTTTTTAGCCGTGCTCTCTTTTGAGTCCGGCAGACGCACCCTCCGAGCCCCCTGTCATATAATGCCACCCATTCGTTATCGTTTAGCAACCCTGTGTTGAGAGCATCTGTCTTTATCGGCACGAGCGTCGACGGCTTTATTGCCCGCCGGAACGGTGATCTGGACTTTCTTCCCCCCGGCGGCGGCGAACCCCACGGCTACAACGAATTCATGGCCAGCATCGACACGCTGGTCATCGGCCGTAAGACCTTCGAAACCGTTCTGGCCTTTCCAGAGTGGCCTTACGGCAAGAAGCGAGTGGTGGTCCTCAGCGGCAGGCCACTGGATTTCTCTGGTGTGAAGGGTGGAGTAGTGGAACAAATGGCCGGGTCTCCAACGGAGATCGTTTCCAAATTGGAAGCGACTGGCGCTGGCCACGTCTATGTCGATGGAGGAGATACGATTCAGCGCTTCCTGCGCGAAGGCCGGATTCAAAGGATCACGATTACGCGGGTACCTGTGCTGATTGGTGACGGAGTCCCGCTCTTCGGTGTTCTGCCGCGCGATGTCCGACTGCGTCACGTATCGACGCACCCTTACCCGAGTGGACTGGTGAAGACGGAGTATGAAGTACTGCAGTGATGCAACAAATCAGCGTGCCCTGGACGATAAATAGCTTGCTCCCGAATCTGTTACCATCCCATCCTCATCTGATTGCACAAAGCACTTCGCATGCCCACGTTCACGACCATCGTCGGCCTCATTCTCATCGTACTGGTGCTGCTCGATGCTTTTGAGACCGTCATCCTGCCGCGCCGGGTCACGCGCCACTTTAGGCTGACCGCCTGGTTCTTCCGTCGGGTGTGGAAACCCTGGGTCCTTCTAGCGCACCTGATCCCATCGCCGAGCCGTCGCGAGACCTTCCTTGGCTATTTCGGACCGTTGTTCTCGATCCTCTTGCTGGTGTTTTGGGCCATCAGCCTGATCTTCGGATTCACTCTCTTGCAGTACGGAACCGGCCAGCACGTTCGCTTGGCCGATGAACAACTCACCTTCGGCATGCTGCTCTACCACAGCGGCGAAACGTTCTTCACCCTAGGCTACGGAGACATCGTCCCCACCACCGGCACAGCGCGTTTGCTCGCCGTCTCTGAAGCCGGGATGGGCTTTGCATTCCTTGGCGTAGTGATCGGATACCTGCCCGTCATCTACTCGTCGTTCAATGACCGAGAACTGGAAATCTCTCTGCTCGATTCGCGCGCAGGGTCGCCGCCATCCGCCACCGAGTTCGTGTCTCGATTGGGCTGTTGCCCGGATCCAACTGTGCTCGATGGAATTTTCCGCGATTGGGAGAGATGGTGCGCCAATCTGCTGTCGAACCAGATCTCTTATCCTGTAGTCTCGTATTTCCGGTCGCAACACAGCAATCAATCCTGGCTGGGTGCGCTGGCGGTGATGCTGGATGTAACTTCGCTCGTAGTCAGCGGAGTTGAGGGAGTTCATACCGATCAGGCCAAGCTGACGTTTGCCATGGCACGTCATGCAGCTGTTGATCTGGCACAGGTCATCAACACGAAATACAATCCGCACGCATCAGATCGCCTGTCAGAAGAGGAACGGGAGCAGATGCGCAAGGCTTTGGCGGCGGCCGGAGTGCGGCTGCGCCAGGACGCAGCAAGCTTGGACAAGCTTGCCCACATGCGATCCCTGTACGAACCCTACTTGGAGGCGATGTCGAGGAACCTGCAAATCACTCTGCCTCCTTGGATCCATCAGGAAAAACACAAAGACAACTGGCAGGGCGGTCCCTGGGACCGCGCGATTCAAGCCAAAGGACTGGGCGAGAAGGTGCATGTGACAGATGAGCACTTCTGAGGCCACCAGGCTCCCATTTCAAGGCCGAGTGCTAGTGGGCAACAGCCTCTTCCTGAAGCCAGTTTTGATAACATCCTCCTTCTCCATGAAACACGTGGGCGAAAACGTGGTGCGCATTGAAGCTGAGGCCTTACGTGCGCTTGCTGATCGCATGGCGGGTCCAATGGCCGACGCGTTCCACCGCGCCGTCGAACTCATGGACGCTTGTCGCGGCCGGGTTGTTGTCACAGGCATGGGCAAGAGCGGCATCATCGCCCGAAAAATCGCCGCAACCCTCAGTTCGATTGGAACTCCCGCGCTCTTTATGCACCCGGTCGACGCCGTCCACGGCGATCTGGGGATGGTCGTGCGTGGGGACGTGGTGCTGGCCCTCTCGGCCAGCGGTGAAACGGAAGAGATTCTCCGGCTTTTGGCCACGATCAAGCGGTTGCAGGTGCCGCTGATCAGTATGACCGGAGACGTCACCTGCGGTAGCCCCGGAGACAAAAGCTCCCACACCACTCTGTCAACGCTGGCGTCCGCAGCGGACGTGGCCCTTGATTGTTCCGTCGACAAGGAGGCTTGCTCGCTGGGTCTGGCCCCAACCGCTTCTACCACCACCATGCTTGCGCTGGGCGATGCCCTTGCGGTCACGCTCTCACAGAAACGTGGCTTTAAGGAAGAAGACTTCGCTAACCTCCATCCGGGCGGCAAGCTGGGCAAGAAATTGGCTCGTGTGGCATCGCTAATGCACACAGGGGATGCGATTCCGCATGTCGCGCCCACTACGAAAATGTCTGACGTGATCTACGAGATGTCCCGAAAAAAGCTGGGCATGACCACGGTGGTGGAGGGGGGCAAGCTGCTGGGTGTAATCAGCGATGGCGACCTCCGCCGGCTCCTCGAACGCCGTGGCAAAGAGGTGCTCGATCTGACCGCCGCCGAGTGCATGACACGGCAGGCCAAGACCATTCACCCGGAGGAGTTTGCCGCAACTGCTCTCGCCATCATGGAAGACAAGAAAATTACATCCCTGGTGGTGGTCAACGGCATCCAGAGAGTCGAGGGAGTCGTACACCTGCACGACCTGTGGGGAACCGAGATGTTGTGATCGAGTGCTTGGGAAATTTGGTAATTGGGTAATTTAAGAGCCAAGGCAAGTGAGCGCCTTCGAATTACAAAATTACCCAATTACAAAATTACTCAACTTCCCGATTCAATGAGGTTTTATGTATCACTACGATCCCGCCACTGCGCTCGAAGAACTGAGCGAGGATGCCACTCTGCCGAACCCGGTGCACCTGCGCGACATGATCCTGCGCCATCGACTGAAGCCGGAGGAGTCGCTTGAGTTGAACCGAATGTTCACCGAATATCAGAAATTTTTTGGTGAGACGCAAAAGCTCGGCAAGCAGATACTGAGCCAGTTGGCCAACAATTAACTTCGGAAGACGACGGCATGCGTAATTGCTGCGCGCAAGCGATCGTGCTCGCCACGCATTAGCGGAGCCGCCCCGCCTCCACGTACAATAATGGGTTCCCGTGTGGCATCGTGTGCTGATCGTGCAGTCATGCGACTCGGTACTTGCAACTCGTTACTCGGTACTCAAGAAAACTATGCATCGTTGGTCCGAACTCTTCATTCCGACGCTGCGCGAAGCTCCGGCCGATGCCGAGGTCGCCAGCCACAAATTCCTCGTCCGTGCCGGTTATATCCGCCAGCTGGCCGCTGGAATCTATTCCTACATCTTTCTGGGTCAGCGCTCGTTTAACAAAATCATGAACATTGTTCGGCAGGAGATGGACACGATCGGCCAGGAGTTTTTCTTGCCTGCGATTCATCCGCGCGAACTCTGGGAAGCCAGCGGCCGCTGGGCAGTGATGGGCGACAACATGTTTCGGCTTAAAGACCGCAAAGGCGCCGAACTGGCGCTGGGCATGACTCATGAAGAAGTCATGACCGATATCGCGCGCAAGGAATTACGCAGCTACAAACAGCTTCCCCAGATCTGGTACCAGATTCAGACGAAATTCCGGGATGAGCCTCGTCCGAGATCGGGCTTGCTTCGCGTGCGGCAGTTCATCATGAAAGACTCGTACTCTTTCGACCTCGACGCTGCTGGACTTGATGTGTCTTACAAGAAGCATTACGACGTCTACTGCCGGATCTTCGATCGTAGCGGTCTGAAGTACATGGTGGTCGAGGCACACTCGGGAGCGATGGGCGGATCACAATCGCACGAGTTCATGGTTCGCACGCCAGCAGGTGAAGACCTGATCGTCAGCTGCGAGAAATGCAACTACGCGGCGAACATGGAGAAGGCCACTTCAAAGCTCGGAGCAGTCGAGGATCTGAAACCCGAGGGCGACGGCAAGCCGCTTGAAATCCACACGCCCGGGCAGAAGACCATCGAAGATGTGGCGCGGTACCTGGGTGTCTCGCCAAAGAACAAGATCAAGACACTTGCGTTGATGGCCAACGAAGCCGATGGCAGGACTGGCAAGCCAAAGCCGCGAGCTGTCATCCTGCTATTGCGCGGCGACCATCAGATGAATGAAGCCAAGCTCTCCTCGGCAGTCGGGGGACGTGAGACTCGGCCCATGCAAGAAGAGGAGATCCAGGCATTGTTTCACTCGCCTGCGGGCTTTCTGGGGCCGCTCGGCATTGAATGGGCCAAGAACCTGAGTGACGGCGACAAGCCTATCCTGATCGTGGACGAGGCACTCAAAGGACGGCACAACCTGATTTCTGGTGCCAATAAAGAGGACTTCCACGTCAAAAACATCACGCCCGACGTGACGTTCCGCCCAACGGCTTATGCCGATCTTCGGAGCGTAACCGGTGGTGAGGCTTGTCCCAACTGTGAAGCGCCCTTGCGCATCGATACTGCCGTAGAGATTGGTCACATCTTCAAGCTTGGCTATAAATATTCCGAGTCGATGGGGGCTCGAGTGCTCGATCGCAACGGCAAGGAAGTCATGCCGATCATGGGATGTTACGGCATCGGGATCGAACGGATCCTGACCGCAATTGTCGAACAGAATAATGACGAACACGGCTTCTGGCTTCCACCTCAGGTAGCGCCGTTCGAGATCGTCGTGGTACCTACGAATGTAGGGGACGATAAGGTCCGTACTACGGCGGAGGATATAGCGCGGCGCCTGGAAGCGGCAGGATTCGACGTGTTACTGGACGACAGGGACGAACGGCCAGGGGTGAAGTTCAAGGACGCTGACCTAGTGGGCATACCCTTTCGTGTGAACGTAGGGAAGAAGGTTACCGAAGGTACTGTTGAAGTCGTTCAGCGCTCGACACGTGAAATGCGCGATGCTAGCATCAGCGCGATTACGGAATATTTCGAGAAATTACTGAGGCCAGCGAGCTGAACGATTCCATCTTCGGCCGCCCGGCCTGGATGGAATCGAATGGGTACAATTAAGCTGATCCTGGTGCTCGCCTTGCTTGGTGGCCTGGTTTATGTAGCCGCGGAAGTAATTCCGCCCTATTTTGCGAATTACCAGTTTCAGGACGACCTCGATAACGAGGCCCGCCTGGGCACTTACAGCACCAAAGGCGATGATGTTATTCGGGATGCCGTTTTCAAGAAGGCTCAAGATCTGGAAATCCCTATCACCAAAGAACAGATCCGGATTCAACACATCGGCGCGAGCGGGAGCGGTGGCGTCGTAATCGAAGCAGATTATTCCGTGCACGTTGAACTGCCCGGCTATCCCATGGATCTTCACTTCCACCCGCAGACCAAGAACAAGAGCGCGTTCTAGGCAGCCGCGAGTCGTCCGTCGCTAATCTTCAACATTCCCTGGATGCTATCCGAAGACTGTGGAGGGGTGATTTCGCTGAGCGTCTCAGGCACCTCTTCATTTTTCAGGGACCTGAAACCTAACACCTAAGACCTGACACCTGCCTTCTATTACCGTGCGGTTACTAAGTGTCCGCGCCATGCGTAACGTTGTTCGGTTTCTGTCCGTGCCCTAAGATCCGCACAGTGCTACCAGAGTCTGTCCGCAAGAAGACAGGACTGTGTGCACGGTCCGTCCCAGTCAGTCTCCGAGAGTCCAAGCGCGAAGCCGGCAGGGCATGTCGCCGCGGTTGATGACTTCGGCAGGGAGAATTGCATGAAACGGGTAAGTCGGATTTCATTGTTGGCGGTGGTAGCAGCCTCGGCCATGATCCTGGCGGCATGCGGCCAGAAGTCCAACTGCAGTGGCATCAGCTTTGGCGGCACAACGAGCGGCGGAGCGGGATCGAGCAGCGGCGGAGTAAGTTCAAACGGCAGCGTTTGTGGCGCCGGCTCAAACAACAGTGGCGGTCCCGTCAGCGACTATGTCTACTATATGGAGGGAAACACGCTCATTGGCGCGGGCCTGGCAGGTGGCAGTCTGGCCCCATTGCCTGGGTTCGTATCGCCAAATCTCGGACTGGGAACTGCGGCCGACATGACTATTGTGAGTAAGAAGTTCCTGTACGAGCCATGGATTCCATCGGGCGGAGTGGTCGGCATTCAAGGATTCGTCATCGACAAGACGAATGGGGCAATCAGTCCAGTTCCGGGAAACCCCATCGCTCCTACGACCACGGCCATCG
>Ga0075424_100001460_pt1 | contig 20783 bp, 19 predicted proteins | sample SoiMethybrSBSTD3_FD_75301 | JGI IMG/M metagenome (GOLD analysis project Ga0075424, IMG submission 75301) | Bulk soil microbial communities from a Populus tree surrounding site in Tennessee, USA - Soil MetaG P. TD hybrid SBSTD3 | ecosystem: Environmental > Terrestrial > Soil > Tree plantation... | reverse complement strand
ATGATGCACACTAGACACGGGAAGGCAGAACAGCGCGAATCTGTTGGAAACGACAAACGCGGACCCCGGCAGAAAAGCGCAGCGAATTTGTCCTTCACATATTGAGGAAGTCAAGCACAATTTGCCTGAAATGGCTGTCAGGAGCGGGTTTTGGACGGACACGGGCGAGAAAATCCGAGTGGTAACGCAGTTTGGCACACTACGACCTGGAAGGTTGCAAAGCTCTGACGCGGGCCCGGCGAAATATGAAAAGCGGAACCGAATCCTCTCGTCGCATAGAGGTCAAACCGGCATTTTCGCGATGCGATGGCTCTGGTTTTGCTATCGGTCTACCGGAAATACATCCAGGCAGCCACAGCCAGCAAGATGACCGCAAAGATCCAGAGGGACGTATCGCTCATTCCAGTTTTCTTGGCCATAGGTGCCTATCTTAAACCGAAGATGGAACAGAAGTGACAACGAAGACTACACGGAAGGACCCGCGCGGTAAATACCCTCTTGGTCGATGGGACACTGGCAAAAGTATCAGTATTCAAGGGCTATGTGGACACGTTCGGCGTGCTAGTAAAAAGCCAGACCAACCCAATAAACGCCACTCGGATAGGTTCCCGTGCGTCCGTAGCAAACATTCACCGCCATGTTGCTGAAACGCTGCTCTCCGATCAACCGGACCGCACTTGCGGGGAGGACTTCCGGGTGAAGATTCGTGTAACTCACAATGTTGTAGTGTTGCGCCACTCGGCGCATAGCAGTTGTTGCCAGCCGATCTTGCTCCGCCATCGAACAAACAGCCGAACGCAGTTCTGACTCCGTTTTTCGAGCCAGCGCGGGTAGATGCTCAGCCCGCCGCGCGCGAGCAACTGCGGCCACAATTGCTTCCTCGGTCTGGTCGGCAGTGTAGGGCGGCAGACTGTGGCCGAAGTCCTGAACAACGTATAGTCGCTCTCCCAAGCGAATGACTCCGAAACCGGCAACGTTGAAGCTGGCATCCAGCAGGTTCTCCCGATGTGGCGGGGAAAGCATTAAGTGTTGATGCGCCTTTTGCGGAGTTATATCGAGTGCCACGTTCTCCCCAGCGTGATCGAGGCGCAGAGTGCTGTTGGAAGCCAAGCGGCTGGGTAGTGAAGGCTCGCCATCGAACTGATGGGAGAGTTGTCCCTGCCGGGCCATCACCTCGGCGTGCGAACGTGCGGCTTTGGTCAGGCCCTCATCCGGATGCAATACGGGCGCACCAGCCCGCTTGCGAGCCTCATTCGCCAATTGCAGGAGTTGTTGTTCGGCTTGTGAATCAAAATTTGGGGAGGGCGCATTTACCGAAACAACTGGGCGACTGGAATTATTAGCGATCGCCGGCTTGACTTTTGCTTGCTTTGGCGTCGCACTGGTTCCCAGAACCAGCGCAGCGGAAATAATCAGGGACCTAAGCATCCGTGGCCTACGCGGCAGAACCCTGGGAGGTTCGTATCCGGACGCAAATCTTTTGCTACACAGCCACTTTAGCTTCTAAAATTCAGTCAGCATAATTACCAATGGCCATGGAACTGTGGACTGCGCTCGTGGTTGGCGCGCTGGTGGGCAGTGTGCTTGTCTATCTGGCGCTGCGCTTACGCTCGGCGTCTGCCGAAGCCCGGCTGACGCTGATTGAGAAGGACTTACTCGCAGCGCGCAGCGAGTTCGCCCGCCTGCAGGAGGCCAACTCCCGCCTGCGCGAACAGGCTGCAGCCATCGAGTCGACGTTGCAACACGAACGTCACGCAGCCGCTGAGAAACTGGACCTGATCAACCGTGCTACCGATGAACTGCGCGATGCCTTTCAAGCTCTCGCTTCCGATGCCCTTAAGAGCAACAACCAGTCCTTCCTTCAACTCGCGAAGGCTAGCCTGGAAAAGTTTCAGAGTGAAGCCAAAGGCGATCTCGAGACCCGCCAGAAGGCAGTGGAGACCCTCATCGCTCCCATCAAAGAGTCTCTCAACAAGGTCGACAGCCAGATCCAGCAAATGGAGAAGGATCGTAGCCAGGCCTATGGAACGTTGACCGAGCAGGTGCAGTCGTTGATCGGCACGCAGAAAGCCTTGCAGGCGGAAACCGGCAATCTTGTGAAAGCCCTGCGCACACCTTCTGTGCGAGGACGCTGGGGAGAAATTCAGCTCAAACGCGTGGTTGAAATCGCGGGCATGACTGCTTTCTGTGATTTCGACGAGCAAATCACGGTGAGCACGAGCGACGGCCGGCTGCGTCCGGACTTAGTCGTGAAGCTGCCGGGCGGAAAAAATCTGGTCGTGGATGCAAAGACTCCGTTACAGGCATACCTCGAAGCCGTGGAAGCCACCGATGACGAAGTGCGCCGCGCAAAATTGGCCGATCACGCGCGGCAAGTACGCAGTCACATGCTAGCCCTCGCATCGAAGGGATACTGGGAACAATTCGACCCGAATCCAGAATTTGTGGTGATGTTTCTGCCGGGAGAAACTTTCTTCAGCGCCGCCCTCGAGCAAGATCCGGGCTTGATTGAACATGGCGTGGGTCAGCGTGTGATCCCCGCCTCACCCACCACGCTCATTGCGTTGTTGAAGGCCGTAGCCTACGGATGGAACCAGGAGAAATTGGCGCGCAATGCGCAGCAGATCAGCGCGCTCGGAAAAGAATTGCATGATCGTCTGCGCAGCATGTCGGTGCACATGGACAACCTGCGCCGTGGCCTCGACCGTGCCGTCGAAGCGTACAACAAAGCCGCCGGCTCGATGGAGAGCCGTGTAATGGTGACGGCCCGCAAGTTCCCAGAGTTGGGTGCAGCGATCACCGAAGAAATTCCGGAACTCGAGCAGATCGAGACTACGACCCGCACCCTCTCACTCGACTGGGGTGAGGAGACCACTGAAGAGTTGCCTTTCGCCAAGGATTCCGACAGAGACTCCTAAAACGAGGCGCACCATCACGAAGTAGCGTCGGCCTCCTTATCGGCGAGCTGAAGTGCCAACCGCGCCCGCGCGGAAGACCGACGCTACTGTACCCCCCTCATTCAACGGAACGTCTTGCTGTTCCGTTTCACCTCATGCAACTCTTCTGCTGATACCGGCCCCACGCGATTGGCCCGCCGCAGGATCTCGGCGACTATCTTCGTCTTTCGCTCCTGCGAGACCATGGGCTGCATCGCCAACCGGCTTGCGGAGGTGGCGAATTGTGCTTCATCCCACCTGTTCATGTAGATGAAATAAACCTGGTGGAGTTCGTCGCCAATCACCCGCTCATTGGGTTCCCCGAGAACCAGGGTTACCGGAAAAAGCGCATCCGAAGGGCGAGTCAGGCGAAACTCCTCAGCGACCACGTGACAAGCCGCACTGAAGAGCAAACTCACTTTTTCGTCGTGGATGTCGACACCGTTTCTCACCACCGTGACTTGTGCTCCCAGCCAACAGGATCCACAAACAACCAGAAACGTACCCAGGAAGGGTCGACCAGCCGATAACATCATTTCCACTCCACAACTCAAGGATCGTCTACTTCATGGCCATCCCGTGCGGGCGCGCCGGACCGGTCGCAAACGCCGCATTGAAGTCCACATCAAAACGCCGGTCCAATCGCAAGCTGTTTCTCGAAACCTTGATCACCCGAACGTGATGGTCTCCTTCAAAGTGGATCTTCCCGAAAGTGTCTTCGTTTAAGAAGTAATCGCCCACGACCAGCCGCTGGTCGTCATCGGTAAGGGCAATCAGGTGTGGTCCGGCATGCACGCCCAAGTTCACGATTCCTGCCTGCACGGGCTGCTCGGGGTCGCTTACATCAAGCGCGCCCACCTGTCCTGCCTGGAACAATCCGAAGAACAGGCGATCGCCTTTGTGATTCATGGTGAGGAGTTGCGTCATCCCTCCGCGAACCGGAACCTCGATATGAGGAACAATGTTCTCGCAGTCGAAGACAACCTGCGCGGTTCCAGCCGCTGTGTCGACCAGGTATACCAGCCCGTCAAACATGCCCGCCGTAAAGGCTCTCCCTTGCGGGTCGCGCGGGATCAGCTTCACGTCCATGGTCCCCACCGCGCTCGGGATCGGAATCGTGCGTAGAATTGAACGATTTTCCAGGTCCCATACCCGAATTGCACCGCGCAAGACCGGGTCCCCCGGAACAATGTTCAGCGTGCTGGCAGGCAAAATGAAGTCCGCCGTAACCATCAGGTTCAGTTCCGGTCGAGCGGAGATGCCATGAGGGTTGAACCCGTCCTGCGGCGGATTGGTCGGCCACTCCTCGGCCAAGCGCAGATGGGAATCGAACTCTGCCAACCGCCCCGGCGCCCCACCCATGGCCGATCCCATCTGCGTGACCAGAAAACCGCCACCGGCGAGAGGCAGAAAGTCGTCAGTGATACTGGATTGTGACGCGTTCGCGGAGAACAGAAACCTGGGACGACGGGCGTTCGATACGTCGAAAAAAAATATGCTGTTCTGCCCGCTCAGCAGGCTGAGCAGCCCGCCACAAGCCAAGATGTTGTTGTCGGTAGAGAGGTGGCAGTGATGGGACTCGTTGCCGGCGTTCCCCGGTGCGGGAATGGGCACCGTGCGCAAAACTTTGCCATAAGTCCGGGAGTCCTCGTCAAAATCGATGACTGCCAGAAAGTCGGCAGCCACGCGCGCCTGGTCTCCAGCCCACACGTAGAGAGTCTTTTCCCGCCTTTCGTGCTCGCCGTTCTTGTCATTCGCAAGGGCATTTCCGGCCAGATTCAAGGCGACCACAGCCAACAGCGAGGCGGCGTGGCAATACATCCATATGCGAAAGGTCCTCATATTTCTCCTTTGCAAGAGGGCCACTCTTTTCCCGAACGCGTGTCGCGGTCAATCCCCTGTGTGTTCCCTGTCGGTGGAATGTTGATTCCCTTGTGTTTTGAAGGGGATGAAACGACTGTCGGCATGTCTGCACTACTCAATAACGAGTTTTCCTGAACCCCTGCTCGCAGGTACAGGTAAGTTTTCAATCAGATTTCTCCTGAATCCCTGCTCTGGTGGCAGATTGGCGGGTGTTTCAGACCATGAACATGTTGAATCACCAATCCCCTGTGAAGATTTCCGGGCGAAGCTCCAGTGGTAAACTCGTCCTCACGCCTGCCAGGATGCCAGCTATGGGTGACTCTGTCCCTAGCCCCCGTGTCTACCAATTCGGTGTATTCACTCTTGATGCCCGGACGGGAGAACTCACTCATAACGGCAGCAAAACCCCGCTCCGCGAACAACCTCTGAAGCTTCTGTTGGCTCTGCTCGAACAACCGGGGGAACTGGTCACGCGCGAGGACCTGGTCAGCCGGTTATGGCCGTCGCGCACGTTCGTGGACGTCGACCGTGGCCTTAACAAGGCGGTCAACCACTTGCGCGAAGTCTTGGGAGACTCGGCCGAACAGCCGATTTTTGTCGAGACCCTTCCCCGGAAGGGCTATCGGTTCGTGGCCCCCGTCACGCATGACACCCGGGAGGCGGAGCCCGCCATTGCCGCGCCTGATGAAAAGCGTCCACGTCCAAGATTTCGTTGGTTGCTGGCATTCAGCGGATTAGCACTGTCATGCCTGGTATTAGCGGCCGTGACCAACGTAGGCGGCATGCGAAGCTGGCTCACCAGACGGTTCTACCCCCAGCCACACATCGCGTCCTTGGCGGTGCTTCCGCTCGAGAATTTATCCCACGACCCACAGCAGGAATACTTCGCCGACGGCATGACTGACCAGTTGATCACCAGTCTGGCCAAGATGAGTGGTGTGCGCGTGATCTCCCGCACTTCGGTCATGCGCTACAAGGGAACGAAAAAGAGTGTTGGCGACATCGGCCGTGAATTGGATGTCGACGCGATTGTGGAAGGTACCGTCATGCGCTCCGGCAATCGCGCGCGCATCACCGCGCAGCTGATTCAGGTCTCGACCGACATGCATCTCTGGGCTGAATCGTATGAGCGAGATGTCAGCGAGATCCTCGACCTGCAAGGCAAGGTTGCCAGCGACATCGCGCGTGAAGTCGATGTCATGGTGCGGCCGCTGGAGAAAGCGCAGGTCGTCAATCCGCAAGCTTACGGCCTCTACCTCAAAGGCCGCTACCATTTCTATCAGTACACCAGCAGGGGATGGCAGCAATCGATTGACTACTTCCGGCAAGCGATCGACGCTGATCCCAAGTTTGCGTTGGCGTATTCGGGCCTTGCGGACTCATACATAGTCGCCGGCGCATACGGCGTATTCCCCTCGCGGGAAGCCCTGAATCAAGGCAAGTCGGCGGCCAACAAGGCGCTGCAGATTGATCAAAACCTGGCCAGCGCGCATTACGCTCTGGGGACTGCCTACGCCTGGTATGACTGGGACTGGCGCAACGCCGAGCTGGAATTTCAACGCGCCTTGGCGCTTGACCCAAACGACTCCATCGGTCGCAATTGGTACGGAGGCTATCTCTCCCTAATGGGAAAGCATAGTCAAGCTGTCGATGAACACGAACGCGCGCGGCAACTCGATCCTTACTCGCTCATCGTTAACACAAATCTGGCGCGGGCTTTGTACTGGGCAGGTCGTTACGATGAGGGCGATCGGGCAGGCGAAGAAGACATTGCAAATCGATGCCAAATTTTCTATCGCGTTGTTCTGGCTCGAAGGCTCCTTGCGCCACAAGGGCATGTTCAAGGAAGCAGTCGCGCTACGCCAGGCGGTAACCCCGGACAAGGCTCAAGACATTGAACGCACCTTCAAGAGCCGGGGTTTTCCGCCTCTTCTCCGCGGCAGTGGCGAGACGTTCAAGAAGGCCGGGGCCCTGGTGGAAGCCGCACGATGTTACGCCCAGATTGGCGAGAAACAGGAAGCGCTTGCCCTCCTGGAAGACTGCTACGAGCACCGCTGCACATCCATGGCGACTTTGAAAGCAGAGCCGGATTTCGACGTTCTCCAGCAGGAACCTCGCTTTCAGGAATTGTTGCGAAAGATGGGACTTTTGTAGCCGTTAGCCCGGCCTGTTGTATTCACGGCAGCGCAATTTTCTGTTGCGTCCCGAGCGTTCGTTCGAGCGCAGTCTTCAGATCATCCGGCTTGAATCCGAACGGCCCCGGCTTGCTCTTGTAGGCGACGCGTCCGTTTTGATCGATCAGGTAGAGGCGATCCGGCCAGCCCGTATAAGCCTGCTCGGTTGTGTTATTGAATTCGTCGAGCACCGCAGGGAACTCAATGCCGAGCTTGCGCACGCAGGCTCCCGCCACAAAGGCCCGCTCCTCCAGGTTCTTCGGACTGGCAAACAGGACTTTGTCCTTGATATTGCTCTGCATTTGCCAAACATCCGTTGGATGCGCCTCGACGATATAGACCGCGAAGAACCCAGCTTGATTGCGGTATTGCTGGTACAGCTTGTTGAGGGCAGGAACCTCCCGCCGGAAAGGCGGTCACGTGTAGCTGCCGAATACAAGCACGACAGGCTGGCTCTTTGCCGCGAAAGACGAAAGCTGGATCCGTTCGCTGTGGTCGAGCTTCATCAGGGAGAAGTCAGGCGCCTGATCTCCCACTTGCAGCGTTCCGGCCCGGGCTCGCATCCAGAGCGTCTCAAACGGAAAGAGCAGGAATGCCACCGGTCCGGGAATCTTCGCCATGACCGCAGCGAACTTCTCCGGCGGCCGGAGCATGACACGATAGATCGCGATCGTGCCCGCCACCCAGAGCACGGCCAGCACCAGCAACCCGATCAGCACGCGCCGCAGGATGGTCTTGCGATCGACTCTCATTGCATTTCCTTTTGTAGCGCCGGCGTCCCGCCGGCTGTCCCGAGGGCATCCTGCCCTCGGACGTAAGCAAAGACTCGCCCTGAGACAAACTTCGCTAATACAAGAACTTCAACGCGAACTGCACCAGCCGCGGCGATCGCGCCGCCAGAATTTGGTTGAACGTCGGCGAGCTGATATCGCTGTCCGGCAGCCGGAAATTCGTGCGGTTCAGAATGTTGAAGAATTCCGCGCGGAACTGGAACTGCTTCGATTCCGTCACCCGAATGTTCTTGAAGGCCGAGAAGTCCCAGTTGGCATACCCCGGTCCTTCCGCGATGTTGCGCCCAGCACTACCAAACTGCAGTGCCGGAGAGTTGGGATCCTGGATAATCCGCTGAAATGCATCGGCATTCAACCAAGCATTGAGGGTACGCGGGCCCGAGTTGGGATTCTGTCCGGCCACCAGGTTTGGACGATTGGCGGAGAATCCCGTGATCTCGGGTGCTCCACCTTGCAGCGAAGTGTCGTTCGAATCGAAAACGGTAAACGGCGTGCCGCTCATCAACGTCGCAATTCCGTTCACTTGCCAGTTCCCCAGAATCTGCTGATACCAACCGTGGGGCTGTCTCCAGAGCGGCAGACTCCATTGGTAGCTCAACACGAACCGGTGCCGCGCGTCGAACAACGAGGGTCCGCGTTCTGCCGCCAGGTTCAGCGGATTCTGCGCGAGATCGTTTTCACCCGCGACCGGACGAGCCGCCGACCCCGTCATGTTAAACGAGGAAACATCATCAACCGCTTTCGAGTAGGTGTAAGACGCGAGGAACGAAATCCCGTGAGTGAAGCGCTTCTTCAGACTCGTCTCCAGCGCGTTGTACGACGACGCCGCGATGCCAGCAATTAATCCCGTTGAGGAGTAAATGCAACTGCTGGGCGGATCATTCAAAGTGCAACCCGAATAGAGGCGCCGCTGATCCGCATTCCCCGAGGTCGAAATCGGTTGGCCGGAACTGTCGAAGCCTGGCACGTAATTCACCGCCGGATTGCCCTCGATGAAGCGCGGCAACCTCGTCCCCTTGGTGCCCACGTATCCCACTTCGAAAAGCAGATCCGAGCCAAACGATCTCTGGATGTTCACGTCCCAATCTTGCGTGTAAGGCAGAGAGAGATTGGCATCGAGAGTCAGATTTGTGAGCGGCGTGGCGAAGGTCCCGGGTGCTGGCGGATTGCCTAGAAACGGGTCGCTGAAGTCAGGCGGCACGCTGATCTGTGCCGTTTGCAGGTAAGGCGGTGCACTGATCGGAGACTGCAGTGGTCCACCCTGCCCCGTGTAGTAGGGCTCGTAGAAGATTCCGTAGGCTGACGTGATCAGCCACCTCGAACTGCCGGTTGGATCCCACGCCAGTCCAACCCGCGGCGCGAACCCTTTCTTATAGGTTTGAATCAAGCCCGCTGGGACACCCTTGTCTCCGGGATATAGGAGTCCGGGTGGCGCATTCGGCACGACCGTCGATTGCCGTCCCGGAATGAAGAGAGTTTGCCGGTTCTTGATCTCGGTGTAGGGGAATGGCAAGTCATAGCGCAACCCGAGATTCAAGGTCAGGCGCTTCGAGACCTTGTAGGTGTCCTGCACATAGCCGTTGAGGGAATTGCCGCGAATTCCCCGCGAAAAATCGCCTCGTCCTTGCAGGAAGAAGATGGGTTGACCGAAGAGGAAGCTGGCAAAAGAATCGGTAATCGGAAATGGGACAAAGACAAAGAAACCGTTCGTGGCAATGCCCTGCAGCGCGTTTACCTGCAAATGCTGGTATCCACCACCGAACTTGAGTTCGTGCTGTCCGCGCACCCAACTGAGCGAGCCTGAATAATCAAAGGCGTTCTCGTAGGTGTTACGTGGCCCGGTAATTGGGTCTCCCACTGTGGTGTAGCCATTCACCTGGATGAACGGTGGACCTTCCGCCGCCGGCAGGCTTGGCTCATAGCCGAACCCAAGACTGGCAGGACTGGTGTGGTTCAGATGCTGGTCGAACAAGAATTTGTTGCGCAGGTACGAGAAGCGGAACACGCCCACCAGTGCCGGGGTGAAAGTATGTGTGGCCTGTACCACGAAATTCTGTGCGCGATGATCTTCCCCCACCGGGAATCCGGGCACGCTCGCCCCCGAGGTCGAGAGTGGATCGAAGCGGTCGCCGTCACTGAAGAAATAGTGGAAGTTCAGCGTGTCTTTGGGGGACAGATAATGATCTAGCCGGATGCCGAACTGGTCGCTGTTCTCGCGCAGCGTCTCCGTGGAGTTGAAAATGTTCGTGCCCACGTTGGGTTCCGGGAACAGGCTCAGCAGATTCAACGCCAGCGGGTTCAGCTGCGGTATCTGGTTCAGCAGGTTATTAAAGGGCACCGGGGCGTTGAAAAAGATGTTGAACAGCTGATTAATGGGCTGACCGGTGACGGGATCTCGGTCTCTGCAGATGCCCGCCGTCGGACCAGAGGTGTCAAATCCACCATGGCACATCTCCGAAAAGTCGCCCTGCCTCTGCAACAGCGAAGGCACTGTGCTGGGAATGGTCTCGCCTTGCCGGTTGCGGAAGCCCTCGTAGTATCCAAAGAAGAAGGTTTTGTCTTTTCGGATCGGCCCGCCGATGGTCGCGCCGAACTGATTCTGCTTCAACGGCTCCGTCGTCCTGGCAAAATGATTGGTGGCGTCGAAGGCGTCGTTCCGCAGAAACTCCCACAACGCGCCGTGAATCGAGTTCGATCCGGAACGCGTGATGATGTTGGTGGTCGAGCCCAGGCTGTCTCCGAACTCGGCGGGAGCGTTGTGGGTGAGAATCCGGAATTCGCTGATGGCATCCACGGGTGGCTTGAGGACGAAGCCGCCGTCGACACCGTTGAAGTTGTTCGCCCCATCAATCAGGAAGTTGTTCGATTCCGGCCGCTGCCCGTTGACGGCATAGGCCTGCCCTTCGCGTAGAGAGCCGCCGGCTTCCGCCAGTCCCGGAGTGAGTGGCACGACGCCCGGCTGAAGAACACCCAGTTGCGTGAAATTGCGTCCGTCGAGCGGCAAGTCCACGACTTCGTGTTCCAACACCGTCTTGCCCAGGCTGGTTACCGAACCTTGAATCAGTTGTGCATCCGCCTGCACGATGATCTGCTCGCTGCCCGCGCCGATGGCCAGTTTTACGTCAACTGTGGCCATTTCGTTGACGTTCAGCGAAATTCCCTGCTGGACATACTTCTGAAAACCTTTGGCCTGCACCTCCAGCTGATAATGCCCGACCGGCAACTCCACCAGCACGTAGGCCCCGTTTCGATCGCTGGTCGTTGAGCGTGTGAGGCCAGTTTCGTTCTGTTTGACGGTCACAGTTGCATCGCGCACAACTGCGCCGCTGGGATCGCTGACCACGCCGCGAATGTTCCCGGTGATCTGTTGAGCGATCGAGGTTAGATCGCTAAGCAGGAGAAAGAAGACACAGGACCAGAGACGGCCGCGAGACATGAATCCCCCTCGACTCCATTGCTCGTCCGCAAGTGGCGAGTGCTGGAATGTTTCAGGACGACGGATTTCACCCCAAACGAAGTCCCGCGATTATTAGAAAGGCAACGTGGAGGGTCAATAATGGAAAAGTGCTATGGAGTCGGGTCGAATGCGTTCTTACGACGGAGACACAGAGGCACAGAGGAAAGCTTTTCTAATTTGCCTTTCCCCGTGTCTCTGTGCCTCGGTCGCGAAAAAGACTTAGGAAAAAGTAGTCCGGCGAGTGAGTTGATCGCTTCGTCGTCGAATTGAAAAGTGGTTGTCAAGATCCAAGTTGGGAATCATGCGCAAGCGCTTCAAAACAGGCCGAATTTAGGTGAGCTAATATACAAATACATATGTATGCCAAATGCTATAATAGAAAGCGGAAGGAGATGGCACGCAGCGCGCGCTCCGGGCTTAACCGCGCGACGTTCGTCGGACACCAGAGCTGCGGGAGACTGTACCGAACATCGAAAGCGGGCTTCCCGTCCGATTCCTCGGACGCAAACCGCAGCGGGAGTGATCACTCCACATCGCTTGGCGCCGCCGCACTGGCAAGACAGGTTGCGGACGGCGGAAGGAGTTGGGCAGGGAGACCAGGAAGAACCATACGACTCTGAGAGCGGTTTGGTTCTTGTGTGGCGGAAGGTCATCCAGGGCTAAGCCAGCAACTCATTTACGACTGTCATCCTGAGCGAAGATGGAGGCGCGGCCACGAAGCGAGTCGAAGGACCCCGCGTTCCTCGACCCCGCCACCTACGCCGCGAGGCATTCTTCATTTGCCGGGTTCACAGAAAAAACTAAACGGGCCTAGGATTCTTGCAGCGAAACCGCTGCGCTGGAAGGAATTTCAGACGGCCTGACGAAGGGCATCGGCACAAAGACTGCTGATCTCACGGACGCCTTCGCACCACTTCGTCACGCGACAATCTCACCCGTAAGCGCTTTCCCCTTGCGATCGCCGGCACTCGAAACATCCCATACTCCATCGAACTTCACGAAGTAGGGCTCCACAGAAATATCGGGAAAGTTCTGTGTCAACAATTGCGCAGCGCGATGCAACTCTCCACGATGGTGCTCCGCCTCGGCCGCGCGATCTCCCTGGAAGTGCGCCAGGCCGCCATAGGTCGCACAATCGGAATGACTCATCACCAGCACCCGCTTGGTCTGATGCAGCCGGATCGACATGCGCACCTGCTCGAGAATGAAATCCTGCTCAAAGTCATTGCGCGGGGAGGCCAGCGTCTTCGCGCCTCCTGCGACAATAATCATGTCGGCACGCTCAATCCCCTGCTTGCGCAGAAACTTCCGCACCGCCGTACTGATGCGATGGTCGAAACAGCCGAGCACGGCCGCGTCGGCCACGTAGGGATCGGCGGGGGAGTCGAAATGGAAGACCTTGCGCATATCGCTTGCCTCAGTGATTGTAGCGTGCAATCACATTTCAGTTCCTGTCGATACCCTCTTGTTTCGTTCCTTGCCATGATCTGTCGCCCTTTCGCGTCACCCAAGACTCGACAAGTGAATCGGGTATCAAGGCAAGCAGAACGAGGACTCCTCCTATGATTGTTGCATCGGGAGTTGGCAAGATCCGTCGCAGGCCATTCTCGCTAATCCGGGATCCCTGAATCACATTCGCGAATCCCTGGCAAAGAAGGATCCCCCCAATGCGACTACTCCCACGCGTGCACAAAAACGCTTCCCATCGACGCGAGATAGTCGCACTACGCTCCCCGCTTCGTCTTCAGCTCATTCAGCAGCTGCTCGATCCGGTCTTCCTTCTCGAGCGCCGCCAGGCGGTCTTCGACGTCATCGACCGCCAACTCCGCCTTCGCCTGGCTTACGGCTTCCGTGCGTGCGACCTTGTGCTTCATGCGGTCAAATGCCGCGGCTTTTGAGCCGTCGCCGATGTTCAGCTTGGCGTCGCTGGCTTTGCCGACAGCGCGGGCACGGTGTTGACGCGCAATCAGCAGGTCGGCCTTAGCGTTGGCTTCAGTCAGCTTTTGATCGAGCTGGCGCAGTGCTGTCTTCAGGTTCTCGACCTGGGCCTTCTGATCGGTCACCTGTTGCGCAAAGCTTTCGCTCAGCTCGCGATAGCTTTCCACGCGTTGCAGGGACGCGCGCGCCAGGTCGTCTTGTTTCTTGTCGACGGCCAGCTCGGCCTTGCGCATCCATTCCGCCACTTTGTCCTCGTTTTCTTTCTGCTTCTTTTCGAGCAGGTGCTGATCAGCGATCGCGATCGCCACCTGCGTCTTGACCTGCAGAAGCTGGTTCTGCATGTCGAGGATGACTTGCTTGATCATTTTTTCCGGATCCTCGGCCTTATCGATCAGGTCGTTGAGGTTGGCCCGGACTAATGTTGAGACGCGCTCTAGTAATGCCATATCACACCTCGGTTCTTGGTTCTCAGTTCTCAGTTTGGCTGTCAGCTATCAGCTGTCAGCTCTCAGCTCGGGTTTCGCGCGCTTCGCACTCGGGACATTTCTTCCGACCTACGGCTGCTCCCGCTGCGATGCCTACAAAAATTCCAGCAATCAACCAGACAGCAAAGTGACTGGACAGAACTGCCGCCAACGTGCCAATTGCAAAGCCAATCACGATGCTGAGGCCCAGGGGTTTGGATTTGCTCGCTGCTGCCATATGCAATTCCTTCCCGATGCTCGGCCGCTAGGTCCGAGACGATGGCGCCGATGGGGACGCGGGTTCAGAGCGCATGTCTTTGCTTGCACCACATTGGGCGATGCCCTTCTTTCCCAGGTTCCAGACCATCCCAATGACGACACCCAGTGCTGCACCGATGCCCACGCCCATCGCCAGATTGTGAAAGGCCACGCCGAGTGCGGCGCCTACGCCCATCCCGAGTGCAATGCCAGCTCCGAAATTAGGTTGTCGAATCATGATGGCTGCTCCTTCGTCATGACACTGTCGAGCTTCGCTCGACCGACGGGCGAGACGCCCGTCGCTTCACTCGTCGCTTCAGCGGTCACTCCACTCCAGCGGGACGGGCTTTCGCCCGTCCCGAGAGTGCAACTACTTTTTCTCGCCGTTGCCCGGCTTGGCGGCCTTGTCGCCGATCTGACGGACCTTGCCCATCAGTTCGCGGATGTCCATGCCCGAGAGCGTCTCGAACAGCGCGGGCACCTGCGCGGCCATCTTGGTCAGGTCGCCGGTGATTTTGTTCAAACCCGCAGCCTCACCGTTGCCCGTCGAAACCACGGTGATCTTGTCGACGTTCGCCAGCGGGCTGGCCAACGCCTTCACGACCTCCGGCAAGCCAGTCAGCAGCTTGTCGACGACCGCGGCCTGGTTGTACTCCTGGAAGGCCTCGGCTTTCACGTTCATCGCTTTCGCTTCCGCCTCACCTTTCTTGAAGATGATCTCGGCCTCGGCTTCACCTTGCTGGCGAATCGAAGCCGCGTGACCTTCCGCTTCGGCCATCAGGCGCTGTTTCTCGGCCAGGGCGAGCGTTTCGATCCGCTGACGCTCGATCTCGGCCTGTTTCAGCACGGTCGCGATCAGTTCTTTCTCGCGGCGATTGATCTCGGCCTCTTGCACCTTGACCTGCTGCTCTTTCTCGACCTGCTGGACTTTCACGCTCTCGGCGACTACTTGCTGCTGCATGATGTTGGCCTGGATGTCGTAGGCTTTGTCGGCTTGTGCCTGCTGTTTCTTGGTCACTTCCTGGTACTGCGCTTTCTTGATCTCCAGGTCGCGCTGCGCCTCAGCCTGCTTGGCTTGCGACAACGTTTCTGCCAGTACGCGCTCCTGATCCGCCTGTGCCTTGGCGACCGCGGATTCCCGTTGCGCCAGAGCACGCTTGATGGCCGTATCGCGTTCGGCCTCAGCGGCAGCCACGTCCGCGTCGCGCTTAATGCGCGCCACGTCCGGCTTGCCCATGTTGGTGATGTATTCGTTCTTGTCGCGCACTTCCTTGATGGTGAAGGAAATGACTTCCAGCCCCATCTTGCTCATGTCATCGGCGCACGTGGCGCGCATGCGCTCGCCGACCATCTCAGGCTGCTTCACGATTTCTTCCACCGTGAGCTGGCCGATGATGCCGCGCAGGTGGCCTTCCATGACTAGCCGGATCAGGCCTTCGCGCTCCTGATCGGTTTTGGTCAGGAACTGCTCGGACGCAGTCAAAATCGACTCCACATCCGACTTGACCTTGATCTGCGCCACCGCCTCCACCGTGACCGCCACACCCTGACGTGTGTAGAGATCCTGCTGCGGAGCCACGTCAAAGGACATCAGTTCGAGCGAAAGCTCCCGGCAGATCTGCACCATCGGCCACACGATCTTTCCGTGTCCTTTGACGACCCGCGTGCCGCCGAATCCGTAAACGATCAACGCCTCATGGGGTCCGGCCTTTCGATAGAGCCGGGCCATCGTGCTCATCAGCAGCATGGTCCCCAGAAGAACCAGTCCGATGATCACCCATCCTTCTGTTGGTATCCCGAATGACATATCGCCTCCTCCCACAATTCCAACCGAACTGTAAGACCGTTATGAATGCGTGAACTGCTTCATCTGATCGAGGTCGCGCACCAGGCGCGCCGGATCGTTGTGTCCTAAAAAAACTTCGCCGTTTTGTGTGCTGATATGCACAACCTTATTGCCCCAGACATAGGCCCGAGTGTTGCCAATGCCACGAATGCCGTAGCCGCGCAGCGCCATCCATTTCTCGGCTTGATATGTCTTGATCTGAGCTTGTGGGATTGACCTTAGGCGAAAGCCGAGCGTGCTGATCTCGACCCCAGCTGGCGTAATGCGATAGTGAAAACCATCCCAGGCATGCGCGGCGATGACCAGAAACAAAGCACACATCGCGGCAATGCCGACACGAATTCCCGTACGCGGCACGGCCAGCAAAACCGCGAACTCAAGGGCCGCGATTAGCCCGAATAACATCGCGAATAGCGTGGACCCATGCACCTCTTCGGCCAGCGTCTGTCCTTCGGGAAGCGCGGGCCCGCGTTGTGCACCCAGATAAATCACTACGAACACCGCGATCGCGATCGGAACACCCAGCAGAACCGGCGTCACGGTCACTGGCTGCCCGGTAAGGTTGTGCGCAAGCAGGCTGTGGTTTACATAGAAGATGCACCCAACCATCAGATAGAAAAATCCCAGCAATGCAAACGCAGGGACAGCAGGGCCCTTCAGCCTCTGTGCGACGTACGCAATCACCGTGAAAATCACCAGCAAAAACGCAGTAATCCCAAGAGCAAAGTAGAGCGACACTTCGCGCGACATCCAACCGTTGGGCCGGCCGTAGGCGTCGAAATGCGTCGCCATGCGGATGGGCAACTGGTCCCAGACCTGCCAGTAGCGCAGGGCGGTAAGCGGCAGCGCCAGCCACATCGCCGCGGTCAGCGTCATGAAAAGTTTGCGGTTCAAGACACACTCGATTCTTCGCCCGAAATCTCCGTCCACAGCCGCACGTAGGCGATTCCCCTCTCGTACCTGGTCACGACCACTTCGGTCCCCTTCGGAATCGCCACACCATCTTCGCTTCGCGCGCCACACGTCCTACGCGTGCCCGCCTGCGAATAAATGATTTCGCCCGTGCCGCCTTCACGTATCGGAATGGAAGTTCGTCCCAGCACTCCCACCATGCGATAGTCCGCCGGATCCATCTCCTCCTCATCCGAGATCAGCACCTTGCTCAAAAACAAAAACACAACCGAGGCGCCCATCAATCCGCTCACCAGGGCAATGCCCAGTCCGAGGACGACCCACAGGCTCGAGTAGCGCGTCAGCAAATAACCTGTTCCGCCAAACCACGCCAAGAACGCCGTCAGCGTGACGAAATTGAACGGCGAAACCGAAATGGTCGGCGTTGACTCCACCGTTCCGGCTGTGGCGACACCGGCGGCTGGAGCATGGCCCACTGCGACCGGCGCGTGAGGAGCTACCGGACCACCCACATGTCCACCCACAACCGGAGGATGTCCACCAAGCTCGACGTGGCCGATGCCATGGGGCAGATGAGGCAGATGCAGGTGCTGCGTGCCTCCTGCAAGGAATGAGACCACGCTGAGCGCAAAGCCCACGACAAAACAGATCAGATAGAAATCTGCCCAGGTCATGAGGACCTCCTCGCTTCCGCCACTCTGCGGCTGCGATGGTTCCGGCGCAATGCGTCGGGATCGAGCGCATCGAGCAAGCGCTCCGCCAGCCCCGGCGTATCGAGAATCGCACCCAGCAGCAGAAAGCAACTGCGCGTGTCGTGATGGCGGGCGACCTTAATCAGCACGTCGCTGACTTCGCGATCGCTGGCGAACCGCTCCGAACCCTGCAGCAGCCACACATCTAACTTCCCTTCCGTGGTGCGCAGGTCCGACACCAGTTCGGTGTGGTAGCCCTCCGGGTCATCCACCAGGAAGCCCGGATGCACCTTGAAAAAGCGCGCCAGCAACATGCGCGATGATTGCGTCATGTGGCGCCGCGAGCCGCGCTCAATCTGCGAGAGATAGGACTGACTGATGCTTTTGCCCAGTTCGTCCTTCACGGCGCGCACGATTTCCTGCTGCGTCATGGGGCGCCCCAGCTCGCGCAGCGAGCCTTCCACCTCGCGGAGGTAGCGGATTTTCTCGCCAAGCGTCATATCTCAAATCGCTATGTTTATATTGCAATTTGTAATACATGTCAAGAAGTGTATTTTTCAATGTATTCAACGAGTTACGAGGAGAAAAGCGAGGCGTCAGCGGCGAGCTACGAAGGCCAGAGCATTCCCGAGCGGCCAAGAACCGATTTGATTTTTCCGACGGTGGGCGGCAGAACAGGCGTGCAGGGTAATCTTCGGCAGCCTGCGAACTCGCGCCCTCCCGATGATTTCACGACAGGCTTCTTCACCGCCTTGTGGAGGCATGCCCTTCCCATATCCCCTCACGAGGAGCCCTTCGGCAGTCTGCGAACTCAGGCTCTCTCCGATGATTTCACGACAGGTTTCTTTCGCCTTGTGAAGTCGTGCCCTTCCAGATCCACTTCCAACAGAAGTTTCTTCCGCAGCCTGTAGACGCCGTGCCCTGGCCAAGCTTTTGGATCGCATTATTCCTACCCCCCTTCATCCGTGCAGGGGATTGTGGCGGGAATCGGATCGTCCGGCTACCGACAGCATTGCGATGGGTGTGACTTCTCACTTGGCGCGACGGTTATAATCCCCGGCCATGCCCATGAACCAACGCATTGCATGTTTTCTCAGCCTCCCCTGCATGCTTGCAGGAGCCTGCTTCGGCCAAGCGGCCGGGCAGAATGCACCTGCGCCCAAGTATCCAGATTTCCCCAGCGAAATTCCGGCGCAGTTCAAGCCCGCGACGGACAGTTTTGACTACACGCGTCGGGAAGTGATGATCCCGATGCGCGATGGCGTCAAATTGCACACGGTTGTTCTCGTGCCGAAAGGCGCTAAGGGAGCGCCAATCCTCCTCACGCGCACGCCCTACAATGCCGACAATCTCACCGGCCACGCGGACAGTACACATCTCGGCCCCGTTCTACAGGGTTACGACAACGCCACGGACGTAATCGTCGAAGACGGCTATATCCGGGTCGTGCAGGACGTGCGCGGCAAGCACGGATCGGAGGGCGATTACGTGATGAACCGGCCGCTGCACGGGCCGTTGAATCCCACGCCGGTCGATCACTCCACCGACACCTACGACACGATCGATTGGCTCATGAAGAACGTGCCGGAGTCGAACGGCAAAGTGGGAATCATCGGGATCTCATACGATGGATTCCTGCCACTGATGGCGCTGGTACATCCGCACCCTGCGCTGAAAGTGAGCGTGCCGATGAATCCCATGGTCGACGGGTGGATGGGTGACGACTGGTTCCACAACGGCGCATTCCGGCAGCAAGGATTGCCTTACATCCACGATCAGGAGGCAACGCGCGAGTCTAAAGTGCATTGGTGGTCGGGCCACTACGATGACTACGATGAATTCCTAGAAGGCGGGTCGGCCGGAGAGGTTGGACGCCGGCACGGGGTGGAGCAGACTGGATTCTGGAAAAAGATCCTCGAGCATCCCAGCTACGACGAGTACTGGCGCGATCAGGCGGTCGATCGAATCCTCGCCGCCCAACCGCTGCAGGTGCCCACCATGCTGGTGGACAGCCTGTGGGATCAGGAGGACATCTACGGAGCGATTGCGGTCTACAAAGCGATCAAGCCAAAAGATACGAACAACGACAAAGTGTTTCTCGTGCTGGGACCGTGGCATCACGGCCAAGGGATTGGCGACGGAAGCACGCTGGGTGCGCTGAAGTTTCACGCCGACACTGCGCTTCATTTTCGGCAGGAGATTCTGCGTCCGTTTCTTGCGAGGTATTTGAAAGACGGGCGCGTTGACGTTCCTCCCGTCTCCGCCTTTGAAACTGGCACCAATCGTTGGTTGCGCCTGCGCTCCTGGCCCGCAGGCTGCGAAACTGGATGCACGGTTAAACCAACGCGTCTTTATCTGCAGGCGGGTCTGAAGTTGGGATTTGAAGCTCCAAGATCAGGCGATGCAGCCTATGAGGAGTACGTCTCCGACCCGGCGAAGCCTGTGCCCTTCGTCTCGCGGCCCGTGCGCATCAACGATGGCTCGGTCTGGAAATATTGGCTCGTATCGGATCAGCGTGAGGCATCGGGGCGTCCGGACGTGTTGGCCTTTGTCTCGGACAAGCTGACCGAACCGATCAAGATCAGCGGACAGCCTATTGTGAATCTGATCGCTTCGACCAGCGGCACGGATTCCGATTGGGTGGTAAAGGTGATTGATCTTTATCCCGATGAGGTGGCCGGAGACGCGGCAATGGGCGGATTTCAATTGATGGTTGCAGCGGACATCTTCCGGGGCCGGTATCGCGAAAGCATGGAAACTCCCAAGCCGATCGAAGCGAACAAGCCTCTTCCCTTCCGCTTCGCGCTGCCCACGGCAAATCACGTATTTCTGCCCGGACACCGCATTATGGTGCAGGTGCAGTCGAGTTGGTTTCCGCTGTACGACCGGAATCCTCAAACCTTCGTGCCTAACATTTTCTGGGCAAAGCCGGAGGATTATCGGAAAGCTACGCAACGCGTTTATCACGAGGAGGGACAGGCCAGTTTTGTTGAGCTTCCTCTTGCATCGAAGTGAGGTGAGACTACTTCGCGAGCTTCACGGTCCAAAGCTTTTCACCGCAGAGATCGCGGAGAATAGCCGCACAGGGCGCCGAGTGATTCCGCAGAGCGAGTGGAGAGGAGCTTAACCGCAAAGGGCGCAAAGAAGAGCCGCGGAGATCGCGAAGCAAAGACCGTCTTCTATGAAGACTTCTTTCGTGCATGCGCGGTTGATGACTTTATTCCGACAGCAACTCGTAGTGCTCCACCATCGGTCGGCGGTCGATCAGGAATTGCTCGTCTTCGGGATAGTAGACCGCCTTTTCGTATTCGGGGCCGGCGAAGGCCTTGATCGCGTCCCACGATTCCCACAGTGTGAGCAACAAAAACTCACACTGTCCGTTCGCCATTCGGCGTAACGTGTGGACGCCCTTGTTGCCTGGAGTTTCAGCGTACTCCTTCAGCCCGGTTTTC
>Ga0075424_100001459_pt1 | contig 20786 bp, 17 predicted proteins | sample SoiMethybrSBSTD3_FD_75301 | JGI IMG/M metagenome (GOLD analysis project Ga0075424, IMG submission 75301) | Bulk soil microbial communities from a Populus tree surrounding site in Tennessee, USA - Soil MetaG P. TD hybrid SBSTD3 | ecosystem: Environmental > Terrestrial > Soil > Tree plantation... | reverse complement strand
TGCCGGGCGTCAACCGGTCGTGTGGCGGCGGTTCGCGCGGGCGACGGTGCAACCGACATGAGTACCACGTCGCTCGGCTCGTTGTTGCGCTCGGTTCGCGCGGGGGCTGCGCCCGTCAGCAAGACGCTGCTCTTCCGGAGCGGCGCGCTGGGGGCGCTGAGGGCGGTGCGTCCGGATCACCAGCTGCCGATCCTGCGTTATCACGCCATCTGCGGCCCGGAAGGGGACGATTACGCGGAGGCGTCGATCTGTGTCACGCCGGCTGCGTTTGCGCAGCACGTGGAGTATCTGACGTCGAAGTACACGGTGGTGGCTCTGCCCGAGGCGGTGCGCCGCATGCAGACGGGAAAGCCGCTTCCTCGCAACGCCGTGGCGCTCACGTTCGACGATGGATACGCGGACAACCTTGCGGCGGCGCGGGTGCTGCACGAGCACGGCGCCACCGCCACCTTCTATATCACCGCGGGATGCCTCTTCGGCGAGATGCCCTTCTGGCCGGCCGAGATACGTCAGCTGATTGCGCGGATCGGCGCGCCGGCCATTCATCTGACGGCGACCGGACGGGACATCTCGATACCGTGCGGCACCCGCGCGGCCCGGCAGGCAGCCGCCAGGACGCTCGCTCGACTGTTCAAGTCGCATCCCATTCCCGTCCGCGAGGCGCTGCGCGAGCAGCTGCGGGAACAGGCCGGCCGGCCGGTCGCCGCGTCGCCGATGCTCACCTGGGATCAGCTGCGCGAGATGCACCGCCTGGGCATGACGATCGGGGCGCACACGGTGACGCATCCGAACCTGCCGAGCGCCGGTCTGGCGGACGCGACGGCGGAGATCGTCGGGTCGAAAGCGCGGCTCGAGCGCGAGATCGGCGCGGAAGTCACGATGTTCTCGTATCCGAACGGCGGCGCGGAGCGGTATTACACACCCGACCTGCAGCGGGTCGTGCGCGAGGCGGGGTACACCGCGGCGACGACGTCGTTCAACGGCTTCGCCGGACCGGCGAGCGACCCGTACGCGCTCGAGCGCGTGCAGGTGGCAGAGCGCCTCGACGATCTGGTGTTCGCGCTCGAAGTCGAACGGTACTTGTTCAAGCCGGTGGCTCGGAAATGAAGAAACTTCCGGTCGTCTACCTTGCGGGATCCGGGCACACCGGGTCGACGCTGCTCGCGTTGTTCCTCGACGCGCATCCGCGCATCGTGAGCGTCGGCGAGACCGCGTTCAAACGCAAGCTGCAGGGCTCGCGCGGCGCGGCGCTGACGTGCACGTGCGGCGCCCCGTATTCCGAGTGCGAGTTCTGGCAGAAGATCTTCCGCGGCGTCACCGCCGCGGGGTACGACTTCAGCCCGGAGCAGTGGTCGAACGATTTTCGTTACAAGGGTTGGCTCGCGCATCGGCTTTTCAGCCGGTATTCCGCGCGGCCTGCGTTGCGGCTCGCACAGACGGCCGCGGGCGCGCTGCTTCCACGGCACCGTGCGCGCGTCGAACGCGTGCGCCGGGTGAACGTCGAGTTCATTCGAGCGGTCCTGCGCACGGCGGACGCCGATGTGTTCTTCGACACATCCAAGCGAGCCATGCGCCTGCATCAGCTCCTGCAGACGCCCGAACTGGACGTGAAGGTCATCAAGCTGGTGCGCGACGTTCGGGGTTATGCGTCGTCGGCGAAGCGGCGCGGCGGCGCTGTGCCCGAGGCAGCGCTCACCTGGCGGAAGGATCAGGAAAACCTGGATCGGATTACCCGCGACCTGCCGGCCGCGCGGGTGATGCTGCTGCGCTACGAAGATGTGTGCCGGGACCCGCGGACCTGGCTCAAACGCGCGTATGCGTTCTGCGGCGTCGATCCGATCGAGCCGCCCGATTTCGTGGTCTCGCGCGAGCACCACGTGCTCGGGAACAGCATGCGCCGGAACGACAGCATCCGGATCCGCTTCGACGAGAGCTGGCGAACATCGCTGACCGTAGACGAGCAGAAGCGGGCGATTGCGATCGCGGGACCGTTCCACGCTCGCAATGGATATTCGCTGACGTGATGACGATGCAGACTGTCCGAACCACGGCGCGCAATCCACGGCCTCACGTGCTGGTGGTGGCCTATTGCTTTCCGCCAGAGGGGTCGATCGGAACGCAGCGCACGCTCCGTCTCGTTCGGGAGCTCACCGCGCGTCAATGGGACGTGACGGTGCTGACCGGAACGCTGGCGACCTATCCGGCAAGCTCGCCGATCGATCGAGACCTTGTCGACCGAGTGCCGCCGGGAGTCGAGGTTGTCCGCGCGCCCGTGCTGCGCCCGTTCGACCGAGCGTCGGCGAGCATCGACTCCGGGCGGCCGAAGGCGTCGTCGGATCAGGGGCCGCGAAAGATCTCGCGGCTTCGGGAAGGCAAGCGGCAGCTGCAGGCGCTCCTGCGGATTCCGGATCAGCATGTTGGATGGATCCTGCCCGCGGTCGCGAAGGGGATCGCCGCCGGTCTGCGCCGCCCCCCGGACGTGCTGTATTCGACTGCACCGCCGTGGACCGGACAGCTGGTCGCGCGCGCCCTCGCGTCCGCGCTGGGATGTCCCTGGGTCGCAGATTTCCGCGATCCCTGGGCCCGTGCGCCGTGGCGGGAAGGCTGGCAGCCCGCCGCTCGCCGCGCGGCAGCCGTGTTCGAACGATCGATCGTGGGGCGCGCCGACGCGGTCGTCTTCACGACGCGGACGAACATGGAAGAGTTCTCGCAGCACTACGGAGCCGCGACGGCCGCGAAGTTTCACCTGGTGCGCAACGGCTGCGATCGCGACGAGTTCGAAGGGCTCGTGCCGCTGCCTGGCGACGGACGATTCACGATGCTCCACGCGGGCTCGCTGTATGGCGGCCGCAAACCGACGGCGCTGTTCGCCGCGCTGGCGGCGCTGCGGGACCGCGGCGTCGTGGATGCGCGTTCGTTCTGCTTCCGTCAGATTGGCAGGGTCGCGCTTGCCGGCTTCGACATGGCGGAGGAACGCGACCGGCGGGGCCTTCAGGGCATGGTCGAAATCCTGCCGGCACAGCCGAGGCGTGACATCCTCCGCGAGATGATTTCGGCGTCCTGCCTGTTGCTGCTGCAGCCAGGCACGACGGTCTCCATTCCCGGGAAGCTGTTCGAGTACCTGACGGCGGGGCGGCCCATTCTCGCGCTGGCGGAAGAAGGGGAAACGTCCGACATCGTTCGCGAAAGCGGCCGAGGGATCGCGGTTCTCCCGGAAGACCAGCCGCAGATCGAAAACGCGATCGAACAGCTCCTGAAGAACGCGCGCCGTGCCCACGCGCCGGCGATTGCAGACGGCGACGGCGAGCTCCGAACCCGCGAGCTCGCGCGCGTGCTGGAGTCTGTGTGCCGCGCTCCGCTGCCGTCGTGCGCTCCGGCAGCGAGCCCCGAGGGTCGCACGCGATGATGGCGAAGGCGCGTCCCATCGATCGGATCGCCGTCGTCGGCGCCGGCAGCTGGGGTACGACCGTCGCCAATCTGCTGGCCGGCAAAGGTTTCGACGTGCACCTGTGGGCGCGCGAAGCGGAGATCGCGCGCGAGATCACGAACCACGGCGAAAACCGCCGGTATCTGCCGGGCGTGGCGCTCCATCCCAATCTCAAGGGCGCGACGTCGCTGGGAGACTCGGTGCAGGCCGCCGATCTCGTGGTGTTCGCGATTCCCGCGCAGTCGCTCCGACAGGTGATTCGCTGCGCGCGCTCGTTCATCGCCGACGATGTGGTCATCGTGAATCTGGCGAAGGGCATCGAAGAAGGGACGGCGGCGCGCTGCTCGGAGATGGTCAACGAGGAGCTGAAGCAGTCGAACCCGGTCGCCGTCCTGTCGGGACCGAACATCGCGTGGGAAGTCGTGCGCGGCGTCCCGTCGAAGGGCGTCGTCGCGTGCAGCAACTTCAGGTATCTGGGACTGCTGCAGGACGTGTTCTCGACCCCGTGCTTCAAGGTCTACGAGAACCCGGATCTCGCGGGAACGGAGCTCGGTGGAGCGCTCAAGAACGTCATCGCGATCATGGCGGGCATCGGCGACGGCCTCGGCTACGGCGCCAACACGAAGTCGGCCATCATCACGCGCGGCCTGCAGGAAATGATCAGGATCGGCGTCGTGATGGGCGGGCATCGCGACACGTTCCTGGGTCTGTCGGGCATGGGCGACCTGATGGCGACCTCGCTCAGCGAGCACAGCCGCAACCGGCGGCTTGGCGAGTGTCTCGGCCGCGGGGCCACGCTCGCGGAAGCGGAAGCCGCGCTGAACGGCCGCGTCGCCGAAGGGGTGAAAACGACGAAGGCGCTCGTGGAAATCAAGTCAGCGTTCCGTCTGGAAACGCCGATGGTCGAGAACGTGCACCGCGTTCTGTTCGAGGGGCTCCCGGCGCGCGATGGTTATCTGGCGACGTGGAACTCGTGCGAACGCTTCGAGGGAGACTGAATGACCCTGGTATTCACGGCTGGCGTGTGGGACATCCTTCACATCGGTCATCTGAATCTGCTTCAACGGGCGAAGGCGCTCGGCGACACGCTGATCGCGGGCGTGCTGACCGACGAAGCCGCTGAACGCTACAAGCCGCGTCCGGTGATGCCGTTCGAGCAGCGCCTCGAGCTCGTGCGCGCGCTGCGGATGGTCGACGACGTCGTGACCGTCCATGACACCAACGCGACACCGGTCCTCATCGAGCTCGACGCGGACATTCTGGTGCACGGCAGCGATATCAGCCATAAGGCGGGCTGGGAAATCGGACAGACGTGGATGCGTGAGAACGGCAGACAGTTCGTGGTGCTTCCGTACACCGAAGGCGTGTCGTCGACGAGGCTGAAGGATGCCGTACGCGCGCGCGCGGTCTAGCACGCCGATGGTCGAGGCGCCGGATCTTCCGGCGGTTGAGCGGCCGGTTGCCGTGACGCCGGAGCCGGCGACGTTGATCCTGATCGCCAGTGCCGGCCACTCTGGATCGACGCTGCTCGATCTGCTGATCGGAAATCATCCGATGGTCTCGAGCGCGGGCGAGATGAACCGCTTGACGCTGCATGCGGCGGATCGCGTGTGCGCCTGCGGCGCCACGGTGACGAGCTGTTCGTACTGGAACGACGTGCGCGCCGCCCTCTCGAAGAGCCGTCATCGCACCGGTCTGATTCCCTGGGAGGAATGTCACACGGACATCCCTCCGCAGCGCCCGATGTTCACGCTCGGCATTGGCGACGCGTCCGAGCTGTCGAGCGGCGGCCCACTGTCCGCTGAAATCCGTCACAAGTTGACGGAAGCAGGCGTGACGATCGGCGAGCATGCCGTGCTGTCTCGCGGGGGCGTCCGCGATTTCAAGTGGCGGTTGACGGATCCTGGCACGGGCAAGACGTGGATTCTGCGTCCATCGGACGGACGTCTGGACGTGTACGGTGAGACCGTCGCGTGGAAGAAGCCTATCCGCCTGGTGCCGGAGCCCCTGGAGCTGACGCTCGCCAGCGGACTCGGTCCCGCGCTGCGCGGACTGCGTGCGGCGTCGCGGTCTGCCGCCGATTTCGTCCGCGTCGGCGAGAACAGCTGGGCCGTCGCCGACGCCATGGCGGCAGTGAGCGGCAGGCCCTTCGTGATCGATTCGTCGAAATCGCCGCTTCGCCTCAAGCTGTTGTACATGCTGCGGCGGAACCGCGTGCGCGTCGTGCATCTGGTGCGCGACGGCCGCGCGGTCACCGCCTCCGCGATGCGGCGGCGCGACATGTCGGCGGCGCAGGCCGCGCGCATCTGGAAGCGTGACAACCAGAACCTCGCGGTGATGCTCGCCACGGTGCCGTCTCGACTGAAGGTCCGCGTGCAGTACGAGGCGCTCTGCGAGGATCCCGCGCGGGAGATGTCGAGGATTGGCCGCTTTCTCGGTCTGGACTACACGGAGTCCATGCTCACGCTCGGCCAGCGTCCGGTTCACAACATTCCCGGCAATCCGATGCTGTTCAATCGAAGCCGCCGCACGATCACGAAGGATGAACGGTGGCGGCGTGATTTGTCGAACCGAGACCTCGCAGCTTTCGAGCGGGCGGCAGGTCGATTCAACCGCTCCTTCGGTTACAGGTAAGCGTATGCCCCGACTCTCGCTGAAGCGCCGTCTCCAGAGAAAACTTCCACGCGTGCTGAAGTCTGCCCGCCAGTGGATCCATGTGCTCGCCAACGGGCGGCGACCCGGGGCTCGGCTCGTGTTCGTCGTCGGCGCGCAGCGATCCGGGACGCGGCTGCCTCTGGAGATCCTCGATGAGTCGCCCGAGATCTCGACGTTCAGCGAAGGGACGGATCCGTATTTCGAGAGAGTGCTGCTGCGTCCGCTGGAGCAGATCGAGGACCAGGTCCGCCGAAGCCCGGCGTCGGTCATTGCGTTGAAGCCTATCTGCGAAACGCATCGCACGAACGAGCTGCTGGAGCGGTTTCCTCGCTCGAAGGCGATCTGGATTTTCCGCCACTTCGAGGACACCGTGAACTCGGCGACGGTGAAATGGACCTCGGGGCGCGCGGCCGTCAGGCGGCTGGCCACGCGGGAATTCAAGCCCTCGGACTGGCGCGCCGGCGGCCTGACCGACGAGAAACTGCGGCTCGTTGCGCGGCTCTACCACGAGGGGATGTCGGAGCACGAGGCGAACGCGGTGTTGTGGTACCTGCGCAACGATCTGTTCTTCGCGCTGGACGCCGCGCAGCGCGACGACGTGCTGCTGGTCCGATACGAGGATCTGCTGAAGGAACCGCGCGCGCACGCCGCGCGGATATTCGATTTCATCGGCGTTCCTGTTCCAGCGGGCGCGTTCGGGGCGATTCGCGGCGGCGAAAGGCCGCGCCGGCCGTTTCCGGCCATATCGGCGGACGTGCGTCGCCTGTGCGAAGACTTGCACCAGCGTCTGATCGAGCACTACCGCAGTGAACTGAATCTGCCGGCGTCAGCCCTGTCGGCGAGGAATCCTGTCCGTTCGCCGGCGACTCCGCTTGGTGCCGGAATTTCCCCGGAGCCCCCGAACCACCGATGAGCACGAGCCGGCTCGTGAAGCTCCGGGCGATGCGGCCGCGGGAGATCGCGCATCGCGTCGCCTACGGCGCGCGTACCGCGCTCGAGCGGCGCGCGCACGCGCGCGGACTCCTTGTTCCGCGCGAGCTGCCCATGCGCACGTTGCCGGAACGGACTGGCCGGCAGCGTTTCTTCGCCTGGCAGGACAATCCCGAGGGCTTCCGGACCCTCTTTCGCGCTCGCTACGCGACCGAGCTCGAGAAGTCCCGCGAGATCGCGGAGCGCGTGATTCGCGGTCAGGTCTCATTCTTCGGGGGGACATTCCGCGTTGACCCGGGTGTCAACTGGCACGCCGATCCGGTAACGGGCGCCGAGTGGCCGCGCCGCTATCATCGCGACGTTCCCGTGCACGGCGGCGACGTCGGATTCGGCGACGTCAAGTACGTCTGGGAATTGAACCGGCATCAGTTCCTCGTCGATCTCGCGAAGATCGCGTTTCTCGATCGCGACGCGCGGCACGCGAATGCCGTGCACGCACTCGTGCGGAGCTGGCGCCGGGACGTACCCTACGCGACGGGGGCCCCGTGGGCCTGCGCGTTGGAGCCCGCGTTTCGCGCGTGGTCGTGGATGTGGGCGTACGAACTGCTCTGCAGCGCAGGCCTGGTATCCGAGGACGATCATCGGGAGTGGCTTGCGGGGTTCTACGATCACGGACGGTTCCTCCATCGGCATCTGGAGATCTATTCGAGCCCCTACAATCACCTGATCGGAGAAGCGGCCGCGCTCTTCGCCCTCGGTGTGCTGTTTCCGGAATTCGACGAGTCGGGGCAGTGGCTGCGGCACGGCCGGAAGATCCTCGAGACGGCGCTGAGCTCGCAGTTCTTCGCCGATGGCGGCACGGTCGAGCAGTCGACCTTCTATCATCATGCGACGCTCGGCTTCTATCTGCTGGCGCTGCTGCTCGGCGAACGCAATCGCGCCGCGTTGTCCGATCGCGTCAGGCAGGTGGTCGAGCGCGCACTCGACTTCTCGATGGCGCTCACGCAGCCCGACGGCCGGATTCCCTCGATCGGCGGTGCGGATGATGGCAAACCGATCCGCATGGAACACCTGCCGTTCTGGGACTTCCGCCCGTACCTTGCGGCCGGCGGCGTGATGTTTACTCGTCCGGATTTCAAGGCCGCGGCGGGGCGCTTCTTCGAGGACGCGTTCTGGCTGCTCGGCACCGAAGGCGCGCAGCGCTTCGACAGGCTGATGTCGCGGGCGCCGGCAACCTCGGTGGCGCTGCCCGCGAGCGGCTACTACGTGGCGCGCAGCGGCGCGACACGCGATGCGGACTACGTCTGTTTCGATTGCGGCGTCCAGGCAGGCGGTCTCAGGAAAGACGACGTGCCGAGCGCCGCGCACGGTCATGCGGACTGCCTTTCGGCGATCGTCACGCTCGGCGGGCGTCCGGTCCTCGTCGATCCCGGGTTCTTCTGCTACAACGGCGACCCGCACTGGGAAGTCCACTTCCGCAAAACGGCCGCCCATAACACGCTGAGCATCGACGGCCGCGATCAGGCGCGACACATTTCGAAGATGGCGTGGACCCGCACCTACACCCCGGTCAGCGAAGGCTGGTCGGCTCTCGGGAAACGCGCCTGGGCCCGCGGGAGCCACGACGGTTTTGCTCGCGGCGCCGGCGGCGTCGTTCATCGCCGGACGGTCTGGTTGCGTCCCGATGGATACGTCGTTCTGTACGACGAGATCGTCGGCAGCGGCGACCATCTGGTGCAGGCCAATTTTCAGTTCGCGCCGGGCAGCCTGCTTCTCGACCAGACGGGCGCGCTCTATGAAGGCCGCTTCGAGATGATGTGGGCATGCACGACGAATCCGTCCGCGGTTGGCCGGTGCGGCGAAAACGCGCCGGACGGGGGATGGGTCGCGCGAAGCCTCGGCGTGCGCGAGGCGGCGCCGCGGTTGACGCTCGAGTTTCCATTTTTGGGAGGGCGTGCCGGGCTGCTGACCGTGCTGGCGGATCGGGAGCGGGTTGCCGGGTCCACCAAGCGGGTCGAGCAGCTGGTTCAGCATGCCGGTGTGCTCGCGGCGCGCATTCGCGTCGCCGGCGCGCACGACGAGGTGTTTGCGGCCGCAGGCGCCAACGTGCTGCCGCGCGGCGTCGAAACCGATGCCCCACTCGTGGCCGTTCGTGTCCGCGGCGGCCGCGTCGTGGACGCAGCTCAGGCCGCGGGGACGCGCGTGCGGGTTTCCGGCATGGACAGCGGCGAGGCGAGTCGTGAGCACGTCCTCGCGTCAGCTCCTCGAGCCATCTGACATGAGCGCACAGGCACCCCGGGGGATCCTGCAGATCACATCGTACCCGCCGCCACGCGCCGGCTGGGGCGTCCGGGTACAGTTTCTCAAGCGGTATCTCGAACAGCGCGGCCATCGCTGCGTCGTGCTGAACATCGGGTCGAGCCGCACGATCCCGAGCGACGAGTACGAGACCGTGCTCGGCGGCCTCGACTACGTGCGCAAGGTCTGGCGTTTCTCGAGGGAGGGGCTCGTCGCGCACGTGCACGTGAACGGCGCGTCGCCCAAAGGGTTCGTGCTCGCCATCCTCGCCCAGCTGCTGAACCTGGTGAGCGGACGGCGCTCGTTTCTGACGTTCCACGCCGGCATCGATCAGGTGTACTTCCCGCGGCCGAAGTATCCGCTTCTCTGGCCGGTCTTCTGGACGCTCTTCGCGCTTCCGCGCGCCATCATCTGCAACAGCGAGGAGGTCAAGGCGAAGATCGTCGAGTACGGGGTCAATCCGAAAAAGGTCGTGCCGATTCCCGCGTTCAGCACGCAATATCTCGACTCGGCGGGCGCCGGGCTTCCCGACGACATGGAAGCGTTCTATCGGCGCTTCGAGCACATCGTGTTTTCGTACACGAAGATGCGGCCGATGTTCTACCCCGAGACGCTGGTCGAAGGCTTCGCGCGGTGTGCTGCGGCCCGGTCCGATACCGGTCTGGTGCTCTGCGGGATCGCGGGACACATGGAGCCAGGAATCTGGGAAGGGGTCCAGGAGCGCATCGCGCGCCTGGGGATTGCCGATCGAGTGTTCGTGATCGAGGATCTCGCGCACGAGGCGTTTCTGCAGGCGCTCGGACGCGCGGCGATCTACTTGCGGACGCACGTCAGCGACGGCGTCTGCTCGTCGGTCCTGGAGGCGCTCGCGCTTGGCGTTCCCGTTGTAGCGACCGAAAACCACACGCGCCCTCGTGGCGTCATCACGTATCCCCCTGAAGACGCCGCCGCGCTGGGCCGAACACTGGAGGACGTGCTGGCGCGCCGCGATCAGATCGTCGCGACGATGGAGCGGCCCGTCGTGCGGGATACGCTTGCCGACGAGGCGCGGCTGCTGACGGCGTAACATATCTCCGCCGCGCGTGCGGCATCCCCGTGAACATCCTTTATCACCATCGCACCCTCGCGGACGGCGCCGAGGGCATCCACATCGACGAGATGGTGTCGGCGTTCCGCGCGCTCGGCCACCACGTGCAGGTCAGCGGGGTGGCGTCCCCTTCGCCTTCAGACGGCGCACGCAAGCCAGACGGGTTTCTTGCGGCGGCGCGTCGCAGCCTCCCGCAAGCGGCGTTCGAATGCGCCGCGCTCGCGTTGAACGTTCCGGAGTACGTCGAGGCAAGCCGGCAGCTGCGTACGGCGCGCGTCGACCTCGTCTACAAGCGGCACGCGCTGCTGGATGTCGGTGTGTCGGCGGCTGCGCGCCGCGCGGACGTGCCCCTGGTGCTCGAAGTCAACACGGCGTACTCGGCGCCGTCGGTTCGCGCGTTCGAGCCGATTCGTCTGCTTCGGGCGGCTCGAGCCGCCGAGCGCCGCGCGGTGCGATCGGCGGCGCTGGTTGTGGCCGTGTCGACGCCGCTCGCGGATTATCTGCGGGAACTGGCGGGCGCCGATCTGCCGCTGCTCGTGCTGCCGAATGGCGCGGACCCGGAGCGCTTCAACCCTGCCACCGCGGATGCCGCCGCAACTCGCGCGCGCTACGGCCTTCAGGGGCGGTTCGTCGTGGTGTGGGCGGGCGTGCTGCGTGACTGGCACGGTCTCGAGGTGTTGATCCACGCACTCGCCCAGCTGCGCGATGGCCACCTGCTGCTCATCGGCGACGGGCCGGCGCGGACGCGCGTGGAACAGCTCGCGCGCGCGCAGGGGGTCGCGGAGAGGGTCACCATCACCGGCCGCGTTCGGCACTCGGATGTTCCTCAATATCTGGCAGCGGCTGACGTGGCGGTCGCCGCCGGCGATCGAACGGGATTCGCGTCCCCGATGAAGATGATCGAGTACATGGCGATGGCCCTCCCGGTCGTTGCGCCCCGGCTGCGAAACCTGGAGGACATCATCGAGCACAATCGCACGGGCCTCTTCTTCAATGACGGGGACGCGCGCGATCTGTACGGCTGCCTCGAGGCGCTGAAGTCTTCGCCCGGCCTGTGCAGACGGCTGGCGGATGCCGCGCGCGTAGAAGTGACGACGAGGCTGAACTGGCGGCGGAACGCGGCCGCCGTTCTCGACGCGGTCAGGAAGCGATGAGCGCCTGCAGCTCGGCGCGGACGCGCACCCAGCGCTGCTCCTTGCGCAGGCGCAGCGCCTGGGCGCCCTGGCGGAACTGGCCGTAATCGCGGCGAAGCCGTTCGACCGCGCGGACGATGTCCTCCGGGGTATTGTCCACGTGGATCGCCCCGGCATCGAACGCTTCGCGAAGCACCCCCCAGTTCGAGATAATGACGGGAGTGCCCTGGTAGACCGCCTCCCACGCCCCCCGCAACATCGTGTGGTCGCGCGTTGTCAGTGTCATGACGGCGTCTGCCTGACTGATCAGCGAGGCGTAGGCGCCGTTCGAGAGAAAGCCCGTCAGGCGCACGTTGGGCGGCAGGTGATCCCTGAGCTCGGGTCGAAGCGCCTTCGGATTGCCGGTGACGTGAAACTGGACGTCCGGCAGGCGTCCCGCCGCGTCGAAGATGCTGGCGGTCGGTTCATCGGGGTTGAACGAGCAGACGACGGCGACGTTGAACTGGGGGGGAAGGGGATACGCCTCGGTCTGCTGAAACCGCACGGGAATGTCCGCGACGACGGTCGCGTGTCCGCCATGGCTTTCGACGAGCGCGCGGAGATGCTCGTTGTGGACGATCGTGGTTTTCGCGCGCCGGCAGAGCCAGAACTGGAGCCGTTGCAAGTACCGCCACCTCGGATGGAGGAAGGCGGCGGTGTGCGCGTCGATCACGAACGGCGAGCGATGCGTTGCGCAGTAGAGCCAGACGACGAGCGCCGCGAATACCGGCGGCGTCATGACGAAGACCGACGACGGGCGTTCCGCGGCGAGGATGCGCCACGTGCGGACCGCCTGCCCGATGTACTTCAACCATACCGTTGCAGGACGGCTGCCGAGCGACTCCCAGTACACCATGTGAGAGACGCCGCCGAGCTCGCGGGCAGTATGATCGCTGCGGCTGCAGTTGGCCGCCCAGGAAATGTACGTGATGGCCATCGGGCTACGTTGAGGATCCGGCGCGGCGCCGGCCAGTCGGGGAGCAGGATGCATTCATGCGTGTGAGCGTATTCGGATTGGGATATGTCGGGGCCGTCTCGTGCGGCTGTTTCGCGAACGACGGCATCGAGGTCATCGGCGTCGACGTGAGTGCCACGAAAGTCGCGATGATGAACGAAGGGCGCTCGCCGATCGTGGAGGAGCGCATCGGCGACTTGCTCGCGGCCGCCGTGCGGGACGGCCGCCTGCGCGCCACGACGGACGTCGCGGACGCTGTGCTCGCGAGCGATCTCTCGGTGGTTTCCGTGGGCACGCCAGGCAGCTCCAACGGCCGCATCTCGCTCGATGCGGTGGAGCGTGTGAGCGTGCAGATCGGCGAAGCGATCGCCCGGAAGCGCGGACGCCACCTGGTGGTGGTCCGCAGCACGGTGCTGCCGGGATCCGTCCGAGGCACGGTGGTTCCTGCGCTGGAACGCGCCTCCGGCCGGACGCTGGGCGACGATCTCGGGGTCTGCTTCAATCCCGAATTCCTTCGTGAAGGCAGCTCCGTCGAGGATCACTACAATCCGCCGTACACGCTGATCGGATCGTGGAACGCGAAGGACGGAGAACAGGCCGCTTCACTGTACACGAAGGTCTCGGCGCCGATCCATCACGTCAGCGTCGAGACGGCCGAAATGGTCAAGTACGCCTGCAACGCCTTCCACGCGCTGAAGATCACGTTCGCCAACGAGATCGGGATCGTGTCGCAGGCGTGCGCCGTGGACGGCCCCGCGGTGATGGGCCTCGTCTGCGCCGATACGAAGCTCAATATCTCGCCGAAGTATCTGATGCCGGGGTTCGCATTCGGCGGCTCGTGCCTGCCGAAGGATCTCCGGGCGCTCCTGTATCGCGCGCGCGAGGCGGACGTCGAGCTTCCGATGACGCGGGCGATTCTGGCGAGCAACCGGCACCAGATCGACCGCGCGATCGACATGGTCGTGGGCCTGAAGAAGCGCCGCATTTCGCTGCTCGGGATCAGCTTCAAGGCCGGCACCGACGATCTGCGCGAAAGCCCCCTGGTGACGCTGGCCGAGGCGCTCATCGGCAAGGGGCTCGACGTGCGCATCTACGACAGCGAGGTGTCGCTCGCGCGACTCGTCGGCGCCAACAAGGAGTACATCGAGCGGGAGATCCCCCACATCGCCTCGCTCCTGCTCAACGACCTCGCAGCGGTGGTCGACCACGGCGAGGTACTGATCGTCGGAAATGGCGCGCCCGTCTTCCGTACGCTGCCGCGCTATTGCCGGGCGGGGCAGATCGTCATCGATCTGGTCCGGATTCCCGGACTGAACGCGTGCGAGGGAATCGACTATCGCGGCATTGCGTGGTGACGCGCACATTGCTACACTCTCTTCGCACCCTGCTGAAAGCCTGCTGATTTTGCTCTGACGGATTTTAGATCCGGCGGCCGTTTCTGCATTTCTTCACGGCCCGCAAACACCGTCATTTTATTGGTCCCATTGGGTTTACCGGGTGGCACCCTGATTGCTCGAACCGGGGGGCCCCCAGTCTCAGAGGATAACTGTGTTCAACAGACTGATCATGGGCGCCCTCACCGCGTGCGCGTCCGCCTCGCTGCTTGGAACTGCCCCCGACGTGACCCCCGTCGAACCCACCGTTCCTTGCGCCCCTGTCTATCTGAAGCGGCCCACGGCGCCGAGCGGATTGCGGATCATCGGTGAGATGCTGCGGCTTCCGAAAGTCTGGATCGCCCCGGCGACGGCCGACGACGACTACGTCTCGGGCCCGCACGCCGCACCGGAGAGCCCCGCGCCGATGCTCGTGGATCCGAACGCGTATTTCGATACGCTGTCGCTGCGGAGCGAGTGCATGGTCGCCTACAGCCTGCGCGACATGAACATGCTCCTCGCGTTCATGGACCAGCCCAATCCGGACGTCAAGCCCTGGGACATCACCTACGATCCCCTGCACGATCCGGATTCGCGGCGCCAGGACGGCGCCAAGGTCGTGGTCCCCCAGGACATTCCGAGTCTGCCGAATAACGTCCGCCTGCCGATTCCCGACGTCGGGTCCAACAGCCTGTTCGTGACGTGGGATTCGTGGATGGGACGCGAGTTCTCGTACCAGTACACCGGCATCGGCAACTACAAGCATTTCCAGTTCACCAGCCCCGATCGCATCTGGACGGAGGTCAAGTCCGACTTCGATCAGGCGGTGACCGATTCCCCGGGCGCGGTCTCGATGGTCGAGGTGAGGTCGTACGCGCAGTTGGGCAGCGGTCTGCTCGGGCCGAATGTCACCAAGGAGCAGCCGCTCTCGCCGATGTCGTCGCAGTTCGCGATCATGCCAGAGAAGTGGACGCGCTACTGGGCGTTCTTCAATCCGGTCGGCGAGTGGTATGAGTTCAGCCTCTGGCTGGCGGATGCCGCACGCGGTCCGGTCCTGATCCTGGACCGGCTGCAGATCAAGCCGAATTACCCGTCGGGCGCGAGCGGGTGGCAGACGTTCTGGCTCGAATACAACACGTCGAGCCACGGCTGGGACACGGGGTTTCCGGCGCGCGTGGGCTACGCGCGCAACGTCGTCATGCTTCGCGGCCTCAGCCCGTCGACGGTCCAGACGCTGCTGCAGCGGCCGGTGGACTGATCGACGCGGCGTCTTCTATCGTGCCGGCCGCTGCAGCAGGGCCGGCACGTCCTTCGGGTTTCTCAACATCACCACATTGCGGACGTAGCCGACGCGCTCGCCGAGGTCCGCGCCCCCATGGCTGGAGGTGTTGTACTCCAGCCAGAAGGCGTCGACGCTGCCATTCACGCTGAGCTGACGGCGATCGATGATCTGCACGGGATCGTGGTCTTCGTCCGCCACCCAGAGGCTCACCAGATCCCAGTCGTTGGCGCGCTGCTCGATGAGCACCCAGTAGCGCGTCCACACCTCTGACCGCACGGTGAAGTTTCCCGCCTTGGGCGTCAGCGACCCGCCGCTCTGCACGTTCGGGCCGAGCGCGGTGCCCTTCGCTCCGTACGCGCGCGCATCGACCACGCCAAGATCGACGTGAGCGCTCTTGATCGGCGTGGACGGAGCGGGAGCCGCAGCCGGGGGCTCGGCGTTCCCCTTCTGCGCGCGTTTGCGGCCTGACTCTTTCCCGCGGGCCGCCGCGCCAGTCTCCTCTCCAGCAGCCGCAGCGCGCCTGTTCGCCTTGCCGGTTCGCGCGGCCTTGCCCGAGCCGCGTTCGTTTTCGGCATCCTTGAACTTGGTCCTCACTTCGAACCAGATCCGCTTCGCCGGCGAGGCGAACTGAAATGTCTTGTAGTTGGCGATGCCGGTCTTCTCGTAGCGGAATTCCGACCCGAACCAGGCGTCCCAGGTCACGAGCGTCGCGGTGCCATCCTCGGTCCCGATGGGCAGCCGCTCCGTGCTGTGCAAACTGACCTGGCCCGCCGGCACCACGAGCTTTGCCGCGTCCTGCTTGCGGGGATCGCGATCGCCGGCGGGATCGTAGGTGACGAGCTGCGTCGCCTTCGGCGAATGCTTGTACTTCTCGAGCTGCGCGTTGTCGCGGAGGCTGAACGCCGACATGCAGTCCGATCGCTTGATCAAGGCGTTGAAGTAGTCGTGCGCGGTCTTCGAAGTGCCCGCCGCGGGCGCGGGTCCCGGAGCGCACCCGTGCTTGTCCGCCGACGCAATGGCGCCGAACATGGCGGCGCCCGTCAACGCCGCGAACAGGGACGCGACGGCCGTTCTATGAATGATTCTCATGACGCTTGTTCTTTCAGCTCCCGACCACGCGATTCAATCGGTCGTAATCCGGCTCCGGGTCGTCCGTATAGAAATCCATGCCGAAGTCGCGGACGACCCGCAGGATTCTGTCGATTTGCGCGGCCGTGAGCACCTTCCGCCACCGCTCGATCGACTGCCGGTGCGAGGGCCCGGCGATCGCGCTGGTCTTCGTCGTCGCACTGGCGCGGCCGAGCGACGCTTCAATCGACGCCGGCACCTGAATGCCCCAATCGGCGAACACCGGCACGAGATCCGCGGCGCCGCGCGTCGCGAGCGATTCGTATGCGATCACGTGAAAGGGTCGCGGACGCAGGCTCATCGGCACGTAATTCATGACGCACCACCGCGCGGCCATCACCTCGAACGGATCCGTGAGGCCCTGGCACAGCTCGTCGAGGTGCGGGAACTTGCGGCGCGCGGCCCCCTGCTTGACCTTGGCCTGCGCGTCCTTTGGCGCCCAGCCCTGCGCCATCCGCGACGCGATTGTCGCGCACGGATGCCGCACGATCAGGACGGCGCGCCGGATTGGAAACGTGCCCAGGATCCACTCGATCATGTAGTTGGCCTGTATCTCTTTGACGATCCAGACCTTCGGCCGGATGGCGCGGCCGACCGGATTGCAGCTGCAAGTCCACCAGTTGAGCACCTGGCCGCGGAGCACCCGCTCCATGAACCGTTTCTGCTCCTCGGATCCTTCACCGGGGTTCAGGAGATCCGTCACGGGAAACCCTGCCGCCGCCGCCTCCGGCACCCGCTCGGTATGAAGGGGCTCGAACAATATCGCGGACTTCGGGATCGCGCTGAGGACTTCCGCCAGCCACGTCGTCCCGCTCCGGGCCCAGCCCATGACGACGATGGTGTTTCGAATGTCGTAGTCCGGATCAGCGGTGAGGTTGCCCAGCAACGGATTCAGGACGCTGCGGGACCCGCGAGTCGCCGCCGAGCGCACCGAATAGGAGCCGGGGATCGGCAGCTGCATGTCAGCTCCGCACCCGCGCGACGACCCGCCGGAATTTCTGCGGCACCCGCCGGATGCGATCGCGCGCGTTCGCGACCAGCAGCTGCCGCGGCCCCGGGACCTCGGGTGCCGCAGAGGCCAGCGGATAGCCAAACTCGCGCAACTCCTCCTGGAGGATTCCCTCGCACCAGGCGAGCTCCTGAGGCGGCAGCGCCTTCCATTTCCCGACTTTGTTCGGCCTGATCTTCAGCGCGGCAACCGCGGCCGGATCCGGACGCTGGATGCCGAAGTACGCGGCGAACTCCTCGACGAACTGCGCGGTCGCGCCGAGAAGCGTCTCGTACTTGACGTGATATCCGTCACGGCCGGCGCGCCGATACTCGCCGACGTAATGCGACAACTGCTGCTTGACGTACGCGGCCGCACACAGCGGCTCGATGGGGCCGAACCGCTTCCCGCTCACCGAGACGAGGTTGTCCCTGAAGTCCCGGGTCAGCAGGATGACCCTTCGATTCGGGATGACGTCGTCGATCGCGTGAATCGATTCCCACAGATCGTCCGACTTGATCCCGATGTGCGCGGCGCCGAGCGAGAACGCGCGATAGGTGTAGATGAGCCGCGCGAAGTCTGCCCCGCTGCGGATCGCCGAGGGCTGCAGCACGGCGTCCAGACCCTGCAGCGGCTTGCTCTTGCGAATGACGTTCTTGCTCGTCTTCCGGCGCACGGTCGACGGCCAGACCAGATTCTTGAAGTGCCGAATCTCGCGTTCCACATCGTCCCGTGTCGGATTGCTCCCGAGGCGTGCCGCGGCCTTGAAGACGGCCGAGCGGTCGCGCATGATCGAAAAGTTGAAGAGACGCGTGAGAAGCCGTCCAAGAAAGTTGGTGCCGGCGCCCTGCACGCCGAGAATCACGTAGACAGGCTGGTCGCGTGTCGTGTCGAGAAACTTCTCGAACTCGCTTTGCACGTCCGGGCGCGCGGGAACTCCTGTCGCTCGAGCGGTCACAGAACCTCCGCGGGATGCGCCGCTGCGGCGGCCTCGGCCGGCTGCGTCGCAGCAGGCTGCTGCCGGCTGGCCGCAAGCGTCCGCACGATGAGTCTGATCCACGCCACATGCTTGTAGACGGCCAGGAGCGCGAGTCCGGCGACCAGTGCGATGCCGGACACGTACGCCACGGCGATGACGGCGTAGATCGATTTGTAGTGGACCTGGCCCTTGAACGTCGCGATTCTGCGGCGCCATGACAGATCGCTCCATTTTTCGCCGCGCTCGTACATGTTGGCTGTGGTCGACGCGACGAGGCCGGTGAAGCCGATGTTGACCCGCAGCGTGGTGAGCCGCCGCTCGTACGCGTAGGTGTACATCGCTTCGCCGGAGATCAGGAGCAGCCCTATCGGCAGGACCCACGGCGAGTTCACGAGTTGCGCGGCTCCGCACACGTAGGCGGCCAGAAGCGAGTATTCCGTCGTCCGGTGGCAGACGCCGTCGAGCAGTTTTCCGCCGACGGGATTGGCCATCTTGCGCGCGCGGGCGATCTCGCCATCCACGCAGTCGAGGACGTATGTCAGGACGTACACGATCGGAATGACGGGAAGCAGCACCAGGTCGCCGAGGAGTACCCGGTAGACCACATAGCTGTTCATCGCGCTGATCGCGCCCCAGAGCACCGTCGTCTGATTCGCCGTAATCGGCGTTTTCAGCAGCAGCGCCGTGACGTGTCGCGACAGTTTCCGCGGCCAGAAGGCGGCGAGCACGTCACGGTGCTTCTGACTTTCGATGACTCGTGCGTCCATGGTTTAGAAGCTCGATTGACGGTGTACGACTGCCGTTCTGCTGATCGTCGCCGGAATCCGGGCGCCCAGCCGGCGCGTCGGAGCCGGAACGGTGACCACCGCGGGTTCCTTTTCAGTCATCGCGGTGGCGTGCAGACGACGCATCACGAACGCCAGCGAGCACATCCAGTACAGGGATTCGCCGTACAGGCGGCTCGTAAAGACACCCGCGATCAACGTCCCTATCAGTGCAAGCTCGATGGCAAAGAACCTGTAGAAGAACCACGGGTTGGCATCCGAGGCTGTGTCTTTCCGTCCCCGGCGCAGCATCAGCAGCGTCGTCGCGATGAACCCGCCCCAGGTGATCAGACCCTGGACGCCCCATTCGGCGGCGAGCTGCAGGTACGTGTCGTGGACCGAGCGTTCCTCTCCGCCGTGGTCCTGGACGATGTCCGGGATGTACTCCGCGCTCAGAATGTGGAAGCCGCGCCCGCCGGTGCCGAGCGGATGATCCCGCATGAACTTCAGGCCGGCAGCCCACGCCTCGAGCCGTCCCTGGGACGATCCATCCTTGGCCTCGACAGTCGTCTGCTGACGCTCGATGAACCGGTGGTTGGATAGCGCGAACAGCATGGCGGCAGCGCCGAGGCCGACGGCGACAAGGCGCAATCGTCTGCCTCTGCCCACGAGCGCGACTGCCGCACAGACCATCGCCAGAAGCGCGACGATCGATCCACGGCTGTTGCACAGGATGAGCATGTTGACGATGAACGCCCCTGAAAGGACGATCGCGCCCTGCAGCCAGCGGCGCTTCACGGAGAAGGCATACACGGCGACGAACGGAAGCACCGTCAGCACGTGCGCCGCAGCGGCGTTCTCATTCTGCGTATCCGGTCCGCCTGGATCCTTCAGCCGCCCGGCGGATATCTTCGGCTCGTCCCACGCCTTATATCCCCAATACGTCGCGCCGCCGATGTGAGCGGCGGCGAACATGTCGAACTGCGCCGGCGTGCGGATGACGACCGGCATCAGCGTGTACAGCACGATGATCTTCAGCAGCGCGACGGTCCAGTACCAGCTGCGCGCGCGGTTCTCGGCCCACAACGTGACGACGACGATGTTGGCGCCGAACGCGAGCAGCCAGGCGAACGCGGGATTCTTCGTCGGCTTGAGGCGTTCGAGGCTCCCGTTCTTCATCAGGACCGACAAGAGCATGACCACGGACGCGACGAGGCTCCAGCGGAGATTCGGCAGGTGCTCGCCCCACCAGTTCTTCTCGGGAGGCGCGTAGTAGAAAATCAGGTACGAGAGAAACGGGTAGATCGGGTGCACCAGCGCGAGCAGCAGCCCTCCGAAGTACGTCACCAGCCAGACGAGCAGGACCTTACTCACCGCACGGCCTCCTGTGCAGCCACGACGACCGGCATACGGGCCGCTGCCTCACGCGGGCGATCGTCGATGAACATCCGGTGCCACCACTCGAGTATCAGCAGGTTCCACAATTCCTTCTGCCACATGTTCACGCCGCGCCGATGCTCGTCGAGCAGCCGCGCGATGACGTCCATCCGGAAATACCCGCGCCGCGCCAATCGTCCGTCGAGCAGGATGTCCGATGCGTAGACGCCGAACTCGCGCTGGAACCAGGGCGCAAGCGGAATGCTGAACCCGCGCTTGGCGCGATAGATGTTGTCGTGAGGCAGAAACGGCTCGGCCGCGCGTTTGAGGATGTACTTCGTCACCCGGCCGCGGATCTTCATGTGCGACGG
>Ga0075424_100001457_pt1 | contig 20791 bp, 13 predicted proteins | sample SoiMethybrSBSTD3_FD_75301 | JGI IMG/M metagenome (GOLD analysis project Ga0075424, IMG submission 75301) | Bulk soil microbial communities from a Populus tree surrounding site in Tennessee, USA - Soil MetaG P. TD hybrid SBSTD3 | ecosystem: Environmental > Terrestrial > Soil > Tree plantation... | reverse complement strand
TGAGGCCGACCGCATGCTCGACATGGGCTTTTTGCCGGATGTGCGAAAAATTATCGAACGATGCCCGCGCAATCGCCAGACGCTGCTGTTTTCTGCGACGATTCCGCCGGAAATCGAACAACTTTGCAGGTGGGCATTGCGCAATCCAGAAACTATCGAAATCGGTCAGCGCCGCTCGCCTGCTGAAACTGTCACGCATGCGCTTTACCCGGTGGATGTGGGCCAGAAGCAGGAGTTACTGGAGGAATTGCTCCGGCGCACCGAGTACGACCAGGTGTTGATTTTCTGCCGGACGAAAAACGGCGCCGACCGCGTCGCGCGCAAGCTGCATCAGGAAGGGCACGCGGTCGCTGTCCTGCATTCGAGCCGAACCCAACGCGAACGGGAAGTCGCCCTAAACGGTTTTCGCAATGGCAGATACGAAGTCATGGTCGCGACCGACATCGCCGCCCGCGGTATCGATGTGGAACAGATCAGCCATGTCATCAACTTCGACGTGCCGCATCATCCGGAAGATTATGTGCATCGGATCGGGCGCACCGGACGCGCGCAGAGCGTCGGCGATGCGTTCACGATCATGACGGCGGAGGATTTACAGGAGGTGGCTGCCATCGAGCGCTTCATCGGGCAAAAAATCCCGCGTGTAAAGCTCGAAGAATTCAATTACGCGTTTTGCCGTCTGCTTGATCCGAATCCAAAACCCGCCTTCGGTACCCGCTCGAGCAGACGATCCTACGCCCCCGGAAGAGGCCGCTGGTAACGATTAGGTGTAATTGGCTGAGGCGAACCTCGAGCGCTAAGGCTTAACAATCAATGCCACCAACACTCGACTTATCCGCTTTTGTGCACGCGGCCGCGGATGCAATCATCGCGGCCGGAGCCGATGGCCGGATTGTTTTCTGGAATCCTGCGGCAACGCGAATTTTTGGATTTACCGAAGCGGAAGCCGTGGGGCAATCCCTCGATTTAATCATTCCGGCACGTTTTCGCGCGCGCCACTGGGACGGCTATCGGCAGGTCATGAATACCGGGAAAAGCAAGTACGCGGCAGATGTGCTGCGTGTCCCGGCTACGGCTAAAGACGGCCGCCCGTTATCTATCGCGTTTACGGTGACCCTGCTCGATGCGGGCGAAGGCGTTCGCATGATTGCGGCAATCGTGCGCGATGAAACTGTGCGATGGGATGAAGAACGTGAGCTGAAGCGGCGCTTGGCTGAACTGGAACAGAAAGTAAAATAGCTAGTGCTGGTTTATTTTCATTAATCGGTCAATTCCGGCCGGTGGCCGTTGTTAAACAGGCAGCTGACGACAAATGAATTGCCCAGACCCTCGGCAAACACCGTCAAGAAATGCCTGCCAGACACTTCGTCTGTCTCTAGCAGTTACTTACAAGCTTTCCGCCCGGAAAAGCCATATATATTTCTTCCCCTATTTGTGCAGGCTTTCTACTACAAAATTCAATTTTACGGCGTAAAATTTTTCGAATCTCAGAGCGATGTCACCAGGTGAGATGTCCCAGCCCTGACACGACCCGAAGATCATCGGAGGAAAAGCCAATGCACGATCACGAGAGACGTTATTTTGAATTCAGTTAGCTCTCTACGCGCTCTTAAAACAAATAGTACAGTGACGAGCAAGAATTCTTCTACGCATGCATGCTAAACCCTGCAGCAATAAGCGATTCATTTCCTGCTTTAGCGTAATAACCGCCTTAAAAATAAACGAAAATTTTTTCGTCGACTGATGGCATCATTGTTGCGCTTGCGCCTGCTCATTTTCAGACGTTACCGCCATTTCTACGTCTGATCCTTTAGTCTGCATAGTAAGGAGGCCACTCAATTGTGAATTTGCCGATGCCGTCATTCGGCGAGCTACGTCGTGGTTCATTAGATGATGAAGATACTGTCCCTGAAGAGAATAGGCTTTTTGATAGATATTGGAATTTGTTTCTACCAAGCGATGATTCTTCCCGCCGAGTAAAGAAAAATCACACACCTCTCAATTCATCCAACGGAAAAATTCAACGGCCACAATCCAGAGGTAAATTTCTATTCGTTGGCAACGAAAAATTGTGGGTCCGCGGCGTAACATACGGAGCGTTTAAACCCGGACCAAGCGGTGGCGAGTACGAGAACGACGAGATTCTAGACCGAGATTTTGGTTTGATGGCTGCGAACGGGCTCAATGCTGTTCGCATTCCTCATACGACACCGCGCCGCGAGCTTCTCGACATTGCTCAAAAACACGGGCTTCGCGTGATGGTGGGACTTTCCGCCGAGCAATATGCCGGCTATTTGATCGATCGCAAGGGTGCTCCGGATGTTACAGAGTTGATCCAAAACAAGGCGCGTATCTGCGCCGGACACCCCGCGCTTCTTTGCTATGCGCTGGGTAACGAGATCACAGCTCCGCTCGTTCGATGGCTCGGACGTGAACGGGTCGAACATTACCTCGAGCATTTGTACGCGGCTGTGAAAGCGGTGGACCCCGACGCTCTTGTCAGTTACGTAAATTATCCCACAACCGAATACCTGCACCTGCCTTTTTTGGATCTCGTGACTTTTAACGTCTATCTCGAATCACGGGATCGGCTCGAAGCCTATTTGGCGCGACTCCATAATATCGCCGGCGATCGACCTTTGCTCATGAGCGAGATCGGCCTCGATAGCTTGCGCAACGGCGAGACCACGCAAGCACAGGCACTCGATTGGCAACTTCGGACAACTTTCGCTACTGGTTGCGCCGGAGCTTTTATATTTTCCTGGACTGATGAATGGCATAGAGCGGGCGCCCAAGTAGAAGATTGGGCCTTCGGCATTACCGCTCGGGACCGCCGTCCGAAACCTGCCCTCAAAGCGGTGCGCGAGGCGTTCACGAAAATTCCTGCTGCAAAGGAATTGTCGTGGCCAAAAATTTCCGTGATCGTTTGCACTTTCAACGGCAGCCGAACGCTTTCGGAATGCTTGGAGAGCTTGTTAAGGCTCGATTACCCCAATTACGAAGTTATCGTAGTGAACGATGGCTCTACTGATTCCACACCTGAGATTGCAACAAGCTATGGCTTTTGCGTGATCACGACTGAAAATCGAGGGCTCTCTTCCGCGCGCAATATTGGACTTAAAGCAGCAACCGGGGAAATCGTCGCCTATATCGACGATGATGCCTATGCCGACCCGCACTGGCTGCGCTATGTAGCCGGCACGCTCATGAACACGCACCACGTTGGCGTCGGTGGGCCCAATATCGCGCCTGCGACAGACGGACCCATTGCTGAGTGTGTCGCTCACTCTCCAGGAAATCCGGTCCACATCCTCCTTTCCGACATCGAGGCCGAGCATATTCCCGGTTGTAATATGGCTTTTCGCAAAGTCGCCCTCGAAGCGATCGGTGGTTTTGATCCGCAATTCCGCATCGCAGGTGATGACGTCGATGTATGTTGGCGGCTACAGCAAAGGGGATGGACTCTTGGATACAGCCCAGGAGCAATGGTTTGGCACCACCGGCGGAAATCGATTCGGGCGTATTGGAAACAACAGCACAATTACGGCAAGGCAGAATCTTTTCTCGAAAAGAAATGGCCAGAGAAGTACAATCTCGCTGGTCACGTCACATGGGCAGGGCGCGTTTACGGAAATGGGCATCAATACAAAGCGTGGAGCCAGGGACGCATTTACCACGGTGTGTGGGGTAGCGCGCCTTTCCAGTCTATTTACCAAGGACCGGCCGGCACATTGGAATCCTGGCTATCTATGCCGGAATGGTACTTGGCCGTCGCGGCGCTTACGCCCATTTGCTTACTTGGTTTTCTTTGGTTTCCGTTATTCTACGCTCTGCCTCTGTTGATCCTGGCGCTTTACGCGCCGATTTGTCAGGCGGTATTGAGCTCATTACGAGTTAGTTTTCCAGCATCACGACGATCGCGCTTGGAGTTGCTTAAACTACGCAGCACCACTGCCTTACTGCATTTACTCCAGCCGTTGGCGCGGCTCACCGGACGGCTCCGTTCAGGTCTGACTTTGTGGCGATATAACGCGTCGGGGTTTGCCATACCGTGGCCGCGGAAATTTGCCGTCTGGACAGAGTATTGGCGTGATCCCAATCAAAGGTTGGAATCATTCGAGACCGATTTGCGTCGAGCTGCGGCTTATGTTCGACGTGGCGGAAATTATGACCGATGGGATTTGGAAGTGCGCGCCGGCTTTCCTGGCGCGGCGCGGTTGCTGATGGCGGTTGAAGATCACGGCGCAGGCAATCAATTCGTACGCCTCCGGATGTGGCCCAGATGTTCTCTCTTTGAAATTCTTCCTCTGCTTTTTGTCTTTAGTCTTTTTGTTCTGGCTGCATTCGATCGTGCATGGGCTGCTAGCTTCGTGCTAGGTCTCTCAAGCATTTTTCTAACGACTTATACGCTGCGCGGCTGTGGGAGCGCGATGGCCGCAGTGGTGAACAGCTTTCAGCGCTCGGATGCGATTCACGATGGGAAAAAAGAAATACACTAATTTCGAGCTCTACCGCCGCTTACTCAGCGAGGCCCGGCCTTATTGGCCGCATATCGGTACGCTCTGTTGTGTGACGTTGTTATCGACTCCGCTCGCTTTGCTGATTCCCTTGCCGTTAAAAATCGCCGTCGATAGCGTCATTGGCTCTCATCCGCTCCCCGCGTTTTTACAGCCGTGGATACCGAACGCGCTCACCGGCTCACCCAATGGGGCACTGTTATTTGTTGCGATCCTGATAGTCATCATCGCCCTTTTCACAGGCCTCCAGCGGCTCGGAACATTATTGTTGCGTATCTACATAGGTGAAAAACTAACTCTGGCATTCCGAACTAAACTGTTTGATCACGTGCAACGTCTGTCCGTTTCGTATCACGATGCGAGAGGCACTGCCGATTCGGTGTACCGAATCCAAAACGACGCCCTTGCGATCCAGTGGATCGCAGTTGACGGAACTATTCCTTTTATTGCGTCCGCAGCGACGGTCGTCGGCATGACTTACATCACTGCGATGCTCGATTGGCAACTGGCTGTGGTCGCTGTTGCTATTGCACCGATTCTTTATCTCGGGGCGCGAACCTTTAACCCCCGCCTTCGTGACCACTGGTGTAATGCCACCCATTTTGAAAATTCCGCTTTCTCGGTTGTGCAGGAAGTACTCAGCGCACTTCGTGTTGTTAAGGCTTTCGGCCAGGAGGAACGCGAACGCGACCGCTTCGTTCGACATTCGAGCGAGAGTCTCGCGGCGCGCGTTCGCGGCGCGTGGTCAGAAGGCGCGTATGACGTGATCATCGGAATTACAACAGCAACCGGAACTGCCGCCGTTTTATTTCTGGGTATCCAACATGTCCAATCGGGGACACTGACCTTGGGTACGTTAATGCTGGTCACGTCCTATCTGGCGCAGTTATTCGGACCTCTCAACTCCCTTAGTGAAATGACATCGCGTACCCAAAGATCACTCGGCAGCGCGGAGCGCGCCTTTTCGCTTTTAGACCAGGCGCCAGACGTGGTGGAAAAGAAACATGGAACTCCGCTGCCCCATGCAGAAGGAGCGGTTACGTTCCAGAATGTTTGCTTCGCATTTGATGGGGAGCACCCAGTCTTGCGCGATATCTCGCTTGAAATCAAGGCGAAGACCCGGGTGGGTATCATGGGGATGACGGGGGCAGGCAAGTCAACGCTCGTGAGTTTGCTCACACGGTTTTATGAGCCGACACAAGGGCAGATCCTGCTTGATGGAGTCGACCTGCGAGACTACAAGCTCTCTGACCTTCGCCATCAGTTTGGGATTGTACTTCAAGAATCCGTGCTGTTTTCGACGAGCATCGCCGAGAACATTGCCTATGCACGTCCCGACGCTTCGGAACGAGAAATCATCGAGGCTGCAAAGGCGGCTCATGCGCATGAGTTTATCGCCCGACTGCCGGACGGGTACGCTACTCTGGTTGGCGAGCGCGGCATGCAACTATCGGGCGGAGAGCGCCAGCGAATTGCCTTGGCTCGAGCTTTTCTCAAGAATGCGCCGATTCTTATTTTGGATGAGCCGACGAGTTCCATCGACATTAAGACGGAAAAAGAAATCATGCAGATCATGGAACGTCTCAGCATCGGCCGAACCGTCTTCATTATCGCCCATCGCCTCTCCACGCTAAAAAACTGCGATCTGCTTCTTGGCATCGAGAAGGGACAACTCGCTTTCATAAGATCCGATGTGGCAAAAGCCATCGGAGATCCATTTACGTTAGCGACAGTTCATCCTCATGCTGAAAAGCGCCATTTGGAAGCCCATCTCGCCCAGCGCTGACGCTCACGAAAGAGATGAGTATCACGGTTTGCATCGCGCCAGTAAGAACGCTGGAATACACAGAGGGTGGTGGTCATCTATGGGAGTATTTGAATTGGGCGCTCGGGCTGCGGGCACTCGGCTGTAACGTAATCTGGCTCGAATCCGTCGCGGCAAATTCTTCCGTTGCCAAAGTGCAAGCGAATGTTTCCGCCTTAAAGCTCCGATTAGAGCGTTATGGTCTCGTGAATTGTCTGGCTCTCTACTCCTCTGACGAGAAATCGCCTGTGGATGCAAACGCGATGGGATGTCTGGATTTGGATGCCGCAGCACGCGCGGATCTTTTGCTGGAATTTCGCTATGACACGCCTTTGCATGTTGTAAAGCGTTTCAGGAGAACAGCCCTGCTCGATATCGATCCAGGTTTATCGCAGGCCTGGATCAGCAAGGGACGCATTAATTTGACGCCACACGATTTTTACTTCACCACCGGTGAGACAGTCGGGCAGCGGGGAACATCGATCCCGGATCTCGGACTAAATTGGATTTATACTTCTCCATGCGTGGCCCTCGATTGGTGGCCAGTCCGCGAAGCAACTGCAGAGGCGCCGTTCACCACCGTAGCGCACTGGTATGCCGGCGGCTGGTTAGAGGACGACGCGCTCGCGCATCTCGATGACAAGCGGAGTGGCTTTCTGCCATTTCTGGATATGCCAGAACTTATAGAACACGCGTTCCAATTGGCTCTCGATCTATTGCCGGACGATGAGCAACGAAGAGCACTCGAATGCCGGGGCTGGAGCGTCGTGGACGCTCACAGAGTCGCTTCGACCCCATGGAATTATCAGCACTACATTCAAGACTCCTTCGGTGAATTTAGTTGCGCCAAACCCGCTTGTTTGAAGCTCGAAAATGCTTGGCTCAGCAACCGCACGCTCTGTTATTTGGCGAGCGGCAAACCGGCTGTTGTCCAGCACACGGGGACCAGCCGATTCCTGCCGGACGACTCTGGATTATTTCGCTTTCGCGGCCTCCCGGAGGCAGCACGATGCGTTAAACAAGCCGTCGGCGACTATGAGAATCATTGCAAGTTCGCGCGATCTCTAGCGGAGGAGTATTTCGACGCAATGCAGGTTACTGGAGCGTTGATAGAAAGAGCCTTGTCGTAAATTCAGTTATGGATTCGGTCCGGGCGTAATGTGCCTGGGTTGATGACGCCTATACCGCGGCTGGCGGCGGCAGGTCCCTAGGTCGGCAATGAGTAAAAAATTGCGACTCATCGTTATGGGGATACTGGGACGAACCCCGTTGGCTGGAGTCTCGTGGCAAGTATTACACTTTCTTGAAGGCTTTCGGCGGCTCGGCCACGATATTTATTATATCGAGGACACTGGCGGCTGGGCCTATCACCCTCTGCGAACAAACGCCGATCATGAGGCTGAAGATGCCTATGAAATCAGCCTACAATACGCCGTGAGCCATGTCGCGAAAATCATGTCTTTGCACGGCCTGCAGGATCGTTGGGCTTATCGGTCTCGACTAGATGATCGAACCTTTGGGTTGTCCGAAACACAAGTCTCGAAGGCATTCGAGAACGCCGACGCATTAGTTAATTTAACCGGCTCGACGCAGTTGTTCGAAGAACACGCTCGTATTCCCGTACGCATTTACCTCGAGACCGATCCTGTCCTGCCCCAGATTGAAGTCGCTCAAGGTGATCGGAAGAGAATCGATTTGCTCTCGGCGCATACGCATCATTTTACCTATGGCGAGAACATCGGTGCGCCGGACTGCGGCGTGCCCGTCACTCAGTTTAAGTATCTGCCAAGTCGCCAACCCATTGTTTTGGATTGGTGGACAGCCGACGCACAGCCAGGATCGGCGCTCAACGGTCGACCCAAGACTCCATCCTATTTCACGACGATAGCGAAATGGCGCCAACCGGGCAAAGATATTGATTGGAGCGGCGAGACGTATTCCTGGAGTAAGCACGTTGAGTTTTTAAAATTCATTGATTTGCCGCGTCGTACCGAGCAAGAATTCGAACTTGCCTTGGCGTGGCAGGATGAAAACGATCAAGAGGCGATTCCCAATTTGAGATCGCATGGATGGAGAATCGTCGACGCAATTTCGCTCTCATTAGACACTGCGCCTTATCGTGAATATATCCTTCGCTCACGGGGTGAGTTTACGGTCGCAAAGGATCAAAACATTCGGCTTCGGAGCGGTTGGTTCAGCGACCGGAGCGCCTGTTATTTAGCCGCAGGAAAACCTGTCGTAACGCACGACACCGCCTTCGGCAACATCCTGCCTGTCGGCCGCGGACTTTTTGCTTTTCGGAACATGGAGGACATCCTTACCGCAATCGACACGATTGAGAGCGACTACGACCGACAGAGCCGGGCGGCTCGTGAAATTGCACAGGAGTATTTCGCCACAGAAAACGTATTGCGCAGTCTAATCGAAAGAGTCGGTCTCTGAGAACAACGGATAATGGAAGATGAGGGGAATTCCCCTCAACCTGACCTGCCACCTGCTCTAAAAAGATGACGGCTTCTTCTTTGCGTGTGATTGTCACAGGATTCATTGCTCACCAGCGTTTGTTGGGCGGCGTCGCGTGGGACTATCTGAATGTCGTACTGGGCTTCAAGCGGCTTGGACACGATATCTATTACATCGAAGATTCAGGATGCTGGCCCTATAACGACGTCGATGGTCCCCAACGAGGGGACTGGACGGATTGGAATCCACAACCGACCATCGAGCATCTCAGCAGGGTCATGTCGGCATTCGGGCTCGATGGCAAATGGGCCTATCACTTTCCGCCCAAGTCGGAGTGGTTTGGGCTTTCGAGTGTAGAGCGAAACGAAGTCATTGAAACGGCGGATGTGCTGATCAACGTAGCTGGAACTCTCGAAAAGCCGTGGGACTATCGAACAATCAAAAAGTTAGTCTATATCGATACGGACCCGGTATTTTGCCAAATCGGAGCCGAAGCCGGCGCCGATTCAAAAATCATGAAGCAACGTTTAGATGCGCACGACGTATTCTTTACTCTTGGTGAATGCTTGAGGTCGAACGACGCGATCCCAAATCTAGATCGCAGATGGAATACCACAAAATATCCTATCGTCCTCGATCTGTGGCGGGATGACTCGATGAGCGGAGATGGATTTACAACCATCATGAATTGGTCAAGCTATGAGACGCTGACTTACCACAATGAGCGCTACGGGCAAAAAGATGTTGAATTCATGAAATTCGTAGAACTGCCGCGAAAAGTCTTCCCCAGCTCGCTTGAAGTCGCTCTTTACAAACCTAGAATGAAAAGTTCACGTGATTTTTCGGTTTCGGTTCCGCTCGCTACTTTGGAAACATCCGGCTGGAAAATTGTCGATGCCTCGGAAGTTTGTCCTGATTTTCATAGTTACCGTCGATATATCCACCAATCAAAAGCAGAATGGAGCGTCGCCAAGGGTGGCTATGTCGTAGGAAAATCCGGTTGGTTCAGTTGTCGATCCGCTTGCTATCTTGCTGCGAGTCGTCCGGTGGTTGTCCAAGATACTGGCTTCAGCAAAGTATTACCAACCGGTGAAGGTGTAATCGGTTTCAGCACGTTTGACGAAGCTGAAGCTGGTATTCGCGAGATTGAAGCCAACTATCAACGCCACGCGAAAGCCGCTGAGGATATCGCCGAAGCCTATTTCGATTCAGATAAAGTGCTAAATCGACTTTTGGAAATTGCCATCAATGGCGGCTGTGCTCTTTCTTAGTCGTGATCTGCCTGTCAAGTTCGAGGCAGCATACTTTGAACTGCGCCTGGCAAATTTCCTCTGATGCAATGTGTTAGCTGGAGCTTTTCAATGCTCGTACCCGACCGCATGGCGGAATTATGGCAACGTGTAGAAGCAGGGGAAATGAGCAGTGCAGACTGTGTTCACGAGCAGGAACAGTTGTTGGAGCCTTATCGCGCCCAATGGAAAAACGCCTTGTTATTCGAGGGCGAGACTGATCTTCGCGCAAGCCTCCTAAGAGAAGTGGCGGACTACTATAACGTTTCTGATCTCGCCGAAATCGACCGGTCGTGCAATCGTGCGGTGGAAAGCTTAAAGTCTGAGTGGCACACAACGGTCGATCCCCGACAACGCTCCAGCGTCGAGAGTTTCTACGAAAACAAGACTCACATCTATGATCTGATCAATTGGCATGCGCTGAGGGACGACACCGGACCTTTGGCATACGTCGTAGCGCTGCAGATAGCGCGTGATCACAGTGTCCGTAGCTGTCTCGATTTTGGTTCCGGGGTGGGATCCGGAGCACTACTATTTTGCCGCGCCAATATCGAGACTACGCTGGCCGACATTTCTACCACGCTTCTTGATTTCGCGCGCTGGCGCTTTCACCTACGGTCGCTGCCGGCGCACTCCGTCGATTTGAACAGCACGTCCCTGCCGGACGGCGCTTTCGATATGATCCTCGCCATGGACGTCTTCGAGCATCTGGTCGACCCGGTAGCAGCAGTCGAGCAACTCTGGCGCGCCTTGAAACAAGGCGGGCTATTGTTTGCGCGCATTCACGCCGAGGCCGACCCAAGCCATCCACAACACATCGCGGAGGACTTCGGTCCGACCTTTGCCAGGATGGAGGAGCTGGGCTTCGTCGAGAAATGGCGCGACCGGGCGTTGTGGGGACATGTTCTCTTTCAAAAAACCGGGTAACTGAGCACCGCCATGCACTCCAACCTCATTGAGTCAGTCGCTCCCAAAACTTGGGCGTGCTTTCTCCCGCGAATGCTGTGATCAGCTTCGGTGAATTCTGGAGGATCAAAACACCATGACCAAGCAAAGGCTAAAATTGAAAGAAAACTGGCGTCATTGGACTCCCGAGCTTGCCGAGATTTTTTTGCGCTCCGGCCCGGAGGGAAAAACCCATTCATCACGCATGAAAGTACTCAACCTGCTCGAGGGTTTGTCGTCCGTCCTCGACGTCGGCTGCGGCAATGGGGTTATGTTGGAAATGATCCGGGAGAAAAGGCTCGATCTGGATTATCTTGGAGTTGATGTCACCGAAAAACTTTTGAAGGTGGCGCGCGAACTGTTTCCTGCTGACGCTCATCGTTTCCGCCAGATGTCACTGTATGACTTAAAAAAACTGCCCCGCAAGTTTGACGCGGTTGTATGCCGTCACGTCCTTGAGCATTTACCGGATTACGTGCCCGCAGTTGAATACTTGTACTCCCGGGCCAGAAGAAAACTCATTCTAATCTTTTTCCTGCCGCCTAAGCCGCTTTCTTCGGGTCGCAAGAAGGACGGCAAGTTCGAGCGCGATTTTTATAATCACACCTATGACCTGGGAGCTTTTGTCCACTATCTTTCAACCGAATTATCACCCGCTCCGAGCGAGATCCGGATTCACCTGGGCCAGGGCAGGGGCGACCCCTGGATGCCATGGGCAGACCGCGAAAATGTCATTTACGAGGTGATTCGACCGAATCAGACACGCCATTTGAGAGCAACAAAGCGAACTCATGCGAGTAGTCGCCGCTGAAATAAATTCATCTAGACGGCGTCAGGCAGTGTGATTGCTTGCCGCAAATGGCACCAACCTACACGATTTAATGGACGAGAGCAGGGCACGAAGTACTTCATCGCATTACATGCCGCAACTCGACGGCTTGCGCGCGTTCGCAGTCGGCGCGGTGCTCATCCACCATTTTTTTAAGCCGCCTAGATTCGGCGGTGTGGACTTTGCCCTCCTGGGCGTTTGGTTGTTCTTCGTTCTTAGCGGCTTCTTAATCACTGGCATTTTGTTACGAGCGCGAGCTCAAATTGACCACGACAGACAACGGCATGATCAAGCGATTCGGCAATTTTATGCGCGCCGCTTTTTACGTATCTTCCCTTTGTACTACTTAGTGCTCGCTGTAGCCACGATCCTGAATCTTGGCGATGTGCGCGATACGATCTTTTGGCATCTGACATACATGTCGAATTATCTTTTCTCGACGACACAGCAGTGGGGGCAATTGACGGCTCATTTTTGGTCGCTGTCGGTGGAGGAGCAGTTTTATATTCTGTGGCCGACGCTCATTTTGTTTGCTGGCGAGCGATTTTTACCCAAAATGATCATTACCGCGATCGCGATCGGGCCGATCTTTCGCACGATCGCGCATTTATTCGATTTCAACTGGATCGCGCGCATGACGGTTTCGCTGGCTTCCCTCGATGCTCTCGGGCTAGGGGCTCTCTTGGCTTATTGCTTACATCATCTCAGTGAAAAACCAGCGCTTCTCAAAACTCTTGATCAATGGATTTGTTGGTTCGGGGCACCGGGGTTAATTCTGCTTTTTTGCCTGCAGAGATTAGAAGCCTATAACCTGATCCATCATGTGACCGAGAATTCGTGGTTTATTGAGCCGACACTTTGGGCATTGATGTTTGTCTGGCTGATCAAGCGCGCAGCATCGGGATTTATAGGTTTCGCCGGCAAGGTTCTCGAAGCGAAACCTCTCGCGTACACAGGCAAGATCAGTTACGGAATTTACGTATACCATCCGTTTGTATACTTTCTTTTTCCGATTCTGTTTTACCGCACAGGCATCAATTTTTTTCTTCTGCCAACCCTGCTGCAATTTAGCCTGGCAGTGGCGAGCACAGTGGCAATCGCGGCGCTGTCGTGGCGCTTTATTGAAAGTCCGATCAACTCGCTCAAGGATCGTTTTGCTGGTAGCGGTCTAAAGCAGAGCCGGACTCTGCCCAGCCCGCATACCTATCGGTCTCAAACGGCACCATGAAAGAGTTCGACTCCAGGTCTCAATGAATCGTACAGAACCGAGAAATCCGGACGAGCTACTGGGAGCTTTTGATCACCGTCACGCTTTACAATCCCGCTTTGCAACAGCGGTCTTCGCGCTCAACGCATTAGCTCCGGGGGCAATCCTTTTATTCACCTATTTCGCTACCGGCATCGCACTACGGCTTTTCGCCGATGTACCACTCCACGACGATTGGACGTACGCCTGGAGCGTTGAACACTTTCTGAAAACCGGGAAACTGCAGGTTCTTGACTGGTCGATTCACTATCCTTTTGCCCAAATTCTCTGGGGCGCGTTATTCTGCTTACCCTTTGGTTTTTCATTTTCCGCGCTGAGAGTCTCTACTGTAGTTCTCGCTTGGCTTGGCAGCCTCGCTCTCTACGGAACCTTGCGCGAGGTCGGACGTCCACGTGCCGAGAGTCTTGTCGCCAGCCTCGTTCTTATCGTCAATCCCGTATTCTATCTTCTCAGCTTCTCGTTCATGACCGATGTTCCGTTTGTAAGCGTCTCTAGCATCGCTTTCTTTTTCATTGTGCGCGGGTTTTACAGAAGAAACGCGTTTGATTTGTGGTTAGGTTGTGCCTTTGGGGTCGTTGGTTTTTTTGTTCGCCAGCTCGCGATTGCCATACCCGGGGCCGTGCTCTTGTATATCATGTTTGAGCCGTCTCTCCGCTCGCGACAGTATTTCTTACCTCCATTGATTGGGTCGCTCTTGATTTGTTTCACGCCGTATTTGATCGCGCATACGATGGGCTTGACGAGTCAGTACACGGCCAGAGAATGGGTATTGGACAAATGGCTGCACCAACCGGAACTGGGTATTCCGGGCTTGGTGCGAATTGTGATGCACAGCGGCCTTGCGCTATTCCCCATGACGCTGCCGCTTATGGCTTCATATTATCGACGGCTGCGCTTTTGGTGCGTGCTCGGTCTATTGCTACTTCTGACGGGCTGCGCGATTTTGTTCACGCCGGAAATTCCCAAACCTCTGGATGGCATGTGGAATTTGATCGCACTCGGCAAAGAGCGTCGCCTTTTACTCGGTCTTCCCGACCCTGATTTTCTGCCTTCCTGGTTGAACTATCCGCTTTTGGCATTCGCTCTTTTTTCCTTCGCCGGCATCGTGATCAAAGTCATCGATGGAGTTCGGATCGAAAACCCATTGCGCCTCTTATTTTGGTACGCCGCCAGCCATTTTGGCCTGATCATGATTGTTTGGCTCTTCGATGCCTGGGGTTCCGACCGTTACTCGATAGTGCTGCTGCCGCCGCTCATCGTCCTGCTCGCCGGTCCTCAGTTGCGATCAAAGATAACGGCTGCCGGCATCGCGGTTCTTTTTCTCGTAGCCATGCTCGTGACCTGGAGTGAAACGCAAAATAATCGCGCGGCTGCTGAAGGCCTGGCATGGCTCCGCACCAAAGGAATTCCCTTTTCAGAGATCAACGCGGGGTACGCCCTCGATGGCTGGTACCTATATTCTCATCCAGAGAATCTCGGGCCTGGACAGATACCCGAAAGGGATGTTCCCTTCGTGACAACCAATGAGCCGAGATCTTATGTGATCGCGACTGCTCCCCTTGAAGGTTATAAGGTGTTTCGCGATTATCGCTGGTCTATTCCTCTGAGGTCCTTGGAGTACGCAATCTACGTTTTGCAGGCAGCGCCGACTAAGTCGACGGATAACAAGTAACTTCTCCCATGACTGAGATCGGAGCCGCCGTAACAAACCCGGTTTACTACCGCTCATGCCATAAAAAAATTGCGCTGTTCGGTGGAGTATTTTTGCTATGCGTTTTTGTTGGCCAGGGCGTCTTTTTCATTCGAGCGAACTCTCAAACCGTCGATGAGGCGACCCATCTTGCTGCCGGCTATTCCTACTTAACGACCAGAGACTTTCGACTCGACGCCGAGCACCCACCATTCATCAAAGAGCTTCAGACGCTTCCGCTCTGGGTCGTTTACAAGCTCCCCTTTCGTCCGGATCTCCAGCAGTGGCGCGACGCGGATCAGGAGCAGATCGGTTTGGATTTCCTATACAAATCGCGAATTCCAGCCGAGCAAATCCTTGCGTGGAGTCGCTTCACGAATCTTTTTCTTGGCGTGGTTTTGGTGGCGTTGATCGGATGGTGGTCCTATCGGCTTTGGGGAATTTTGCCCGCGCTGCTGGCCATGGCGCTTGCATCCTTGGAACCCAACCTTGTCGCGCACTCAGCGCTCGTGACCACCGATCTTGGTGTGGCTCTTTTCAGTTTTTTCGCCGTGTATCTTTTTTGGGAATATCTCCAGCTTCCAAGTTGGGGCCGCTTGGCAGCAGTGGGTATTTCCACGGGTCTTGCATTGGCGTCAAAATTTTCGGCGCTATTCCTGGTCGCGGCACTCAGTCTGATAGTTGCCTTACTCGTTATACTCGGCGAGCCTTGCGCTTTACCTTCGAACAGAACTCGAATTGAGCGATGGCCAAAAATTGCTCAATCAGGAACTCTATTTTTGATTGCTCTTTTCGTTGCTTTTCTTACGATTGTTCCGGTTTATTTCTTCCAGGGAATTGTTCCATGGATGACGGGGTTGCGGGAGTTTCTCGCCCATGCCGACAGCGGACATTTAAGCTTTTTATTAGGAAACTATTCCTATCAGGGGTGGTGGGATTACTTTGAAATCGCTTTTCTGATTAAAACTCCCATCGGCACTCTATTGCTGATTGCAGCATCCCTTGTTCTCTATCGCGTCGGGAAACCGCTTCACCGGCAGGACGCAGTTCTGCTTTTGATTCCACCGGCTCTCATATTCATTGCCACCACTCAGGCGAAAGTGAACATTGGCCTACGGCATATTTTGCCGGTCTATCCGTTTTTGTTCGTTCTCGCTTCACGTCTGGCAACAGTCCGCTTGCGACGAGAGTGGGCGCTCCCATTGCTTGTCGGCATACCGATCATCTTTACAGCATTTTCCTCTCTCCGCATCACTCCGCATCAGCTTGCCTATTTTAATGAATTCGTTGGCGGCCCAGACGAAGGGTACCGTTACCTCAGCGACTCGAACATTGATTGGGGTCAAGACCTAAAAGGGCTGAAAGCCTATATGGAGCAAGAGAAGCTGCCGATTATCTACTTGTCCTACTTTGGCACCGCGCCGCCTTCCGAGTACGGCATTCGTTACCAAAGCGTCGCCAGAACGGGCATCCACGAACTTTGGCCGCCAAATGATAAGGTTCAGGCGACCGCGGCGCGAAAGATTTTTGCGATCAGCGTCTACAACTTGCAAGATATTTCGACGGGCTCGAGTCCGCTGTTTCGGTGGCTCTGGCTGCGAGAGCCAATTGCAAAGATCGGCTACTCAATTTTTGTTTACGACCTCTCAAATGATCCCGAAGGTTTAATGCTGCTGGAACGCGCTTACGTGCACAGCAGAGATCCAGCCCCGTCTGGCGGATCCGTCGCATTGAATTAGGCCACGTGACCTAACTTTATAGTGATTTACCCTGCCATCGTGGCCGGTTGAGCCTGTGTCGTCACGCTCGAGCCGCGTCGTACCGCATCATTCACGGCGGTCACTTCAACAATCGAGGATGGTCCTGTTCCATTGACATGGACCAGAAGGTGGCGGCTGTGGAAGCCGCGCAATGTCGCACGATGCCCGACGCTGAAGACCGTCGTTCCCTTGAGCCGTTCGCGCACCAAGCGGTAAAGGCGCGCTTCAGTGGTCTCATCCAGCGCGGAGGTGGCCTCATCGAGAAAGAGCCAATCCGGTTTCTGCACGAGAGCACGAGCAAACGCGATCCGTTGCTGTTCCCCAGGAGAGAGTTGGAGCGCCCAGTGTCCGCCCTCGTCGAGGCGCCTGGCGAGGTGGGGAAGTCCCACGACCTCCAGCGCCTCGCTCAATGTCACACGATCAATATAGTCGCCTGCCATCGGATAACTGACCACCTCGCGAAGTGTGCCAATTGGTAAGTAAGGCTTCTGAGGCAAAAATAGAAGATGGCCGTCCCGCGGTCGCCTGATCTCTCCCCGTCCAAACGGCCAAATTCCGGCGATGGCGCGGAAAAGCGTGCTCTTGCCCGAGCCGGAAGCTCCCCCTAACAGGACGGTATCTCCGCGCGAAACCGTGAGGTTCACGTCTGCGATCAGCGGCCGACCATCCGGCAAATCGAGAGCCACATCGTAAACTTCCAGATGCGTAGCGTCCGCCTCAGCGCACTGGATGCCACCATCAGTCGCCACTTGAATCTGTACCCGCACGAGCGCCTGCTCAAAACCGGAGAGACGCTCAACCACCGAGCACCATTCAGCAATTATTTTGTACGAGTCGATGAAAAAGCTCAGCGACGTCTGTACTTGGCTGAAAGCGCCAATGGTCTGTATGAGCCCGCCCAGCGTAAGATCTCCCGTGAAATAGCGCGGTGCGGCGACAAGGGACGGAAATATCCATCCCGCTTGTTGATAGCCCGAAGTGAAATAGGTCAGCCGCTTCTGGCGCCGCATGATGCCCCACCAGTTCCCCACCACGGCTGAAAACTGATCCCGAAAGCCACGGAGCTCGTCAGCTTCGCCTCGATAGAGCGCCACTCCTTCGGTATTCTCGCGGAAACGTACCAGACCAAACCGGAAGTCCGCTTCGCAACGTTGCTTATCGTAATTGAGTCGCACTAGCGGATGGCCAATCCTGTGAGTGAGCCAGGTACCGCCGATCGCATATGCGATTGCGGCCCATACCATGTAACCCGGCAACATAATGGAGAGCCAATTGTTAACCGGAACAGTGAGGGTTCCAGATAACGCCCAGAGGATCGCCACAAACGCAACTAAGGCGACGAGCGCACGGAGTCCGCCAATGAAAAGAGTGAGGGTATGGGAAATCAGCAGGTGAACATCTTCGGCAATGCGCTGGTCAGGATTATCCGTTTGATGCGCAACAAGCTGCATCCGATAGTAGGCGCCGTCGGTCAGCCAAGCGCGGAGATAGCGTTCGGTAAGCCAGCGCCGCCAGCGGATCTCGAGCATCTGGCTGAGATAAAGCTGGTAGACAGAGAAAAACACGATAAGGGTGACAAGCCAAGACAGGCCGATCAGCTGCTGCAGGAACGCGTTACGGTCCTTATTCTGGAGCGCAGTATAAAAAGTGTTGTTCCATTCGTTGATCAGTACACTCATGTGAACCATCGCCAGAGTGAGCACCAGCACCACGGCAAGCAGTCCCCAAGCCGCCCACCGATCCTCCGAGGACCAGTAGGGTCGAATCATCTCCCATGCGGTAGGGAGCAGTTGCCGCAGGCGAGTTGCGGTCGATGCTTCGGTGGGCCGAGAACTCGCGATATTTTCATTTTCCGAGCTTTGACCGTTGCCAGCAGCTCGTTGGTGATCGACAACGGTAGAGTGTTTCATATGCTTTCCGTTACTCGGCTGCCTGTGCACTGATCACCTCCGCGGGGTCCGTGTGTGTCACTTTTCCGTTTGGCGAGTCCTCGATTTCTCGCAGCAAGACAGCCAAAGTCGCGGCGCGCGCCTGTCTGTTGGAAACCACGGAGCCCGCTGTAATGCACACGGCATCCCATAAAGGATTCGTATTGTTGCCCACAGACTTTCGCCAATCGACTCTTTCGAGGAGTTTGAGTTTTCTTTGCCAATCATGAGGATATTTTTCGAGCAACGTTCTTCCGATACCTCCGAGGGCACGTAAAACGACGGCGTGCGTATTGATTTTCTCTTTGCGCAGTTCGGCAGCGCTCAGTTCTCCATCTTTGACTTTCTGCCAGTCGCCAATAACCCTCGAGAGCTCTGTCCAGTATTTGACAGCCGTCTCGAGATTGTCTCTGTAAGCGGCCGAGTCCTGTTCAGCGATTTTTTTTCCAAGTAATTCTTCATTCGCATCGTATAAAGCGGAAATGGTAAAAAGCTTGGTAGACCGACGCGGAATCGTAACTTTCTCTTTGTCCACCAAATCCCGGAAGACCTCGACCCGTTCGGCCAATTCCAGAGTGAGCACGGAAAGGTTATCTCGACGATCGTAAAGCATTCCCAAAGACGTTGAGGTCTTCTGCACGGATCGATTCAGGTCCGAGAACATTTGCTGCAGTCGCTCCGTACTTTCAGTCTCAAAGAGAAGCACCGAAATCTTTTCTTTCCCAACGGCGGGATTTTCTTTGAGTGCCGCAGTGATCGCCGCGCAGCGATGCTGGCCGTCGTTGATGATGAACTCAAGGTTTTCCAGCTCCATCTCCAACGTTCCAATTTCCGGGTCATCAACCGAGGGGATAAACGTCACAGGGCAGGAGTAAGACGCTGTGATGGACGAGAACAGGTAGCCATTCTCATTCTCGAGTATGTACCTAGCGATATCGGCAACCCGCGCCTTGTTCAGAACTCTTTGCGCCCGCAGCTCCGGCGTGGATTGTTCCCAATCGTCGAATTTGAACAGACGGGGAACTTCGGAGAGTGAAATCAACAGCGAATAGTATTGTCGCTCACCCATGTTTCCCCGCATTACCGGAAAGCTAATTTTCATGGCTTATCAACCTCGACTCTTTGCGCGTCCCGATGTCTAGGAGAGCTGGAACCTATCATTATGACAGCTCTATATCAAGGAGGGTAGAGCTGTAGTTCCAATAACAGTGAACTCTGATACTTTCCGACGACAGCTGTGTAGTGAAATCCTTACAGCTCTAACTTTTGGATTATATGAAAGAATGCTTGGTGCTGTCGGACATTTACGGGCAGGATTTGAGCTTACAAAGCGAGCGAAAACGTTGACCGCAGTTCGAGGCAGGTATCGCAGCGGTCATGCTCAAGAAAGCCGAACACTCTTGTCGATGAATAGTGCTGTCAAATAAACGCTGCTTCGCGCAATTCATACTGAGGTCGCGAAAAACTCAGCGATGTTTGGACAACTCTTTCGGAGGTGGGATACGATTTTAACTATGATTGAAATTTATTTTGATCCCAAACATTGTCTCTTCGCTGGCCCTTCCTTGTCTTCTTGTTGATCTGTTAGGAAAAGTTCGTTGGCTCGTGCAAAGCTCATGAGATAGCGACCCATCACAAGCATTTGGCTCTCATACTCCATCAGTGATTTTCGCTTGTTCGCAGATTCCTCATCAGAGAGCGCCAAAGAGATCCAGGCTGCTTCTTCAGAAGAGCCATCGGGAGGATTTAACAGGGCGCCTGTACCCGCTCCACTGCCCATCGGCCACTGGCGAAAGTGAATTAAGAAGGTGACAATCTTGGGATCAAGTGTGGAATAGTTTTTCCTGTAGGCTTCTAAAGATTTGCTGAGAAAAAAATATGTTGAACAATGATCTGGATGTCTATCTCTGGGATCGGCGACCGCGATCAGTGACGGATGAAAATCGAGGAGCAATTTCTCTATCTCTCGCTTCACATCCACGCCGTTAAATTCTATGTCCGGGAGCAGGCTGTCAATGACCTGAGGACGATCTTCTAACGTAAACGGAGAACGGAAATACGGCTTCCGATCAAACCAATACTTCTGCAGAAGATTACGAAGCCCGCCATCGGGAAAGTTTAAAAACACCACATCCTGTTTCTGTATTCCTAGAACTCGAAGCGCCTGACGCGCCTCCCTTTTGCGCAGCTTCCCATAGTTGCGATAATCCTGCGCATTCGGACGGCCTATTCGGTTTTCCTTTGCGACCCCTTCAGGAAAACCGTCGCCGCTGGTCATAAACACAACTTTGACCGATCC
>Ga0075424_100001455_pt1 | contig 20807 bp, 15 predicted proteins | sample SoiMethybrSBSTD3_FD_75301 | JGI IMG/M metagenome (GOLD analysis project Ga0075424, IMG submission 75301) | Bulk soil microbial communities from a Populus tree surrounding site in Tennessee, USA - Soil MetaG P. TD hybrid SBSTD3 | ecosystem: Environmental > Terrestrial > Soil > Tree plantation... | reverse complement strand
GAGGCCTTACACCGGGTAAACGACAGTGTTCGATTCACGCTGGTCGGTTATCCTCCGACGCTGGAGCTGGCGCGCGACTTTGTCCCCGTGGATGCCATTTATTCCATCGAAACCGATCCGTGGTGGCGGCTTTTCTATGAATCGATTCCAGACCTAAGTTTCGAATCTTCTATCGTTTGGATGAAGGACCCGGTGGTCGCCGAGAACCTTCGCCGTTCGGGTGTGCCCATCGTCTTTCGCGCCGATCCGTTCCCTCACTATGACCATGCCGCGACACACCTCTTAAGAACTCTTGGTCTGCCTGAGCCGCCGTTACCGGATTTATGGAAACAGGAGATCGCTGAGATCATCATTCATCCTTCAAGCGGAAGCGCGGCGAAGAATTGGCCATACTTTGATGAGTTGACGGCTCGACTGGGGGAATCATGCCGCGTCCTCTCGAAGGGCGATCGAACGTTGACCGAAGTATCCCAACGCCTCCGGTATTGTCGTGCATACATCGGCAATGACTCTGGCATCACTCACCTGGCTGCCTATCTCGGTGTTCCGACGATCGCGCTGTTCGGACCGACGAATCCACGCACGTGGGGGCCGATCGGTCGCCGTGCGCGGATAATTTGGAAGACAAAGCTTGAAGACATTTCCGTGGATGAGGTACTACAGACGCTCAAATGGATGATCTGAAACCGTCTCCTGACATGAGTCCCGAAGAATTTCGCAAGTGGGGATACAAGTTCGTCGACTGGATTGCGGATTACCTTGCGCACCCGGAACGTTATCCGGTGTTATCGCAAGTTGAACCTGGTTCGATCCGACGCCAGCTGCCGCCGAATCCGCCTGAAAAACCGGAGCCGATGGCCGACATGCTGCGCGACGTCGAGCAGATCATCGTCCCCGGCATAACGCACTGGAATCATCCCGCCTTCTTCGCGTACTTCGCCGTTACGGGTTCGGGTCCCGGCATTCTCGGTGAACTATTGAGCGCCGCGTTCAACGTGAATGGAATGTTGTGGCGAACATCACCGGCGTTCACGGAACTCGAAGAACACGTTCTCGATTGGCTGCGCCAGATGCTCGGATTGCCGGACGGCTTCAAGGGCATTGTCTACGATACGGCATCAACCTCAACCTTCCACGCTTTTGCGGCCGCGCGCGAGTTTGCCGGCGAAGGCGCGAGCCAGCTGCGGGCCTACACATCGAACCAGGCGCACTCATCGGTGGAAAAGGCGGCGATGGCTATTGGATTGGGCAGAAGCGGCATCGTCAAGATCGGCGTCGATGAGGAGTTCCGGATGGATCCGGTTGCACTTGAAGCGGCGATCAAGAAGGATCGCGATGAAGGCCGACGTCCGTTTTGCGTTTCGGCGACGATCGGAACAACATCCACGACCAGCATCGATCCGGTCCCACGTATCGCCGACATTTGCGAGAAGTACAAACTGTGGCTCCACGTCGATGCAGCGTACGCGGGAGCTGCCGCCATTCTTCCAGAAATGCGCTGGATTCTCGACGGATGCGAGAGGGCCGATTCGTTCGTGATGAATCCGCACAAATGGCTTTTCACGCCAGTAGACTTCAGCGCGTTTTATTGCCGCCGGCCGCACGTGCTCAAGCAGGCGTTCAGTCTCACCCCGGAATATCTTCAGACCACAGATCCCGGCAATGTTACGAACTACATGGATTACGGCATGCAGCTCGGGCGGCGCTTCCGGTCTTTGAAATTCTGGATGGTCGTGCGGTATTTCGGCGTCGACGGATTGCGTGAGCGCATACGCGAACACATCCGGCTGGGAAAGTTATTCGCGTCGTGGGTAGAAGCGGATTCAAAATTCGAGATCGTTGCTCCGGTGCCCTTCAGTACGGTCTGCTTTCGATTGAAGAGCGATGACTCGGCGAATCAAAAGCTGATGGACCGTGTGAATGCGAGTGGCAAGATCTTCATCTCACATACCCGACTGAATAACCGCCTCGTCCTTCGGTTTACGGTCGGAAATTTACGAAGCACTGAAGAACATGTCCGGATGGCGTGGGATCTCATCCGGCATGAGGCATCCTAGCGGGTGGATTTAGAAGTCGAGAAAGCCGTACAGCTTTCCCTCACAGCTATACTTACCTCCTATGGATTACGTTCCTCGTGAAGAACTGGAAAGGCGCTGGGTTCGAGTCCGCCGTTTCATGGACTGCGATTCGCTGGTCATTCTGCAGAACGCCGATCTCTATTATCTTTCCGGCACAGTTCAGACCGGATTGCTCTGGTTTCCCCGCGAAGGAGAGCCGCTGCTCGCGATTCGAAAGAGCTACGAACGCGCAAAGACGGAATCCGCAATAAAGAATATCGTTCCTCTCAAGACATATTCCGACATTCCGAACCTGATTCCCAATCCAGGACAAAGTGTCGGTTTCGAACTCGACGTGCTTCCCGTTGCAACCTATCAGCAAATCTCGAAGCATTTTCAAAAGTCGAAAATCGTCGATGGTTCGATGGCCGTTCGCAACGCCCGCGGGGTGAAGACGGCTTTCGAAATCGAATGTATCCGCCAGGCTGCGCACCAGCTCGACAAGATGTTTCTCGACATCCCGTCACAACTACACGAGGGTCTGCCCGAATTCGAGCTCGCTGCGCGCATTGAGTACGTCTTGCGCATGGCAGGGCATCAGGGTCTCACCCGAGTTCGCCGTTTCAACATGGAGATGCATTACGGCGCCGTGTCATTCGGCGAGACCTCGGCATATCCACATGCGTTTGATGGTCCCGTGGGCATTCGCGGTCTTTATTCCGCGGTGCCGGCGATGGGCAGCCGGAAAACTTTGAGGCGCGGTGAGCCTGTCATGATCGACATCTGCGGCGGCTATGCCGGATACATTGCCGACGGCTCGCGCACTTATTCGATCGGTGCCGTATCGCAGCAGATGAAAGAGACGCATGAGTTCATTCTGGGATTGAACGGATGGATTGAAGATCAGCTTCGTCCGGGGAACATTCCAAGCCAGATCTACTCGGCCATTATGGACCGCGTCGCAAAGACCTCGTTCGGACAACACTTCATGGGAGCCGGTGAAAATCAGGTTCGATTTGTCGCGCACAGCGTCGGTTTGGAACTCGATGAGATTCCCGTGATCGCCCCGAAATTCGATGCTCCGCTTGAAGCCGGCGTCGTCCTGGCTGTTGAACCCAAAGTGTTCTATCCCGGTCTTGGCGGTGTGGGCACGGAAAACACCTACGTGATCAATGAGTCGGGGTGTGAGCGGCTGACGGTTTGCCCGCAAGAAATCTACACAGTCTGACGCACTGTCTCACACCGCTTCGTACCAGGAACTGCGGCCGCGTCCGAGAAGTTTCAGGCGGCCGGCGGCGACGAGCTGCCGAAGATGAAGTTTCAGCGTGTTGCGATTCGCCTGCGTAAGATTTTCTGCGACTGTCAATGTCAGGCGGCCGTGCTGACGCGCGAGCTGAAGCAACTGCTCATCGATGGCAGAAAGCGCCGTCATGATTCGTTCCCTCTTTACTTTTTCTGCCAGCGAATTCTTCTGCTCGACAAGACATAAAAGGAAAAAACGCAGCCAGTCCATGAGGTGCGATTCGTCCTTGTCGAGCGTGCCCTGCGCACTACGCAGGCCGCGGTAGTACTGCTCCCTGTTTTCTTCGACCACACGTTCGAGCGAACTGTATGGCATGTACGTGTAGCCGCTGTGCAGCAGCAGGAGATTCGTCAGTACCCGAGCAAGCCTTCCGTTGCCATCCTGAAACGGGTGGATCGCGAGGAATCGCACAACGAACACGGCGATGACGAGCAGGGGATGATGTTTGTTCGCTTTCAGCTCCTGCTTCGTCCATGCGACCAGTTCCTGCATAAGACGCGGTGTATCGAACGGCGTCGCGGTTTCGAAAATGACACCCACACTCCGGCCATGCTGATCGAAGGCTTCTACATTGTTCGGTGTTTTTTTGTACTCGCCGCGATGATGTTCATCTCTTTGTGAGAACTTCAACAGAGCGCCGTGAAGCTGCTTGATGTGATTGTCATCGAACGCGATCTGATGCCACGAGTCAAAGACCAGCTTTGTTGCTTCAGCGTAACCCGCAACCTCCTGTTCATCACGCGTCCGGAAGGATCCCAGGTCGAGATTGGAGAGGAGGAGATCGACTTCCTGATCCGTCAGCTTCGCTCCTTCGATACGCGTCGACGCACCGACGGACTCGATGGTCGCAACGCGACGGAGTGTTGCGAGGCGGTCCGGAGCGAGGTTGCCCAGCGCCATCCAGGCGCCCTTGAACTCGTCGATCTCACCGACCAACCGGAGAACGTCCGACGTAAGTACCAGGTTTTTAAACGGGTTCAACGGCATATACCCGTAATTGTACCCGTAAATACCCATTCGCTGAATCGGGTATTTGCGGGCAAGATTGCGGGTATCGCGTTTTGCGGCCAAAAAAAATGCCGCGGACTCGCAAGAGTCCGCGGCTGTTTCTTCCAAGCTTTAAGCAGCGGGACGGGTGTACTGATTGAACCACTCGATTGTGCGTTTCCAAGCGGCATCGGCGGCAGCCTTGTTGTAGCGTTCCGGCGTTGCGTCACAGTTGAAGCCGTGAACGGCGTTCGGATAGATGTGGCCTTCGCAGGGAATGTTGTTCTTCTTGAGTTCCGCTTCATAAGCCGGCCAGGCCATGGCGAGCCGCGTGTCGAGTGCCCCATGATGCGCCAGAACCGCCGCTTTGATCTTTGGAACATCTGTAAGCGGAGGATTGCCGCCGTAGAACGGTGCAATCGCCGCTAGATTTTCTCCCAGCCTGACCGCGAGGACATTAGACACGCCGCCACCGAAGCAGAAACCGGTCGCGCAGAGTTTTCCGGTGCAGTCCGGCCGTGATCTCAGCCAATTTGCGGCCGCGACAAAATCCTCTCGCATCTTGTTGCCATCCACTTTCATGAACAGCTGGCCGCCCTGGTAGTCATTACCGGGGAAACCGCCGACCGAGGTCAGTCCATCGGGCGCGAACGCCATGAAGCCCTCGAGCGCAAATCGCCGCGCGACGTCTTCAATGTGCGGATTGAGGCCGCGATTTTCGTGAACGACGAGTACAGCGGTAAGTTTCATGGGCATTGCTTCACGCGTATCGGCACTGCTCGGCTTGACGAAATAGCCTTTGATACTTCCATTGCCCATTGGCGACTGCACGGTCTCATACGACGCCTTGATTCGTTCGTCGTCTTTTCGAACCTGCTGGCCGAGTGCATAGTTCGGCATCAGGCCCTCGGTGATGGCCGTGAGCGCCACACCGGTAAGAGCCAGACGTTTTGCGCCGTCCATAAACTCTCGACGGCTGATCTCCCCATGAATGTAGTCGTTGTAGAGCAGAATGGCTTCTACGGGCATCTTTGTTGTCTGTTGTTCCATTGGATCGCTCCTTTCAGCGGGCCCGAGAATATCACTAACTGTTCTTCGCGGTCACGTTTCGCGCGACAAAAAGAATCATCACGAAATAAACGATGGAATTCGCGACAAAAATGGCGCGCAGGCTGATGCCGGCAATTGCGCCGGCGATGAGGGGGCCGACGGCCGTGCCGAACATGCTCACGCTCGACAGCAGACCGAAACCGCTGCCACGGCGTTCTTCCGGAATGACGCGATGAGCGGCACTCAGCGCCAGCGTCAGGGTACCTCCGGCCAGCAGAGCCAGGACGACGCGCAGAACCGAGAATTGTTCCGGAGAAGTCACAAAGATCATCGGAAGCAGAACCAGAATGCTGAACACGAGCCGGCCGGTGATGAGACGCCGCAACGAAACTCGCGCCGCCAGCTTTCCGGACACCCATGCAGAGAAAGCTTCACCAAAAGCCGCTGCAGATATGACACTCCCCGAAACTACGGCAACGCGAGATGCCGGCGTACCCAATTGTTCGAGGAAGAGAGGAATGATCGGGCCAAATGTCCGATCCGCCATGTTCACGAAAAAAAGAATCAGGAGTGAAGTGAAGTACTCCGGTTGCCTCCAGAATCCGGAGAGACCTGGGCCTGCTGGGGTTTTTTCTAAGGTCTTGGTCGATCGTTCCTGCTCGCCGTAAAGAAAGATGACGCTTAACAGCGCAGCCACATTCAAAATGCCATTAACCAGGAAAGTATTTCGAATACCGATGGAGGACGCCAGGATTCCTCCGACGAAAGGGCCGAGCGCTGCACTGAGAATCTGGAACGATTGCAGGCTCCCGATGATCGAGGGCACTTTCTCGCGCGGTGAGTACTGCGTTACGAGTGCGACCGAGACATTCTGGAATCCACCGCCGAGCCCCAAAAGAGTCCGCACGAGAAGTAACTGCCAGACGTTTTGGCACAGCGCCATCATGAAATAGAAAAATGTGTTTGATGCCGCCGCGCGCACGGCAATCACCTTCATGCCGTGGCGATCACCCAGGCGTCCCCAAAAGGTTCCTGTAAACGAGGCAAGCAGCGGGCTAATGCCGGTGATCAGTCCGCTCCAGAATGCAATTTCTCCGACCCCTTCAATTCCGAGCTGCCTGACATAGATCGGCAGAAACGGCATGATGAGGTAATAACCAAAGTTTTGGAGAGAAACGGTGATCGTGACGGCGATCTGGTTTTTTCGCCACTGCGGTTGTGGCATCGGCTACTTGAGAACGCGGAGCAGGCCCAAGATCGACTTTGCGTCCTCGATCCGGCCGTCATCGATCATCTGAAGGGCTTGCATGCTGGGAACGATATCAAGCTCAATCGCTTCATCTTCGTCAAAGTTCGTCTGGGTTTTTACCAGCCCCGATGCTTCGTAGAGATGCATGAACTCCGTCGTGAACCCGGGAGTCGTGTAGAAGCGTGCACGTTCAATCATCTTTCCTGCGCGGTAACCCGTCTCTTCTTCGAGTTCACGAAATGCACAATCGCGCGGATTCTCGCCTCGATTCAGAGTGCCCGCAGGAATCTCGAGCAGCTCCTTCCCAGTCGCATGCCGGTATTGGCGAATCAGCAGGACCTCATTCGGGCTCGGACGAGCAACGATACACACGGCTCCGGGATGAACTACAAGCTCGACGACATGTTCCTTACCGTTGTCATGGACAATCCGATCTTCGCGCACTTCAATCTTCTTACCTTTGTACGCAATGGTCTGACTGATGACTTTCGGCCTGTTCATACTTGCGGCATCTTCTGCGCTTCCAGAACAGGTCGCAGAGCGCGGATGAATTTGTCGATTTGCTTTTCAGTAATGATGAATGGCGGCAGCATTCTCAGTACAGTCTCATGTGTGCAATTCAGAATGAAGCCTTGTTCGAGCAGTTGCTTCACAATGTCTTTGCCCGGGATCTTCAGGTCTACCGCAAGCATCAGCCCTTCACCTCGTACTTCCTGGACGACCGGCAGATCCGCGAGCTCCTGGAGCCGCTGTTTGAAATAAGCGCCGACTTTGCGCACATGCTCGAGCAGATTGTCTTCTTCGAGAATCTTGAAATATTCCAGGCTTGCGCGACACGCGAGCGGGCCGCCACCGAATGTCGTTCCATGCTGGCCGGGTTTTATTGCGGAGGCCACTTTTTCGGTCAAAAGAATCGCGCCCATCGGAATCCCGAGTCCCAGCGGTTTCGCGCTTGCCACCATATCGGGAAGCATTTCCTTTTTTTCAGTCGGCGCGAAGCGGTGAAATGCGTACCACACGCCGGTGCGACCCAGGCCGCATTGAATCTCATCGATGATCAGCAGAGCCCCTCTCTGCCTCGTCAGTTCGCGTGCCCGCCTGTAAAAATCGGAGGATATCGGATGAATTCCGCCTTCGCCCTGGATTGTTTCGATTATGACGGCGCAAACGTCATCGGTGAGGTTGCGTTCGAGATCCGCGACGTCATTGAACTTTATGAAATCGAAACCGGGAACCAGCGGCTCGAAAGGTTCGCGATATTTTTTCTGTCCTGTGGCGGACAATGCTCCGAATGTGCGTCCATGAAATGAATTGTCGAAGGCCAGCACGCGAAATTTCGGCTTTGCAAACGCGCGCGCGAATTTCAGGGAACCTTCGATCGATTCACTCCCGCTGTTGGTAAAGAAGACGCGATCCATTCCCGAAATCTTGGAAAGCTTTTCGGCAAGGCGGCCCTGGTATTCGTGATAGATCAGGTTCGACACGTGAAGCGGTTTCTTGATCTGCTTTCTTAATGCCTGCTTCACGCGCGGATGGTTATAACCCAGTGAGTTGACGCCGATGCCCGCAAGGAGATCAAGGTACCGCTTGTTGGATTTGTCGATCAGGTATGCGCCCGTGCCGCGATCGACAAGGATTTCATAACGGGCGTATGTTCCAAGCACGTACTTGCTTTCGAGTTCCTTCACGTGTTGAAGCTGCATAAGTCTGGAAGCTTAGCATGAATAATTATTCATTTATATGTATAAATATTCAGGCTAGAATTCCTCTATGAAGATCCTCACAGCCGAGCAGATTCGAGAGGTGGATCGCCTTTCAACCGAGCAATACGGAATTCCGAGCATCATCCTGATGGAAAATGCCGGCATGCGTATAGTCGAGGTCCTCGAGGACGAATTTGAGAATCTCGACGAACTGACTGTCGCAATTCTGTGCGGCAAGGGGAACAACGGCGGTGATGGATTGGTCATCGCAAGGCAGCTTGTCCAGAAGGGCTGTTATCCATTCGTTTTCTTGTTCGCTCTCGAAGCGGAGATGAAGGGCGACGCGAAAACAAATCTGAACATACTGAAGGCGATCGGCTATCCGCCGACCGTGATCGCCAACGGCGACGATTGGAATGAAGAGAAGATCGAACTGCTCGATGCCGACATCATCGTGGATGCCTTGCTCGGCACCGGCGCGCGCAAACCCGTTGAAGGCTTGTATGGTGAAGTCATTGAAAATCTCGCTGACGACTTTCCGCGTGCGGCAATTGTCGCAGTCGATGTTCCATCGCCTGGAGTTGAAGCTGACATCACCGTCACATTTACAGCGCTTAAACCGCAGTTGGTTCTGCCGCCGGATCATGAATACGCGGGGGAAGTCATCGTTGCAGATATCGGCAATCCAACACAGATTGTCGAGTCTGACCAGCACAAATTGAATCTGATTGATCCTCAGGATCTGCCGCGCCGCTCGGAAGATTCGAACAAGGGAACATACGGCAAAGTTCTCATCATCGGCGGGTCGCGAGGAAAGAGTGGAGCGGCGGCAATGGCCGGTCAAGCGGCATTGCGGTCCGGGGCGGGCCTCGTCACCGTGGCGACAGCAGCAGGCATTCTGCCCGTGATTGCGGAGACCATGCCGGAATTGATGACGGAAGCACTGGCGGAAACTGCCGGAGGCACGATCGCCAATCAGTCGATTTCACATCTTCTCGCCGGAAAAACTGTGTTGGGAATCGGTCCCGGACTGACCACCTTTTCTGAAACCAGCGCCTTTGTTCGTCGCATAGTTGAGGAATGCACGATTCCCGTGGTCGTCGATGCTGATGGGTTGAACGCCTTTGTCGGTTTCGACAGGCAGATTCAAGGTGAAGGAAAGGACATCATCCTCACGCCTCATCCCGGAGAGATGGCGAGGCTCGTCGGGAAAAACGTCGATTACGTCACTGCGAATCGGATTGATGTCGCCCGGAATTTCGCCGTAGATCACAAGGTGTATGTCGTCTTGAAGGGATTCCGAACCGTTGTCGCCGCGCCGGATGAATCGATTTACATCAATCCTACGGGAAATCCAGGAATGGCAACGGCGGGAACCGGCGATATTCTGACCGGCATGATTACAGGAATCGTGGGACAGGAACACCTTGGAAGTTTTGTGGATCGCATTTGCCTCGCGGTGTATTTGCATGGCCTCGCCGGCGACCTGGCTGCCGACGAAATAGGCGAGGAATCGATGGTCGCGACAGACATTCTGCGCTTTTTGCCACAAGCATGGGAAAATCTACGGAGCGCCTGAATCTGTACCCATGATTTCGAGGTCCGAAGAAGAAACTTACAAAACAGCGTTCGATCTCGCGAAATCCTTGCCAATGCCGGCGCACGTTCTGCTGTACGGAGATCTGGGTGCAGGCAAAACGGTGTTCGCCAAAGGACTCGCAGAAGGATTCGGAGTTACCGATGTGAACGAAGTCTCCAGCCCGACGTTCACGCTGATCAATCAGTACTCCGGTCGGGTCAGGATTTATCACATCGATCTTTATCGCATCGAAACAGGAAAGCTTGAAGGACTCGGCCTGGAAGAGATTTTTGACGACCCCAGCGCCGCGGTGATTGTGGAGTGGGCGGAGCGTTTAGGAACATTCGAGACTCCGGGCGCCCGGAAGGTATTTCTGTCTTACGTCGATGACCATTCCCGTAGAATAGACGTATGATCTTCGCCGCCTTACTTCTATTTTTTCAGGTGAATTCACCCGTGGAACCGTACACTTTCAGGGAAGATCAGGGCCAGACAACAAAAGTTATTCTTCAAAATGGACTGACTCTGATCATTCGCGAGCAACAGGCAGTTCCTCTCGCGAGCATCACCACTTTTGTCAAAGCCGGATATTTCGACGAAAACGATCGTATCTCCGGGATCTCGCACGTCATTGAGCACATGTTCTTCAAAGGCACGGCTAAGCGAGCTGTCGGCGAGATCGCACGCGAAACGAAAGCACTTGGCGGTTATTTGAATGCGTACACGTATTATGACCGTACGGTCTATCACGCGGTTGTTCCGGCAGAAAACGTGAAGCAGGCGCTCGACATTCAAGCCGATGCTCTATGGCATTCCACATTTGATGCCGCGGAGCTGAAACGCGAGATCGAAGTGGTTCTTCAGGAAAACAACCGCAAGCTTGATAATCCTTCTGCGGTCGCATCCGAAAAGCTGTATGCAACGGCCTTCCAGCAGCATCGCATGAAGCGCTGGCGCATCGGCACGCCGGAAGGTCTGCGCGCGCTCACACGTGACGACGTTGTTGCGTATTACACGAACCACTATCAGCCCTCCAATATCATTCTCGCGATCGTCGGCATGGTGAATATCGAAGAAATGATCGCTGAGGTCGTCAAGCTGTATGGCGACGTTGCGGACATCCAGGGCGAGCCGGATGCGGGACCTGCAGAGCCCGCCCAAGCCGCCATTCAATATGGGTCACAGCGCGGGCCCATCGAGCAAGCTCATGTGGCGCTTGGATTTCATGGTCCGGATATTCTCTCCAGCGATGCGCGGGCACTTGAAGTACTTGCTTCGGTTCTGGGAGACGGACGCGCATCCATCCTGAATCAGTACGTACGCGACGAGAAGGGCCTGATCACGAACGGCTCCGCGTCGCATCATGCATTCCGGGATCTTGGCTTTTTCGAGATTGATTTCGAGACAAGCAAACCAATAGAGGCGCAGATCGCCGTTCTTGCGGAATTGGAAAACATCAAGAAGGCCGGTGTCACGAACGAAGCTGTTGGACGTGCCAAGGCGTTGATCGCACAGAACTACTACCATCACGCCGAGACCGTGCAGGGTGTGGCCGATGATCTTGGGTTCTATGAAGCGCTCGGCGACTGGAAAAAATCCGACGAATACATCGCTGCGATTCAAAAAGTGACGCCTGCCGACGTGTTGAGGGTCGCAAAGCAATATCTGAACACCGATCAGCTCAGCGCGTTTGAATATCTCCCGGAATCGGAGAATCGAACCTCAAACGCAGACGATTATCACCAGCTCGTGCTTGCAAAAGTTCCCGCGGCCACGGAAGAGCGCGCGGTGAACGAGCTTCCCGTCACAGCGGAGATTCCGTCGGAGACGGACGCGGTCCTTCACGATCTGGTCAAACCGATCCAGAAGCGGTCGATCCTGCGAGGTCCCGATGTCTACATCCTTGAAGACCATCGGTTGCCGCTCGTTTCCTTTGGGATTTTTTATCCCGGTGGAAGGTTGTACGAGTCTGAGAAGAACGCTGGCATTACCGAACTCATGCTTCGCACGGCGATCCGCGGAACGAAGCGTTTCAATTCGGCCGATATCTCCCGGCGCCTGGAAAATGCCGGGGCACGTTTGCAGGTCGTAAACGAGCCGGATTTCTTTGGATATATTCTCGACGGCATCAGCGGCAAGCTGGACCAGGCCCTCGAGGTCCTGATGGACGTTCTGCAACAGCCGACTTTCCAGCAGGATGACATCGACCGCGAGAAGATGCTTCAATCCGCGCGTATCAAGCAGCTCCGCGAGAACAATTACTCATACCCGGTCAGCGTCTTCATGCGCACGCTGTTCGGCGATCATTCGTATGGGCGTACCGCGATCGGCGCCGAAGCCTCATTGCAGCCGATCACCCATGACGATCTTGATGCCTGGTTCAAGACAAACCAGCGGCCACTCGTGCCTTTGATCATCATCGATGGCGACACGAACGGTACGGCCCTTGTGGCGCCGATCGCGGATGCTCTAACGAACGAAGATTTGCACGCGCGTGACATAACGTCGCTGCCGTCGCCTCCGACGAGCAAAGAGACGAAGGAGACTGTTGAGCCCGCGCCGAGGCAGCAGACGGCGCTCGTATACGGCTTCCCGGGCGTGCGGCGCTCAGCACCGGATCGGTACACGCTGACGGTTCTTGAGAATGTCGTATCGGGCCTTGGTGGCCGCTTCTTTGAAGCCATTCGTGAGAAGCAGGGGCTTGCGTATACCGTCCGCATGGCGAATGCAGCGTATTCGCGGGGTGGCGCGATTCTGACGTACACCGCGTTCTCACCCGAAAATGAAATGAAAGTACGCGAGTCGCTGGAGCGAGAATTCGATCGGCTCCGCAAGGAAGGCGTAACGGAAGACGAGGTTAAGAAGGCGATTGCGTATTCCATCGGTGAGCACGCAATCGCGTTGCAGACGCGTGTCGGGACCGTGCTTGAATATGCCCGCTCAATCTACACAGGTATGGGCGTCCAGGACGTTCAGACCTACGATGCAGAAATAAGGAAAGTCACGACTGAGCAGGTACGGGTCGCGTCGAGGCTGTTTCTCGATCCTGCAAATTTACGGGTTGCTGTCGTCCGGGGCACAAAACAGTAAGAAAGAAATTCGGGGACAGACGCATAAATCACCTAAATAGGCCAAACCACCAATGCTATTTAGGTGATTTATGCGTCTGTCCCCGAATTTCTTTCTTACTGCTTCTTGATTTCGATCTTGCCCAGAGACGTGTGCAGGACGATGAGGTTGCCGCCACCGTTGATCACGGTCTTGGATTGGGTCGACCCATAGAATTTGTTCGGGACCAGACCTCGGGGCGCGTTCGCTGCTCCGGAATTCATCGGAAAATCCGAAATGATGTGTTGCGCCGAAAACGCGGGTCGTTCGACGGTGGCTTCGACGGAAGCCTTCATCCGTTGCGGCAGGAAGATGGTCAAATCGCCGACGCCCGATTGCAGATTCACGTGAAGATCTCCATCAGGATTTTCCGGCGCGAGTCTTACAACGATGTTTCCGAATCCCGTTGAGGCTTCGACCCACGCGGCGGCGCTGTCCAGACGGATATCGCCCGAGTCGGTGTGACCCTGGAACGGTCCGCGCACGCGGCGGCTGACGATATTACCTCCCGCTGTCGTGGCATTGATTCGCGCGGCATCGCCGATGGAAATGTCTCCGGCCTTTGTCGTGGCTTTTACGTCGCCGCGAGCCTCCTTAATGACGATCGTTCCACCGGCCGTGTCGGCTGTTACGCGGCCCGTGATCGTACCCGCGCGAATCGGACCCACACCGGTTTGAAATTCGGCGTTTCCTACGACATCGCCAACCTCGAGCGATCCCCCCTGGCTGCGAAGCTCGGCATTGCCGCCGACATTTCCGGATTTAATCGATCCACCCTGCGTGATGATCGCGGCGTTTCCCTTTATCTGACCCGCGGTAACCGACCCGCCGGTGGTTCTCAGGACGACATTGCCATCCGAGTCGCCGATGGTGATGCTTCCTGCCATCGTCACGAGATCGAGGTTTGCGTTCTTCGGCACAAGGATTCGCCAGTTAACGGTCCCCTGGACGGCATTCGTATCTGGTGCATTGCTCGTCAACTCGACCGACTCGCGGCCACAGGTCTCCTGGAGCTGAATGATGCTGTTGTTAACTTGAGTTTCTATAGAGTCGCGGCCGGTGGTATCGATCTGGAGACTTCCGATGGGGGCCCTGACGACGAGTGTCACAGGGCCCGAAACGGGACATTTAGCTTGGAGAGGGATTTGAGCTGCCAGCGTAAAAATGAGAGCAGCTACAAATCTCACTTTGACGTCCCTACAAACTGCAGCGCTTTCGTGCGAATGTAAGGATTGTCGTCCTTTTTGGTTACTTCTTCGATGGTCTTCGCCAGTTCGTTATCCTTCGCGTTCTGTTTGGTCAGCGCTTCGATGGCTTCCACACGAATCCCAGGGTTATCGTCGTTCGCCAACGTATTCATAAACGCGGAGCGTACATGCTCCTCCGCGGCATACTGCTTCAGGCCTTCAAGGGCCCGGAGGCGGACGCCAGGGTTGTCGTCATAAACCATTGCGTTGATCAACGCTTCTTCGATCATTTCATCGGTTGGTTTCTGAGCAAGAATCTCGACTGCGCGAAGTCTGGATCCCGGATTGTTCACATCTCTCAATGCGCCGAATAGCAACCGGCGAACCGTGTCATCCTGAAGGCTTCCCTGGAATCGTACGGGCTGGGAAACTTCGCCTGCCAGTTCGACCTCACCGGTAGTGGGATTTGCATTAACAACCTGAACATTGGAAACTGAGCCGTCTCGGGGGATCACTGAGATATTGCTTGCATTGCCGGAAGGTGCATTCGATGGCGCCTGAATATTGCTCACATACACCCCCAGCGCCAACCCCATGGCAACGAGCGCAGCCGATTCCAGCAATCGCATCGGGGTGAAAACCACAGAGAATGCGGGAACTCGCCACCACGATCTTTTCTTTTCTATGCGGTCCAGTTCATCGGCGAGTGCCCTGCGCGATTCCACGAGCAGATCGGATGGGAAATCCCATCCCGAGGCATCTTCCGCCAGAACCGAGTGCATGTTCTTCTCAGACTCGTAGACGCTCTGACATGCACCGCACGCTTCCAGGTGGACCTGAAGGCCGGCCTGGGCTTTATCGGGCAACTCTTCATAGAAGAGCAAGGTGATTTGGTGTTGATATTCTCGGCAGTTCATACGTTCGTCAAATACGCTCTCAATTTCTGGGTAGCCCGGAATAAATAATTTTTGGCGGTTTCTTCGGTGCTGCCCATAATTTCGCCAATCATTTTCAGCCGCAACCCTTGATAGTGCCTTAATTCAAATACAAGACGCTCTTTTTCGGAAAGGGTTTTTAGCGCTTCCTGGATTTTTTCGCCTACCTCTTTTCCGTAGAGCCTTCGCTCGGGATTGCTGTAGTAGGTTGTGGCTGCCAGGGTGTCCTTCAGCGCCGGACGGTCCGGATGCGTTTCTGTATCGGACTCGTAAGAAATCTCCTCTTTCAGTGTTTGACGTTTGCGGAGATGATCCAGACTGACGTTGGTAGCGATTCGGTAAATCCAGGTGTAAAAGCTCGACTCGAAGCGGAAACGTCCGAGCGATCGATAAGCTTTGAGGAAGGTCTCCTGGAAAACTTCCCGCGCCTCCTCGCGGTTTCCCAGCATGTGAAACGCGAGACGTAGAATGTCTCGATCATGCCTTCGGACCAACTGCTCGAAAGCCTCGCGGTCGCCGCTCTGAGCCTGTTCTATGAGGAGTTTCTCATCCTCAGATTCGTGAACGCGTTGTGCGGCCCTTTTCAATATGGCTTCCATGGTTACGAGCGTTTTAGACGCCCGCAAATCCAAAAGGTATCAGGGGGTTTTACCGGCTTTCACCCAGATAAATCGTAATCTGATCACCTGGATGTATGACGGAGAGGTCGTTCTCTTTGTTCCACGAAAGTATAGCATCGACGCTGGTTTTATATGTGGATGCGATGCTGAACAGGGTATCCCCCGGCTTAACTTTGTGAACGACGGGGCGGGAGGTAGGGCCGGCAGGGCCGGCGGAGGTCGGTTGGTCTGACGATGCCCTTTGAGCGGGCTCGGCAACAATCAGCCTTTTACCGACAATGAGGCGGGCAGTGGAAAGGTGATTCCAACTTTTCAGAGACGCGACAGAAACCTTGAAGCGTGCCGCAATCTTTGCAAGCGTGTCACCTCGGCGGACCGTGTAAGCGGTAACTGCTTGCGCTGATTTAGCAACCGCCTTAATTACGGCTGGTGCTGTTGGTTTTGAAGCAACCTGTGGCGGATTGATGCCGCTCATCGGAATGATCAGGGATTGTCCAGCGCGAAGAACCGGTTTGGCTGTCAGGTTGTTGGCCTGTCTCAATTCGGTAACGCTGGATCCGTATTTTTTCGCGATAGCTCCGAGCGTGTCGCCTTTCCGGATCACATGTTCGCGGAACAGGACTCGTTTGCTTTCGGGAAGTGACGCGATCTCGGACTTGAATTTTTCGCCATATCCCTGCGGCAGAATCAACTCGAAATCGGGATCGTCCGGAGGCGTCGTCCATCGCAGGACATGCGCATTGAGATCACGCAGATCATCAAGGGGCAGATTGATGGCTTCGGCAATAACTCGAAGATCGGTGGCTTTGTCCACCGTTACGCGCTCGGTCTCGAGTGGGGCTTCCGAGTCCACTTCAAACCCGTACTTTTGTGGGTTCTTTCCAATAATCGTCAGAGCCAGGATATTCGGTATGTAGTTGATGGTTTCTCTAGGCAGTGCGCGTTTATTGGCTAGAGTCCAGAAATTGTCGGCGCCCGTCCTTTCCATCGCCTTTTCGACGCGAACCGGACCGGCGTTGTAGGCGGCCATGGCGAGATACCAATCGCCAAATTCCATATACAGGTCTTTCAAATGACGGGCGGCAGCGCGCGTCGATTTTTCCGGATCGGAACGTTCATCGATCCACCAGGTCTGGCGGAGGCCGTATTCCTTGCCGCGCGAGGCGATGAATTGCCACATTCCTTTCGCCTTCGCCCGTGACAGCGCGCGGGGTTTAAATGCGCTTTCGGCCTGGCAAAGATAAATAAGGTCCAGTGGAACGCCTTCCTCTTTAAGGATCTGCTCGATCATTTGCTGATAACGGCCGATCCGTTCCAATCCAATCTCGATGACAGATCGTCCACGACCGTTCGTGTAGTGATTGAGGAATCCGAGGACGCGATCGTTGATCTCAATCGGAAGATCGTGAGCGATCTCATTAACTTCGTTTTCGACTTCCTGCTTGAGCTTCGGATCGACGGTTTCCGGGAAGGTCTCAACACGCTCGAGGTCGTCGATCGCCGCACTCTCATCCTTTTGGTCCGTAAATCCATCGCCTTCGCGCAAGGCGGCGAGTTCAAGAGCGTGGACTCGGGAAACGAGTTCCGAAACTTCGTGTTGCAGACGCGGATCACTCGGATAGACATTTGCCGAATCGAGGAGCAGATCGATAGCCCCGTCAAACTCTTCTTTTGCCTGCTTCAGAAATCCCTGCTGATATAGCTTTTCGCCATGCTCGAATCTCAATTGAGCCTCAACGACTGTCAGGGCGATCGGATCCGTGACGTTTTCACGCGGAGGGATCTGAACAGGAACGGGGGTGGCTGCGGGTTCGACAAGTGGAGGCTCGGCATGTTCCTCGACGATCGGGGGCTGCGCTGGAGGCACCACTTTCACAACCTTGGTTGGTGCTGCAGGCGTGCACGCCGCCAGAATCGGCAGAGTCAAAATAAAAATCCGAACGATAACCCGAGGAGTCAAGAACACCCCCAATAACTCAAAAGCCACTAAGCGGAAGGATTTTAAGGTCTTTCTGATTAGTGGCTCCAAAAACGAAACGTCAGCTTACAGGACCGGCAAGGTTCAGTCAAGGCTGTAGACACTCTGGGGTATCTGCGTCCACCGGCCATGGTTACGGTGATAGCGCCGAGTTGGTCGGTTCTCAGCGCCGGCAGCGCAGACTCACTCGGATGTCCAAAAGGGTTATTGGCGCCCACCGAGATCACCCGCACCGGCGCGCGTACGTGAAGTCGAACGCCTTTGCTGCCGTGATGGGGGACCTTAAGAACATCCACGTCTGCGGGAGCTGGTATTGGGCTCTCAATATCTCCCGTAAGCAGGGCAGTGCCGTAGCCTGAATCCAGGAGCAACACGACGGAATCATTATTTTGATCGTTTTTTCTGGGTGTCCAGTTCGCGGGCGGATGAAGGACAGTGAATGGGCCGATGTGCTGTCCTGCCGAGACCCAACGAATTGGAATCTGCCTCTCTTGAATCAGCTTGATCAGATCGCGGTATCTGGATGTCATCGGGTTTCGACCGAGCCAGATTTCGCCGACCTCAAAGTTTTCGATGACATTAAACAGACCGTCCATGTGATCGTTGTGCGCGTGCGTTAGGACCACTGTGTCCAGTTTGCGGATACGGCGCGAAAAAAGGTAAGGAGATACGACGTTTTCGCCGATCGAAAATGTGCTTTCCTCCCGCAAGTCCAGAAACCGCCCTGCTGCCACCCCGCCGCCGTCGACCAGCATGCGTTGGCCGGATGGAAATTCGATGAGGATTGAATCGCCTTGTCCGACATCGAGGAATGTCAGAGTCACGTCCGCTGGAGGATCCGGGGAAAAGTCTCCGATCGAGACGACGCCGTGCAGCAGAGCGAGGATTCCGAGTGTTCCAACGGACAACGCCGGCCAGCGTTTGTGTATCGCAAAAGCGAGCAAGAGAACGGCTGCTACGTAGCTAACCCAAAGCCAGACCGGTATCGACGGCACCCGCAGAGTCGCGCCGGGCAAATGCACCGCCATGGTCAGGATGTGGAGGAGCGCCGTCAGAATCTGCCTGATGATCCATGCGGGAATTGTGGACAGCGGCGTCGGCAGCAGGATTACAAGTAATCCAAAGGGGGTGGCAATGGCTGCGGCGAGACCGGCAGGAATGTTCAGTAAAGGAGAAATAGGAGAGAAGCGATGGAAGGATTCCACCATGAAGGGTAGAAACACCAACTCGACGGCGATCGAAACGATCGCTGCTTCGCCAAGCGCTAAAAAGATGTTCCATGGAATCGTCAGTGTCCACGTTGGCAATCCACGCAGCTCGCACCATAACCGGCGCGCAATTCGCCAGTCGACGACCCCGGCCGGCAGATAGTTGTCTTTGGAAGAATCGTTGAAATCCTTGAGCGCTTCTCGTAACCAGCCGAGGGCCCATTGACTGGCCGGCATGCCGATACCGATCACCGCGCCGACGGCGGCAAACGTCATTTGAAAACTGGAGTCCTCGATCGACGAAGGATCGAGCAGGAGGATGACGAACGCCGCCGCTGCAACGCAGTTCATCGCCGCGTAACCCCGATCGAGGAGCTTGCCGACAATAAGGAAACAAACCATCAGGAATGCGCGCTCGACGGCGGCCTGTCCTTCGACCATCAACGCATAACTGGTCGCGCATGCGAGAACAAACAGTAATCGTGGTCGTCGTCCCCATGGCGCAAACCCAGCCAGCCACATGGCCACACTTGAAACAACGGCGAGGTTGAAACCAGAAACAACGACGAGATGGTAAAGCCCACCTGCTTGAAACTGTCGTTCGACTTCAACCGTCAAGCCGTCCTTTCGACCAAGGACCATGCCGGAGATGAGGCCCTCAATATTGCCGTCGTTCCGGAACGGTGCTTCGAGCCGAGCCTGTATCCAATTCTTGACATGGTCGGGACCGTGCCAGCCTCGCTCCAGAACCGTGATCAGACGCGGGTTCCTGATGGTTCCCGTCCAGTAGATGCCTTCACGCTCGAGGTACCGGCGGAAATCAAACACGCCGGGGTCTCTATAGACTGCCGGCCGGCGTAACTTCACCAGTATCTGGACACGATCGCCCGAGCCAAGCTCCAGCCGATCGAACATCTGACGTGTTTCGGGGTCTTCTAGAAACTCGGTCAGTCGTGCCCGTCCGCGGTAAGCCTGACCATCAACGCTCTGCACTTGCACGTCCAAATAGGCGCCCAGTCCGTGCCACTCTGGCGCCCGGCGTAACATTCCGATGAGGCGCACTGCGATGTCGCCAGGATCAGCCGGCACCGTTGGTTTAAATGACACGAGACCACAACCAAGCAGGCCGACCACAAGCAAGGCACATCGGCGGCGTACGAATGAAAGTAGGATCGAAAAGGGGAGACAGATCCAGACTGCGGTCGGATCAACGCACGGACCCAGAAGAATGCCTGCGATCAGAGCAACGAGTGGAAGAAACAATTTCCTGCGACTTCACTGATCGCAAAAGGCGCTTTTATCTTAGCTCAAACGACGGTTCTATGCGCTCTTCCTCTTGAAAACATAAACGACGGGATCTTTTTCTTTGATTGGATAGGCAGGAACCTTGTCATCCCAGACGTAATGTGTTTCGAAAGGGCCGACGGTGTCGGCAATGCCTTCCAATTCGTAGTACGTCGCCATGTAATCCTGGAACCAACGAAAAAGCTTGGGATCCGTAACATCGCTCCACAGCGAAATCTGATTATTGAAGCAGACAAAATACTGTGGCTTTGCCTTCTCGACATCGGCGATATAGGCGTCCTGCCATTCCTGACTCCGTATACCCGCTCCCCCATATAAGAGGATTGCCATATCGTGTGGTGAGGGTCCCCTTCTCCCGGTGTAGATAAAAACCTGAGGTTCCGCGCCCAGAACGCCGATGATGTCACCCTCCTTCGTGCGGTTTTTCAGGACTGAACTGATCTCCCATGCTTCAGGAAACGGATTCAGTCCGTACACCTCTCGCAGGATGCGCGTGTAGTCTGGTTTGAAATAGTACGTTTCGTTTGCTTCAATATTT
>Ga0075424_100001454_pt1 | contig 20807 bp, 22 predicted proteins | sample SoiMethybrSBSTD3_FD_75301 | JGI IMG/M metagenome (GOLD analysis project Ga0075424, IMG submission 75301) | Bulk soil microbial communities from a Populus tree surrounding site in Tennessee, USA - Soil MetaG P. TD hybrid SBSTD3 | ecosystem: Environmental > Terrestrial > Soil > Tree plantation... | reverse complement strand
TCGAGATCCTGAAGCTCGCCTGCGCCGCGCTGCAGCTCGCGAAGCTCCCGGAGCTGCGCCTCGACATCGGCCACGTCGCCGTGTTCCGCTCGCTCGCCCGCGCGGCCAAGGCCAGCCCGGAGCTCGAGGGCGAGCTCTTCGAGGCGCTGCAGAGGAAGGACCTGCCGCAGCTCAAGTCGCTCTCGAAGAAGCTGGATGCGAAGACCCGCTCAGCGCTGCTCCTGCTGCCCGAGCTCTACGGCGGCGCCGAGGTTCTGGACGTCGCGGAAAAGCAATTGCCGAAGATGAAGCCTGTTTCCGCCGCCCTGGGGACGTTGCGCGCCCTGGCCAGGGCCTGCCCCGTGCCGACCAGCTTCGACCTGGCCGAGCTGCGCGGCTACCACTACCACTCCGGCGTCGTCTTCGACGCCTATTGCGCTGGCGTGAGCGGCGCGGTGGCGAGGGGCGGTCGCTACGATGAGGTGGGCAAGGCGTTCGGGCGGGCGCGGCCCGCCACGGGTTTCTCCATCGATCTGCGCAGCGTCGCCGAGGCGGTGAAATGAGCGCAAGAAACATCGTCGTCATCGGCACGCAGTGGGGCGACGAGGGCAAGGGCAAGATCGTCGACTGGCTGACCGACCGCGCTCAAGGCGTGGTGCGCTTCCAGGGCGGGCACAACGCCGGGCACACGCTCGTGGTCGGCGGCAAGAAGACGGTGCTGCACCTGATCCCGTCGGGGATCATGCGCGAGAGCGTCGACTGCTTCATCGGCAACGGCGTGGTGGTCTCGCCGCAGGCGCTGGTGGCCGAGATGGACGAGCTCGAGGCGGGCGGAGTGCGCAACGTGGTGGCGCGCCTCGCGGTGTCGGAAGCCTGCCCGCTGATCCTCGCCTACCACTCGGCGCTCGACCATGCGCGCGAGGCCGCCAAGGGCGAGAAGAAGATCGGCACCACCGGGCGCGGCATCGGCCCGGCCTACGAGGACAAGGTCGCGCGCCGCGCAATCCGCCTGCAGGACCTGTTCGACGCCAGGCGCTTCGCCGAGAAGCTGCGCGAGCTGCTCGACTTTCACAACTTCGTCCTGAAGAACTATTACCGCCAGGAGGAAATCAGCTATCAAAAGACATTGGACGAGACGCTCGCGCTCGCGCCGCGCCTCGCGCCGCTGATCGCCGATGTGCCGCGCGCGCTCTACCACGCCAACCGCGCCGGCAAGAACCTGCTGTTCGAAGGCGCGCAGGGGTCGCTGCTCGACATCGATCACGGCACCTATCCGTTCGTCACCTCCTCGAACTGCGTCGCCGGCGCGGCTGCGGCGGGCGCCGGCATCGGGCCGATGCACCTGCACTACGTGCTGGGCATCACCAAGGCCTACAGCACGCGCGTCGGCGGCGGGCCGTTCCCGACCGAGCTCTCCGACGGCGTCGGCGAGCGCCTGCGCCAGCGCGGGCAGGAGTTCGGCGCCACCACCGGGCGGCCGCGCCGCACCGGCTGGTTCGACGCCGCGGCGCTCAAGCGCTCGATCCAGCTGAACGGCGTCTCGGGCCTGTGCCTCACCAAGCTCGACGTGCTCGACGGCGTCGAGGCGGTGAAGATCTGCGTCGGCTACAAGCTCGAGGGCGAGTTCTCCGAGATTCTGCCGGTGGGCGCCGAGGAGCTCGAGCGCTGCGAGCCCGTGTACGAGGAGCTGCCCGGCTGGATGGAGAGCACCGTCGGCATCAAGTCTTACCCCAGGCTGCCCGCGGCGGCGGCGGCCTACCTCAAGCGCATCGAGGCGCTCGCCGGCGTGCCGATCGACCTGATCTCGACCGGGCCCGACCGGGAGGAGACCATCGTGCGCCGCCATCCTTTCGACCCGGCCTGATCACGCAGCTAGGGAGAAACACCGTGAGACTCATTGTCCCCGCGACCGTGCTGCTGCTCGCCGCCGCCCCCTCGGCCGGCGCGACCGGCCTCGCCACCTGCGATTCCGGCCCGAAGGAGTCGTGGCAGGCCCAGGACAAGCTCTCCGCCGCGCTCAAGGAGAAAGGCTGGCAGGTGCGCCGCATCAAGGAGGACGGCGGCTGCTACGAGGTGTACGCGCTCGACGAGAAGGGCAACCGCGTCGAAGCGTACTTCCACCCGGTGACGCTGGCGCCGGTGCCGCGCGGCGCGAAGAACCACAAGGGCTGAGCGAGCCGCGTGAAAGTCTGGGACGCCTTCGTGCGCCTCGCGCACTGGACGCTGGTCGCCTGCGTCGGCGCCGCGTGGTTCGCGCGCGGCGCGCCGCACGAGTGGCTGGGCTATGCCGCGCTCGGCGTGGTCGTGCTGCGCCTCGCCTGGGGCCGGCTCGGGACGCGCTATGCGCGCTTCGGCCAATTCGTCCTCGGTCCCGGGCGCACCCTCGCGTATGCGCGCAGCGTGCTCGAGCGCCGCGAGGCTCGCTACCTCGGCCACAACCCGCTGGGTGCCTGGATGATCGTCGCGCTGCTCGCGGCGGTGGCGCTCGCGGGCGTCACCGGCTGGCTGGCGACGACCGAGCGCTACTGGGGCGTTGAATGGGTCGAGGAGCTGCACGAGCTGTGCGCCGACGGCCTGCTGGGGCTCGCGGCCCTGCACCTCGCCGGGGTGGCCTATTCCAGCCTGCGCCACCGCGAGAACCTGGTGCGCGCCATGCTCACCGGGCGCAAGGCCGCGCCGCGGCCGGGGGACGTTTTCGAGTAGACTGTACGGTCTAGTCTAGTTCCCGGGGGAGGGGCCAAGTGGAAAACCGCGAGCGCGTGCTGCGTGCCGCCACCGACTCGTTTCTCGCCCACGGCTACGCCTCGAGCGTCGACGCCATCGCGCGCCGCGCCGGCGTCGCCAAGCAGACCGTCTATCACCATTTCCCGAGCAAGGAGCGCCTGTTCCGCGAGGTGGCCCGCGCGCTCGCCATGAGCGTGCTGGTCGAGCTCGAGGGCGACGACGTGCGCGCCGCGCTGCTGCGCTTCGCCGCCGCCTACCGCCAGCGCGCGCTCGGCGCGCAGGGCATCGCCACCTTCCGCACCCTGGTGCCCGAGGTACAGCGCTTCCGCAGCCAGGCGCGCTCGATGTACGCCAACACCATGGGCGCGATGGTGCAGCGCCTCGCCCAGTTCCTCGGCGCGGCGATGCGCGACGGCCGCCTGCGGCGCGACGACCCGGAGCTCGCCGCCGAGATGCTGCTCAGCATGCTCGCCGGCATCGACCGGGTGAAGCGGCTGTTTTGCGTGGTGAGCGGCGTGCAGGGCGACGCGCAGCGCGCCGGGCGGATCGTCGACTGTTTTCTGAGGGCCTACCAGCCATGAGAGCGCTCGCCATCGTGTGGCTCGTGCTCCTGGCCGCGTGCAGCCAGGGCGATGCTCGCCAAAAAAAGGATGCCGCGCCGCAGGCCGTGCCCGTGAGCGTGCTCGAGGTGACGCCGCGCGAGGTCCCGGTCAGCTTCGAGGCGGTGGGGCGCGCCGAGGGCTCGCGCGAGGTGCAGGTGCGCGCGCGCGTCTCGGGAATCCTCGAGAAGCAGCTCTACGTCGAAGGCGACAGCGTCGAGGCGGGCGCGGTCCTCTTCCAGATCGAGCGCGCGCCCTTCGAGATCGAGCTGGCGCAGGCGCGCGGCACGCTCGCGCAGGAGCTCGCGCGCGAGGACCTGGCGCGGCAGGAGTACGAGCGCCTGAAGGGCCTCGCCGACCGGCGCGCGATCAGCCAGAAGGAAGCCGACCAGGCCGCCTCGACCGCCCGCCAGTCGAGCGCCGCCGTGCAGGTGGCGCGCGCGCGCGTGCGGCAGGCCGAGCTCAACCTCTCCTACACGACGGTGAGCGCGCCGATCGGCGGCATCACCGGGCGCGCGCAGCAGTCGATCGGCAGCCTGGTCTCGCCCTCGAACGAGTCGGCGATGCTGACCACGCTGACGCGGGCCGACCCGGTCTGGGTCCGCTTCTCCTACTCCGAGGCCGAGTTTTCCAGGATCCGCGGTACCGATCCCAAGGACCTGGCGGTGAAGCTGGAGCTTGCGGACGGGCGCGTGTATCCGGAGCAAGCGAAGATCAACTTCTCCAGCTCGACCGTCGACTCCGCCACCGGCACGGTGCAGATGCGCGCCGAGCTCGCCAATCCGCGCCTCGAGCTGCTGCCCGGGCAGTTCGTGCGCGTGCGCGTGATCGCCGGCATGGAGAGGGCGATGGTCGTGCCGCAGGCTGCCGTCGGGCAGAACGAGGGCGGGCGCTTTGTCTGGGTGGTCGCCGACGGCAAGGCCGTGCCGCGATCGATCCGCACCGGCAGCTGGATCGGCACCGACTGGGTGGTGCTCGACGGCCTGAAGAGCGGCGACAAGGTCATCGTCGACAACCTGGTGCGCCTGCGGCCGGGGGCGCCGATCGCTCTGAAATGAGCAAGTTCTTCATCCACCGCCCGGTATTCGCGGCCGTGATCGCGATCATCATCACGCTCGCGGGCGTGGTGTCGGCCCAGCTGCTCGCGGTCGCGCAGTATCCCGAGATCGCGCCGCCCACGGTCCTGATCACCACCTCCTATCCCGGCGCGAGCGCCGAGACGCTGGCGCGCACCGTCGCCGCGCCGATCGAGGAGCAGCTCTCGGGGGTGGAGAAGCTCTCGTTTTTCAGCTCGACCTCGTCCTCCAACGGCACCCTCACCATCACCGCGACCTTCGAGCCCGGGACCAACGTCGACCAATCGGTGTTCAACGTCAACAACCGCGTCAACATCGCGCTGCCGCGCCTGCCCGACGAGGTGCGGCGCAACGGCATCATCGTCGCGAAGCGCTCCTTCGACATCCTGCTGGTCGTGTCGCTCACCTCGCCCGACAACCGGCGCGACACGCTTTACCTCTCGAACTACGCGTCGATCAACATCGTCGACGAGCTGAAGCGCCTGCCCGGGATCGCCGACGTCACGGTCTTCGGCGCGCGCGACTATTCGATGCGCGTCTGGACCAACCCCGAAAAGATGGCGCGCCTGGGCGTCACGCCCGGCGAGGTCGCCGCGGCGCTGCGCGCGCAGAACGCGCAATACGCCGCCGGCCGCATCGGCACCGAGCCGGCGCCGCCGGGGCAGAAGCTCGTCTACACCGTCACCGCGACCGGGCGCCTGGTCGACCCCGAGCAGTTCGGCGAGATCGTGGTGCGCGCCTCGCCGACGGGCATCCTGCGGCTGAAAGACATCGCGCGGATCGAGCTCGGCGCGCTGAACTACGACACCTCCAACACGCTCGACGGCCGGCAGACCATCGGCATGGCGACCTACCTGCAGCCCGGGGCGAACGCCCTGGAGGTCGCCGCTTCCGTAAAAGAAAAAATGAAGGAGCTGCGGCCGGGTTTCCCGGAAGGGGTGGACTACGCCATTCCCTTCGACACCACGCGCTTCGTCGACGCCTCGATCAAGGAGGTGACCACCACCATCTACGAGGCGGCGGCGCTGGTGCTGGCGGTGGTGTTCCTTTTCCTGCAGACTTGGCGCGCGACGCTGATCCCGATGATCGCGGTGCCGGTGTCGCTGATCGGCGCCTTCGCCGGCTTGTGGGCGGTGGGCTTCTCGATCAACACGCTCACGCTTTTCGCGCTGGTGCTCGCCATCGGCATCGTGGTCGACGATGCGATCGTGGTGCTCGAGAACGTCGAGCGCCTGATGCGCGAGAGCGACATGGGTGCCTTCGAGGCCGCGCTCGAGGCGATGCGCGAGGTGTCGGGCGCGGTGGTGGCGATCGTGCTGGTGCTGTGCGCGGTGTTCGTGCCGGTCGCGTTCCTCGGCGGCATCGCCGGCCAGCTCTACCGCCAGTTCGCGGTGACGCTCACCTTCGCGGTGGTGATCTCCGGCTTCATGGCGCTCACGCTGACGCCCGCGCTGTGCGCGCTGCTGATGAAGAAGGGGGACCATCACTCGCGCGTCTTCGCGCCGTTCAACCGCGGCTTCGCCTGGGTCACGCGCCTCTTCCTGCGCTGCGTCGAGGCTCTCCTGCGCCACCGCTGGCTGTCGCTCGGCGGCTTCCTCGCTGTCCTCGCGCTGTGCGCGGGCCTGTTCCTCAGCATCCCGTCGAGCTTCGTGCCCTCGGAGGACCAGGGCTACATCTTCGCCGGCATCCAGCTGCCCGACGGAGCGACGATGGAGCGCACGCGCCAGATGTCGGAGCAGTTGTCGAAGGTGGCGCAGTCCGAGCCCGGCGTGCAGACGGTGATGGCGATCAACGGCTTCGACCTGCTCGGCGGCGGCACCAAGAGCAACACCGCCACCATGTTCATCCCGCTCAGGCACTGGGACGAGCGAAAGCGCATCCCCGCGGCGGCGATCGCGGGCGAGCTCGGCCGCAAGGGCGCCGGCATGCGCGAGGGCATGGTGATCGCGTTCAACCCGGCGGCGATCCGCGGCCTGGGCACCGCCGGCGGCTTCGAGCTCTACCTGCAGGCGCGCACCAACCCGGACCCGGCGCGCCTCTTCGAGGTGACGCAGGCATTCCTCGCGGCGCTGCGCGCGCACCCGCAGCTCACCGGCATCAACTCGTTCTACCGACCGACGGTGCCGCAGCTCAAGGTGGAGGTCGACCGCGAGAAGGCGATGTCGCTCGGCGTGCCGGTGCAGGACGTGTTCGACGCGCTCGGCAGCACCATGGGCGCGCTCTACGTGAACGACTTCAACAAGTTCGGCCGCACCTATCGCGTGCAGATGCAGGCCGACGCGCCCTACCGTGCGCAGCCCGAGGACCTCGGCTCGGTCTACGTGCGCTCGAGCCTGACGCGCGAGATGATCCCGCTCAAGGCGCTCATCAACGTCACCAACACCATCGGCCCGGAGCAGCTCGAGCGCTTCAACACCTTCCTCGCCGCGCGCGTGCTCGGCAGCGGTCGCCCGGGCGTGTCTTCCGGCGAGGCGATCCGCGCGGTCGAGGAGGTCGCCGCCAGGGCGCTGCCCGACGGCTACACCATCGCCTGGTCCGGCCAGGCGTTCCAGGAGAAGCGCACCGGCCGCCAGTCGGCGATCGCCTTCGCGCTCGCGATCGTGATGGTGTTCCTGATCCTGGCCGCGCTCTACGAGCGCTGGCTGCTGCCTTTCGCGGTGGTGTGCGCTGTGCCCTTCGCGGTCTTTGGCGCGCTCGGCTTCGTCGCCGCGCGGGGCCTGGAGAACGACATCTACTTCCAGATCGGCCTGGTGGTGCTGATCGGCCTGGCGGCGAAGAACGCGATCCTGATCGTCGAGTTCGCGCAAGCTGGCTTCCTCGAGGGCAAGAGCCCGATGGAGGCGGCGCTCAACGCCGCGCGGCTGCGCTTCCGCCCGATCGTCATGACCTCGCTCGCCTTCGTGCTGGGCGTGATGCCGCTCATGCTCTCGAGCGGCGCGGGCGCCGCCGCGCGCCGCTCGATGGGCACCGGCGTCGTCGGCGGCATGCTCGCCGCCACCTTCGTCGCCACGGTGTTCGTGCCGCTCTTCTTCGTGATGGTCGCGCGCCAGAAAGCGAAGCGATGAGGCGCATCGCCGCGCTCGCGATCCTCGCCGCCGGCTGCACCACCGTCGGGCCCGACTACAAGCGCCCCTCGATCGAGTTGCCCGCGCAATTCCCGGCCGGGGATGCGGCCGACGCCAGGCTCGCGCCGAGCTGGTGGACCCTCTACCGCGACGCGACGCTCGACGAGCTGGTCGCCGCGGCGCGGAAGAACAACGCCGATGTGCGCCTCGCCGCGGCGCGCGTGCGCGAGGCGGAGGCGGTGCTGCGCGAGGCGAACGCCGCGTTCTTTCCCGAGGTGAACGCGACGGCGAGCGGCAGCCGCGCGCGCGTCAGCCAGCAGACGCTGCCGCCGTCGCCGCGCGGCGTGCCGCTGGTGCGGCCGAACTACCTGTTCTCGCTTTCGACCAGCTTCGAGCTCGACTTCTGGGGGCGCTTCGCCCGCGCGAGCGAGGCGGCGCGCGCCAACCTGCTCGCGACGCGCCTAGGCCAGGACGTGGTCGCGCTGGGCCTCGCCGGCAGCACCGCGCAGGCCTACTTCGCGCTGCGCTCGTTCGACGCGCAGATCACGGTCTTGAATAATTCCTTGAAGCTGAGGAACGATTCGCTGGCCATCGCCCAGGCCCGCCTGGACGCCGGGCTCGCCTCCGAGCTCGACGTCTACCAGGCGCAGGGCGCGGTGGCCGACGCGCTGGTGCAGCGGCGCGACGCCGAGCGCGGCCGCGCGCTGCTCGAGCGCCAGCTCGGTCAATTGGTCGGTCAATTGGACTTGAAAATCCCCGCGGGAGACCTCTTTGCGCTGCCGGTGCCGCCGACGCCGCCCGCCGGGCTGCCTTCGGCGCTGCTCGAGCGTCGACCCGACATCCGTTCCGCCGAGGAATCGCTGGTCGCCGCCAACGCGCAAATTGGAATCGCGCGCGCCGCGATGTTCCCGACGATCTCGCTCACCGCCGCCGCGGGCACGCAGAGCGTGGAGCTCAACAACCTCTTCCAGGGCGGCGCCGGCATCTGGTCGTTCGGCGCGAACATCACGGCGCCGATCTTCGACGCCGGGCGGCGCGCGGCGCGCGTCGAGCAGGCGGACGCGCGCCGCGGCCAGTCGCTCGCCCAGTACCAGCGCGCGATCGAGACCGGCTTCCGCGAGGTTGCCGAAGGGCTGGTCAACGTGCAGGGCAGCGCCGACACCGAGGCGGGGCTCGCCGAGCGGCTGCGCGCCGCGCGCAACGCGCTGGAGCTCTCCACCCTGAGATACGAGTCGGGCTATTCGCCCTACCTCGAGGTGCTGGACGCGCAGCGCACCGCCAACGACGCCGAGCTCGCCTACGTGCGCAACCGCCAGGCGCGGCTCGCGTTCAGCGTCGATCTGATGAAGGCGCTGGGCGGAGGCTGGTCGCCCGGGAAACCGGGCTCAGAGCCCTGATTCCAGCCTAGAACGGCAAGCCGGTGACGCGGCTGCCGATCGCCTGCACCGGCCCGAGCGGGTTCTGGTTCTCCTCGGTCGAGCGGATCACCGGCTGGCCGCTGGTGAGCTTGTAGACCACTACGCCGTCCCTGAGCAGGATCAGGCCGTTGAAGCGCCAGCCGGCGGTGTGCGTCTCGCGGTAGAAGCCGAGCACGTCGAGCACCACGTTGCCCATGCGCTGCTTCTGCACCGAGTTCTGGTTGATCTCCAGGCCGCGGCAGCCGACCTTGGCCGAGACGCATTCGCGCACGCCGATGTCGAGGTCGTTGATCGAGAACGACTGGTTGAGCATGAACTTACGCATCACGTCGGCGTAGTTCAGGATCGCGATGTTCGCGTTCGACGCGGGGTCGAGCTTCATCGCGCGCAGGTCGGCGACGGTGGTCTGCCCCGGGATGATCTTGTCGAAGGTTTCCTCGGCGTCCTGGTAGGTCTGCCACTGGCTGGCGGTGACCTCCTTCGATTTGGGCAGCATTGACGAGCAGCCGGCCAGGAGGCAGGCGAGCACGGCAATCGCGGTGCGGCTCGTCATGGAGAACTTGTATCACTGCGGCGTCACGGGCTGCGACTCGCGCCCGGCGGCCCGCATAGTTCGGTCGGCGCGCATGGTCCGGACGGTCCGGGGATTCGCTGTAGTCGCCTATTGACGCCAGAAACGTGTTGTGGTGACAGCGCGACGTTTTGCAGCGGCGCACAATCCGTGGAAGGAGAGAAGAAACGGCCGCCATGGGCTATCCGGACATCGACCGTGCGCGCGAAGGACAGTCGGCGCTGCGCCGCATCGTCGATGCCTACGCCGGGCAGGGCGGCGATCCGCGCGCCCTGCGCCGCGTGGTCGATGTGTGCCGGGAGCTTGCCGAGGCGGTCGACGACGACTACTGCCGCGCCAAGGTGCGCGCGGTGGCCGAGTTCGCCGCGGAGCTGCTCTCCTGGGGCGAGCCGCGCGCCCGCGGCGCGCTCTCCGGCGGCGAGTTCCTGCGCCAGCAGATCCGCACCGCGCTCGAGCTGCTCGAGAGCCGGCTCTACAGCCTCGAGCAGCGGCGCCGCGCCGGCCAGCTCGGCCGGCCGCTTTTCGCCGAGCACGCGTTAAAGCGCTGAACTGAGGCGCTGATTTAGTAGTACCGGGTTAAACTTCTGGGCGCCGCGTTGCTGGTGCCGAGGAAGGGACTCGAACCCCCACAGTGTTGCCACCGCTAGGACCTGAACCTAGTGCGTCTACCAATTCCGCCACCTCGGCAGCGAGCGCGGATTTTAGCTGAAAATTAAATGCCCAAGAAGAAAACCCGAACCGCGCTTCGCCGCCGCGCGCGCGCCGAGCGGCGCGACGAGCGCAACGAGTACAGCCGCGAGATCCTGCGCGCGCTCGAGGAGGCGGGCGCGCCGCTCACCGAGCGCGAGCTCGCCGAGCGCCTCGGCATCGCCAAGCGCGAGCGCCAGGCGTTCGCCGCCGGCCGCGCCGCGCTCGAGCGCGCGGGCGAGGTGGTACAGAACCGCGCCGGTGCCCTGCTGGTCGCGAAGCGCATCGCGCTCGTCTCGGGCCGGGTCGAAGGTCATCCTGACGGCCACGGCTTCCTGATCCCCGATGAGGGCGGCGCTTCGATCTTCCTGCCGCCGCACGAGATGCGCGGCATCATGCACCGCGACCGCGCCGCGGTGCGCGTCTCCGGAAAAGACGCGCGCGGCCGGCCGCTCGGCACGCTCGTCGAGGTGCTGGAGCGCGTCAATCGCCGCGTCGTCGGCCGGCTGCACGACGAGCACGGCGTGCTGGTGCTGGTGCCCGAGGACCGGCGGATCGCGCACGACATCTTGGTGCCGCCGGGCGAGGCGGCGCGCGCCAAGGCGGGGCAGGTGGTCACGGTCGAACTCGTCACGCAGCCCGCGCCGCACGCGCAACCGGTCGGCCGCATCACGGAAGTGCTCGGCCACTACACCGATCCCGGGATGGAGATCGAGATCGCGCTGCGCAAGTTCGACCTGCCGCACAGCTTCTCGAAGGGCGCGATGGCTGTGGCCCGATCCATCCCGGACGAGGTGCGGCCCGACGACATCCGGGGCCGCAGGGATCTGCGCCCGCTGGAGTTCGTCACCATCGACGGCGAGACCGCCAAGGACTTCGACGACGCGGTCTACTGCGAGCGTGAAGGTGGCGGCTTTCGTCTCTGGGTGGCGATCGCCGACGTGAGCCACTACGTGCGCCACGGCGACGCGCTCGACATCGAAGCGCGCGAGCGCGGCACCTCGGTGTACTTCCCGCGTCGCGTGATCCCGATGCTGCCGGAGAAGCTCTCCAACGGCATCTGCTCGCTCAACCCCAAGGTCGACCGCCTGGCGATGGTGTGCGAGGTGGCGATCTCGGCGCAGGGCGAGCTCGGGCGCTACGAGTTCTATCCCGCGGTGTTCCGCTCGCACGCGCGGCTCACCTACACCACGGTGTGGGCCGACCTCCAGGGCGAACGGCCGCCCGAGCACCTCGCGCGGCTCTATGCGCTCTTCAAGATCCTCTACCGCAGCCGCGAGAAGCGCGGCGCGATCGACTTCGAGACGATCGAGACGAAGATGGTGTTCGACGCGCGCGGCCGCATCCAGAGAATCGAGCCGGAGAGCCGCAACGACGCGCACCGCATCATCGAGGAGTGCATGCTCGCGGCCAATGTCTGCGCCGGGAACTTCGTCGCCGAGCGCAAGCAGCCGGTGCTCTACCGCGTGCACGACGTGCCCGCCGAGGAAAAGGTCGCCGCGCTGCGCGCGTTCCTCGCCGAGCTGGGCTTGCAGCTTCCCGGCGGTGACGTCCCCCGGCCCAAGGACTACGCGACGCTCCTGCAGCGCATCAAGGGGCGGCCGGACTTCAGCCTGCTGCAGACGGTGCTGTTGCGCTCGCTAAAGCAGGCGGTCTACACGCCGGAGAACGTCGGCCACTTCGGCCTCGCCTTCGAGGCCTACGTCCACTTCACCTCGCCGATCCGCCGCTACCCGGACCTGCTCGTTCACCGCGCCATAAAGAGCCTTTTGACGGGCAAAACCTATGAGGGGCTCGACTGGCAGCAGCTCGGCCGGCACTGCTCCGAGACCGAGCGGCGCGCCGACGACGCGAGCCGCGACGTCGAGAGCTGGCTCAAGTGCATGTACATGAAGGACCAGGTCGGCGGCAGCTACTCGGGCACCATCACCGGCGTGGTGCCTTTCGGCCTGTTCGTCACGCTCGACGACTACTTCGTCGACGGGCTCGTTCACATCTCCGAGCTCGGCCGCGACTACTTCCAGTACGACGGCGCGCGCCATCTCCTGTTCGGCGAGAGAAGCAAGAAGCGCTTCCGCCTCGCCGACCGCATGAAGGTGAGGCTGGTGCGCGTCGACGTCGACCAGCGCAAGATCGACCTCGTGCCGGCATGATCCGCGAGCGGGAACCCAGGGTCGTATTCGGCTTCCACGCCGTGCTCGCGCGGCTGCGCGCCGACGCCTCGTCGGTCGTCGAGGTCTTCGTCGACGAGACGCGCCATGACGCGAGGCTGAAGGACCTGGTGGCCATCGCCGAGCGGGCGGGCGTCAAGCTCCACCGCGTGCCGACCAAGCGCCTCGACGGCTTCTACGGCGGCGGCAGGCACCAGGGTGTGGTGGCCCGGGTCGAGGTGAAGCGGGCGATGGACGACCTCGACGACATCCTCGAGCACGCCGAGAGGCCGCTGCTGCTCATCCTCGACGGCGTCACCGATCCGCACAACCTCGGCGCCTGCCTTCGGGTCGCGAATGCCGCAGGCGCGCACGCGGTGGTGGCGCCCAAGGACCGCGCTGCCGGCATCACGCCCGCGGTCTCGAAGGTAGCGAGCGGCGCGGCCGAGGCAACGCCCTACGTCATGGTGACGAACCTGGCGCGCACCCTCGCTGAACTGAAGGAGCGCAACATCTGGATCGTCGGCGCCGACGAGCGCGCCGAGCAGACGCTCTACGAGGCCGACCTTCCCGACGCGATCGCCTGGGTGCTGGGCGCGGAAGGCGAGGGCATGCGCCGCCTGACGCGCGAGAGCTGCGACCTGCGGGTGCGCATCCCCATGGGCGGCGAGGTCGAGAGCCTGAACGTTTCGGTCTCGGCCGGTGTCTGTCTTTTCGAGAGCGTGAGGCGCCGCCATGGAAAGACCCAAGTACATTCCCCCCGACCCGGCCCGGATAGAGGAAAAGCCTGAGGCTCTCGACTACTGGGCGCGCACCTTGGAAACGCCCCCCGAGAAGATCCGCAAGGCCGTCGAGAAGGTCGGTCCGATGCTCGAGAAGGTGAAGAAGGAGCTTGGCATAGCGGGCGTCTAAGTGGCGGATTCGCTGCTATAATCCGCCCCCTTCCTGGTCTCGCCGTTACGCATGACGGTAGGCCAAACCCATAGGAATAGGAGCTAAATCGACATGCGGCATTACGAGATCGTTTTCATCGTCCATCCCGACCAGAGCGAGCAGGTGCCCGCGATGGTCGAGCGCTACAAGGGCGTCATCGCCGGCCGCAAGGGCACGGTGCACCGCCTCGAGGACTGGGGTCGCCGCCAGCTCGCGTATCCGCTCGCCAAGGTGCACAAGGCGCACTACGTGCTGATGAACATCGAGTGCGACAACGAGACGCTCACCGAGCTCGAGCACTCGTTCAAGTTCTCCGACGCGGTGCTGCGCCACCTCATCGTCAAGATGGAGAAGCCGGTCACGGCACCCTCGCCGATGATGAAGGAGGAGAAGTCCAAATCCATGATGGAGCGCGGCGAGGCCCGTCCAGGGGAAGTTCCGGCTGAACCGGCTAGAGCTGAGCGGCCGGCTGCTTGAGCTGGGCGCGCTGCGCTACACGCCGGCCGGCGTCGCCGCGATCGAATTCAGGCTCGCGCACGACTCCGAGCAGGACGAAGCCGGAGGCAAGCGCAAGGTGAACGCCGAGCTCGCCGCCGTCGCATTCGAGACGCAGGCAAAGCTGCTGAGCGGCAGGCCGCTCGGCAGCGCAGTGAAGGTAAAGGGATTCCTCAGCGCCAAAAGCAAGCGCTCGAAGAGACTGGTACTGCACGTCACCGACATCGAATTCGTGGAAGGAGAGTAAGACATGCCCCCGCCGCGCAGAGGCAAAGGAAAAGGCAAAGGGAAGTTCGGCAAGGACAAGAAGGACAAGGGCCAGCGGGCGCTGTTCCGCCGGCGCAAGTTCTGCCGCTTCACCGCCGAGAAGGTCGAGTGGATCGACTACAAGGACATCGAGGTGCTGAAGGACTTCGTCAACGAGACCGGCAAGATCATCCCGGCGCGCATCACCGGCACTGCCGCGGGCTACCAGCGCCAGCTCTCGGAAGCGATCAAGCGCGCGCGCTTCCTGGCGCTGCTTCCCTACACGGATCTGCACTGATGCAAGTCATCCTGATGGAGAAGGTCGCCAACCTGGGCGAGCTGGGCGAGGTGGTGAAGGTCAAGGACGGCTACGCGCGCAACTTCCTCATCCCGCACGGGAAGGCGAAGCGCGCCACCGAGGCCAACCTGAAGGCGTTCGAGTCCCGGCGTGCCGAGCTGGAGAAGGCGCAGGCCGAGACGCTGGCGAAAGCGCGGGAGCGCGGCGCCAGGCTCGAAGGGCTCACGCTGCAGATCACGCAGAAGGCCGGCCCCGACGGGCGCCTGTTCGGCTCGGTCACCAACTACGACATCGTCGAGGCACTGCAGAAGCAGGGCCACGAGGTCGAGCGCGCCAACATCCGCATGCCGCAGGGCCCGCTCAAGCAAGTGGGCGATTCCCCGATCCAGATCGCGCTGCACACCGACGTCACCGTCACGGTCACGGTGTCCGTGCTCGGCGAGCAGTAAAAAAGGCTGTCAGGCAGGGAACAGGGGCCCGCGCGGCCCCTTTTTATTTGGCGATATACCGGTTTGACCTGGCGAAAGGGCGTACCCTGTCCTGGTGGTCCAACGCGACGCACTGGTTTCCCCGCCAGAGACGTCCGAAGAAGCCATAAAACGGATGCAGCGGGAAACTGATGCCATCCTGGCCACCTCGGTGAAGCTCCTGAAGGAACTCGAGGAATTGCTCGAGACGCGCAGGCAGCTGCAGGCCGCGCAGGCGGCCCTGCTGGAACTGCGCCGCAAGCAGAAATCCGAAAAGTAGGACGCGCCGCCGGGCGGTCGCTTTTGCGCCCCGGCCTGGATATATGTACAGTGGCCGGCCATGATTGCGTGTCAAGCAAATTAATTTCGTGTTTTCCACAGCGATCCACATGCTATCGACACGCTGCTCACAGGAAATCCACAGCCTGCCGGCGCGGATGCTTCGGCTGCCGAGTTTTTCAGCATGCGCTCGGCTGCTTTTCATTCGAAGCCCGCGCGTTCCGATAGATCAAATCGAAACTCCGGCGGCATCCCTATGATTCCGGCCGGGGAGGTAAGTCGAAAAAATGGCAGTTGCCCAGCAAGCCGCGCGCGACGGGGTTGACCCACAGCTCGTCGCGCTGAAGGTCCCGCCGCATTCAGTGGAGGCCGAGCAGTCGCTGCTCGGCGCGCTGCTGATCGACAACCAGGCCTTCGACCGCGTCGCCGACCTGGTGGCGGGCGAGGACTTCTACCGCGACGACCACCGCCGCATCTGGCGGCACATCGCCAGGCTGATCGAGCAGACCCGCCCGGCCGACGTGGTCACGGTCGCCGAGTCGATCGACGCGAGCGAGGACAAGGACAAGACCGGCGGGCCGGCGTACCTCGCCGCGCTGTCGCAGAACGTGCCGAGCTCGCTCAACGTGCGCCGTTATGCCGAGCTGGTGCGTGATCGGTCGGTGCAGCGCCGCCTCGCGCAGATCGCCACCGAGATCGCCGAGAACGCCCTCGCGCCGAGCGGCAAGGAGGTGAGCCAGCTGCTCGACGAGGCCGAGTCGAAGATCTTCCAGATCGCCGAGACCGGCGCGCGCAAGGACCAGGGCCTGCTTGGCATCGCGCCGATCCTCGCCAGGGTCTACGAGCGCATCGACCACCTGCACAACCAGGACAACCCGTCGGATGTCACCGGAGTGCCGACCGGATTCACCGAGATCGACCAGAAGACCGCCGGCCTGCAGCCGGGCGACCTGATCATCGTCGCCGGGCGGCCGTCGATGGGCAAAACCGCGTTCGCGCTCAACATCGCCGAGCACGTCGCGCTGCACCCGAGCGTGCGCCTGCCGGTGGCGGTGTTCAGCATGGAGATGAGCGCGAGCCAGCTCGCGATGCGCATGCTCGCCTCGCTCGCGCGGGTCGACGCGCACAAGCTGCGCACCGGGCGGCTCTCGGACGAGGAGTGGTCGCAGCTCACCGAGGCGACCGGCCGCCTGCACGAGGCGTCGATCCACGTCGACGAGACCGCGGCGCTCAACGCGCTCGAGGTGCGCGCGCGGGCGAGGCGGCTGAAGCGCGAGTACTCGAAGCTCGGCCTGGTGATCGTCGACTACCTGCAGCTCATGTCGGCCTCGAGCCAGGGCGAGAACCGCGCCACCGAGATCTCCGAGATCTCGCGCTCGCTCAAGGCGCTCGCCAAGGAGCTCGAGGTGCCGGTGGTCGCGCTGTCGCAGCTTTCCCGCGCGGTCGAAGCGCGCAACGACCGCCGGCCGATGATGTCGGACCTGCGCGAGTCGGGGGCGATCGAGCAGGATGCCGACGTGATCCTCTTCATCTACCGCGACGAGGTTTATCATCCGGAGAAGGAGGAGGCGAAGGGACGCGCCGAGATCATCATCGGCAAGCAGCGCAACGGCCCGATTGGGCGCGTCGACCTCACTTTCCTCGGGCGCTTCACGCGATTCGCGAACTTCCAGGACCCGAATGCCTTCTGAGTTTCCGCAGCTTCCAGAAGTGGCGCAACGATCGCCCTACGCGGTGGAGCTCGCCCCGGGCGACTACTGGTGGTGCCAGTGCGGCCGGTCGAAGCGCCAGCCGTTCTGCGACGGCTCGCACAAGACGACCGGGTTCACCCCGGTGAAATTCAGCGTCTCGGAGGCGCAGAAGGTGTGGCTGTGCGGCTGCAAGCGCACGGCGGGGAAGCCGTTCTGCGACGGCTCCCACAAGAGGCTGCCCGCTACTTCTTGACGGCGCTCCACTTGCCTTCCGCGCCCTTGGCGTCGCGGAAGGTGCCTTCCATCTGCCGCCCGTTCACCTTGCCGGTGAAATCGCGGCGCATCCCCTTCTGGTCGATGTAGGCGAAGGAGATGTCGGCGCCGCGCAGCCGCGGCTCGCGCAGCCCGGCCTGGGTGGTGCCGCCGACGCCCACGTAGCCGCTGATCTTCTGGAAGGTCTGCTCGAGGGTCATCTCGCTCTTCTGGCCGTTGGCCTCGAAGGCCCATGCGCCGATCACGTTGGCGGGAACCATCCAGAAGTAGGCGCGCCGCCCGTCCATGCTCGACACCTCGTCGGCTTCCCAGTCCTCCATGGTGAAGGAGTGCGACACCACGCGCGTGCCGGGCTTCATCGACAGGATCTGCGGGCGGAGCTTCATGTTGAGCGCCGGAAGCAGATAGAGCGTGATCACGGTGGCCGAGGTGAAGTCGGTCTGGAAGATGTCGGCCTGGCGGATCGTCGCCTTGCCCGGGCCGACGCCGGCCACGCCCGCGGCAGCGGCGCGCTCGTTCGCGTACTTCGCCATCTCGGGGTTGTACTCGATGCCGGTGGCGCGCGCGCCGCGCTTGGCCGCGGCAATCGCGATCTTGCCGTCGCCCGCGCCGAGATCGAAGTGGATGTCGCCAGGCCCGACCTGCGCCATGGTCAGCATGCGCTCGACGACCTCGTCGGGGGTCGGCACCCAGATCACGTCCTTGCCGGCCTGGCCGACTTGCGGCTCGTACTTCTGCCCGAACGTCGTCTGCGAGTACGTCGGCGCCGCGACGACCAATAGCACGACGAGGGCGAAACGGAAGAAACGATTCATTGGGGAGTCCTGGAGAAAGGTCGCGGAAATGTAGCAGAAAGGCCCGCCGGCCTGTCGAAACACGGGCCTAAGCTGTCTTATTCCTGAATTTCGCTAGAGCACATCGGCGGCGTGGTCGGCGAGGCGCGAGCGCTCGCCGCGCGCGAGCGTGATGTGCCCGGCGTGGGTCCAGTCCTTCATGCGGTCCACCACGTAGGTCAGGCCGGACGAGCCTTCGGTGAGGTAGGGCGTGTCGATCTGCGCGATGTTGCCGAGGCAGACCACCTTGGTGCCGGGGCCGGCGCGCGTCACCAGCGTCTTCATCTGCTTGGGCGTCAGGTTCTGCGCCTCGTCGATGATCAGCCACTTGTTGACGAAGGTGCGGCCGCGCATGAAGTTGAGCGACTTGACCTTGATGCGCGAGCGCACCAGGTCGCGCGTCGCCGCGCGCCCCCATTCGCCGCCCGACTCGTCGGTGGCGTTGAGCACGTCGAGGTTGTCCTCCAGCGCGCCCATCCACGGCGTCATCTTCTCCTCCTCGGTGCCGGGCAGGAAGCCGATGTCCTCGCCGATCGGCACGGTGACGCGCGTCATGATGATCTCGGAGTAGCGCTTGTCGTCGAGCACCTGCGTCAGGCCGGCGGCGAGCGCGAGCAGCGTTTTGCCGGTGCCCGCCTGACCGAGCAGCGTGATGAAGTCGACCGCCGGGTTCATCAGCAGGTTGAGCGCGAAGTTCTGCTCGCGGTTGCGCGCGGTGATGCCCCACACCGCGTTCTTGGCGTGCGTGTAGTCACGCAGCGTCTCGATCACCGCCACGCGCCCGCTGGTCTCCTTGACCAGCGCGTAGAGCGGCCGCTCGCCGGTCTCGTCGTAGACGAACTCGTTGACGTGAAGCTTGGAGATGAGGGGGCCGCGCACGCGGTAGTAGGTGTGGCCGTCCTTCTTCCACGACTCGACGTCGCGGCCGTGCGTGTCCCAGAAGTCCTTCGGCAGCGGCCGCACCCCGGTGTAGAGCAGGTCGGCGTCCTCGAGCACCTTGTCGTTGAAGTAGTCCTCGGCGGCGAGCCCGAGCGCGCGCGCCTTGATGCGCATGTTGATGTCCTTCGACACCAGCACGACCTGCTTTTCGGAGAATTTTCCCTGGAGGGAGCGCACCACCGCGAGGATCTGGTTGTCGGTCTTGCCCGAGGCGAGCGTCGCCGGCAGCTCGCCGTTGATCGCCTCGGTCTGCAGGAACAGGCGGCCCCGCGCCTGCTGCCCGTCGCGCGTCCTGAGCGCGAGGCCGTTCTTGATGTCGTCGCCGGTCACGATCTCGTCGAGGAAGCGGCTCGCCTGGCGCGCGTTGCGCGACACGTCCGACAGGCCGCGCTTGTGCTGGTCGAGCTCCTCCAGCGTCGCGATCGGCAGGTAGAGGTCGTGCTCGTCGAAGCGGAAGAGCGACGTCGGATCGTGCATCAGCACGTTGGTGTCGAGCACGAACAGCTTCTTCACTTTCGGTTTTCGCGGGCTGCGGGAGGCTTTCAAGACTGGGGAGAAGGACGGGGCGTCTGCGGACTGCTGCGGCTCGACATCATAGGGCTTAAGCAAAGTTCAATGCCTCCTGTAGCGAGGTGGACGCGATAGAACCGATGAAGCCGTGGGACGTGCGGCAGAAGCTGCGGGGAGCGCCGGTCGGGGGGCTGTTTCAGGCACCGGCTTGCCGAGCATTTCCAGAGGTTTTAAGTACCCTTCTTAGCAATGCGCTCTAACGCTTTCAGTAGACATGTTTTTTCCCGGGGATGCAAGCGAACCCCTTAGACGCCTGATCGGAAAGGAAAATCGGCCGACGCGATCGGTCAGCCCCCGCTACTCGGCCTTGATGTTCGCGGCGCGCGCGATGCGGGTGAATTTCGCGATTTCGCTCTTGATGTGCGCGGCGAACTGCTCGGGGGTGCCGGGCGCGAGCTCGAGGCCCTGGGCGCCGAGCGTCGACTGCACGTCGGGACGGCCGAGCACCTTCACCGTTTCGGCGTTCAGGCGCGCGATGATCGGCGCCGGCGTGCCCGCGGGCGCGAGCAGGCCGAACCAGGACTGGATCTCGAAGCCCGGCACGCCGGCCTCGGCGAGCGTCGGCACGTCGGCGAGCATCGGCGCGCGCTTCGGCGTGGTCACGGCGAGCGGGCGGAGCTTGCCGGCCTTCAGCTGCGCTCCGATGTCGGTGAGGTTGGCGAACATCAGCGACACCTCGCCGCCGAGCAGGCCGGCGATGGCGGGCGGCGAGCCCTTGTACGGCACGTGCTGGATGTCGAGGCCGGCGGAGGACTTGAGCAGCTCGCCGCAGAAGTGGTGCGTGCTGCCGTTGCCGGCCGAGGCGTAGTTCATCTTGCCGGGCTGCGACTTGGCGAGCGCGATGAGCTCGGCCACCGACTTGACCGGCAACCCGGGGTCCACCACCAGCACGTAGGGCACTTGCGCCACCAGCGTGATCGGCGCGAAGTCCTTGACCGCGTCATAGGGCAGCTTCGCATAGAGGGCCGGGTTCGAGCCGTGCGTCGAATTGTTGGCCATGAACAGCGTGTAGCCGTCGGGCGCCGAGCGCGCGGCCGCCTCGGTGCCGAGCGCGCCGCCCGCGCCCGGACGCGCCTCGATCACCACCGGCTGGCCGAGCGCCTCCGACAGGCGGTTGCCCACCACGCGGCTGATGACGTCGGTGGCGCTGCCGGGCGCCTGCGCGATGAGGATGCGAATCGGCTTGGACGGGTAGTTCTGCGCGAGCGCGCTCCCGGAGATGAGCAGCAGTGCGGCGATCAGTCGGGTCATGGAAGTCCTCATGTGCATTGGGCGAGGAAGCGGCGCAGCTCGGCGAGCACCTCGCGGGGTTTCTCTTCGGGCAGGAAGTGGCCGCAGGCGAGGGCCCGGCCGCGCACGTCGGCTGCGACCTCGCGCCAGTCGTCCAGGCAGTTGAACAGCGCCTCGACCACGCCGTGGCGGCCCCACAGCGCGAGCACCGGCATCCTGATCTTCGCCCGCTCCTTCTGGTCATGGACGAGATCGATGGTCGCGGCCGCGCGGTAGTCCTCGCA
>Ga0075424_100001452_pt1 | contig 20814 bp, 17 predicted proteins | sample SoiMethybrSBSTD3_FD_75301 | JGI IMG/M metagenome (GOLD analysis project Ga0075424, IMG submission 75301) | Bulk soil microbial communities from a Populus tree surrounding site in Tennessee, USA - Soil MetaG P. TD hybrid SBSTD3 | ecosystem: Environmental > Terrestrial > Soil > Tree plantation... | reverse complement strand
GCGTCTGAACCCAAGCGGCACGGCCGCCTCCGCCGACTCTTAGCTGGTGAGAGCCGGCTGCGGCGGCCTGAACGGAGCGGGTGTGTCTTGACACCGCCGACGTCGTTAGAGATGTCTCCAAACGGCGGCCGATCGGAGTCGATTCGGGAGGACGCGAGAAAACTCTACGCTATGATTCCTGTGAAAGACTTAGTTTCCACTGTCTGAGATATCGTCGCCCAAGTCTCCACAACCCGAAAGTTAGTACTGCAGTCGGCAGCATAAGCGCGTCGTGTTCAGCTGTTCCTAGCAGGATAGTGATCCCGCCTGAGGCAGACATCAGCCCCCAAGTAATTCCGAGTTTCCTTGCGTCCGCGACTTGGGAAGGCCGCATCCACCAATACACGGCCTGTCCTGCGCCGATCGTAAGGCCGAGTACTCCGAAGACGACACCGATAGTCCGTCGGACGGAACCGTCGGTTCGAAGGAATGCTTCGACAACGACGAAAAGCACGACGCTGACCAGCCCCAAGATCACAAAACGCCCCGCACGTGCACGGCTCATCGCTGCTCACATTCCTTGCACTTGTGGTACTCATCTAACGCAACGAGGGTACAGGTAGTAACCGCGACAATCTCATAATGATCCGTTGCAGTTTCTAACATTTCGAGGCACTCAAGGGCGGCCGGCCCAAGTGCCATACAACCGGCTGCTCCGAGCGCGGACGCAGCAAAATCCCAGACAGTGTAGAAACCAACTGTGCACTTAATAAACATGTTCACGGCCTGTGCGCCGCAACTTGCGCTGAGGCCGAGCGGATCGATCCGATTGACGGGATTGTTGCTGGTATATGCGTACAGGTTGATCCCGCCCTTAAGGCCGATGGGGTCTTCACTATTCCACCGGCCCGTGTCTGAATCGAGCGCACGATGCTGCGTAAGCCAAAGGGATTCTGCCGGCTGCCAGCGATGGCCCGTGAATCCGACACGAGTGATGTCGGTGCCCGCGGCCAACGTACGACGACCCCAGGGATCAAATTCATATCGTGCGAGAACAGCCCCTGATCCATCCGTGACTTCACTGACGCTTCGCAGGCGATCACCTGCGAAGTAGTGGGCAACATCGCCGCTTACCTGCTCACCACGCCGAAACGCCCGTCGAGTGACTGTCGCGCCGTCCGCGCCGCGTTCCTCGCAGATTTCTGTTCCGCACCAGAGCACGCGTATATCGGACTCAAGCACGTTGTTTTCTTTTTCGACCTCCCGGACACGCCGCTGCAGCCCATCGTAGGTGAACTCGCTCCGATGCCCCCCCAAGTTGACGGCAACGACCTGGTTCCGCGCATCCCACTCGAACGTGCGCGCGCCGTCAGAGGTCAAATTCCCATTCGCGTCGTAAACGAACGTCTTCGTCGATGTCGAACTGTCAACATCGTACAGCTTGGTCGTCGCGTTTCCACTAGGATCCGTCGCGACAATCGTGGCCGTGGTCGTGCCGGCGCCGATGGGCACGCTCGCCGAAAAAGTGTTGTCTGCCTTCACCGTCACCGGCCTGCCATTGATTGTTACCGTGGCCGCCTCACTGACTGTCCCACTAAACAGCAGGCCGCCGGATGGTTGCTGGCTGATCAGCTGGTTTCTCCCGTTGTAGCTCGCGCCGGTGAGTGCGTCATCGATCTGTTCACCAATGCGGTTACCAGCCGGATCATACGAATATACATATCGTTGCAGGATGGCAGGCGTCGGATCGGTCGTCTCCTTCGTGGCACTGGTGAGCTGGTCGGCCAGATCGTAGACGAAGATGTTCTGCATCGCCGGATTGTTGTCCGTCTGCTGGCGCCGGGTCAGAACGTTTCCGGATGCGTCATACGTGTAGTCGAATTTCGAAAGCGTCGTCGCATCAGGGTATTTGTTGTGGATCGTCTGCAGCCGATCGTCACCCGTGTGGCCGAAGTAGGCGTAGATGCTCGTCTGGCCGTTCGGATAGGTGACCGTCGCGGGGCGCCGCGAATTTCCGACATACGTGGGAGTGAAGGTGCCCAGCACGTTCGTCTCGCTCGCCGTACGGCCGAGTGCATCGTAGGTCGTCGTCGCCGCTACTCCGTTGATGGTGCGGCTCGTCACCCGGCCCACCTCGTCGTACCCGTAAGTGATCGTGTCGTTGGTCAGCGGTCCATCGATGCTCGCTAGTTGGCCGGCGCCGAGGTGGCCGCTCATCACCGGGTGATACGCGTAGGTGGTCGTGCCCGTTCCGTCGGCCATCGCCGTCACCCTGGCATAGACGGGGTCGTATGTGAAGCTCACCGACGGTGTCGCTACAGTCGCGTTGGTGTACGTCATCTGCTGTACGGCATCGTCTCGATTATAAGTATAGGTCGTCACCTGCGCCTTCGGATCGGTCACTTGGTGCAGCCGCGACGTCGTCGCTTCGTACACATAAAGAACCGCTGATCCATCCGCCCTCGTTTCCTGTGTCACACGTCCTTGGATGTCACGGATCCACGCGGTCCTGTTGCCGTTGGCGTCCACGAGTGCGGACAGGCTTCCGCACGTGCACCAGTCCTGCGTCACCGTGCGGCCGAGTGGATCGCGCGTCGCCGTCAGCCGGCGATTCGCATCGTAAGTGAATCGCATCATGCGGCCGAGTCGATCGATGCGCGAGGCCGGATCGAGTCGGTTATAGATCGTCCGCTCCATCGTCCCATCGGGAAAGGTGAAGATCGTTGGCCGATTGGCGGCGTCATAGGTCGTCGTCAGGGCATAGCCTTCGGAGTCCGTGACCGTACTGACCCGTCCAAAGCCATCGTAGGAAAACGTCCTCGTGGCGCCTTGCAGAGCGCCCGTGATCGACTGCAGGTAGCCGTTCGTGTCGTAAGCATATGTGGTCATCTCCGCTTTCGCGTTCGTGACCGTCGCAATCTGCCCGGCCGCATTGTAGGTCAAGGTCGTCGTCTGTCCGGCCGCGTCGGTCATCGTCAGCGGTTCGTGCTGCGCGTTGTAAGTGCGCGTGGCGAGGACGTCGACGCCCGCCCCGTTCTTCTGCGTGATTTGGAGCAGGTCGAGACCCGTCGAATCATATGCGTAATCGGTCTCGCGCCCGAGCGGATCGATGGCCTGCGTCATCCGCCCGCGGCTGTTATACCCAAATCGCGAGATCTGAGACGTGCCGTCATCCAGGACGCGCCCGATCGCGACAACCTGGCGGATGCTGCCTTCCGTGCCATTGCCGCCCTGGTACTGATACCAGACGCGGTTCTCGCGCGGCTTCTTGATGGCAAGCGGAGCGCTCGACGCCTGATATGCGCCACTCGAGACCAAGGCCCAGAAGTAGTCCGTCGCGGCGGTGGGATCGCCGGGCGCAGTCGCCATCGCCTGCTTGTCCCAGTACAGCGTGTTGTGATGGTCGAGGAGACTATTTTGGATGCTCATGCCGGCCGGAATAGTCGACGGCGGATCACTGTAGCTCACGCCAGTGCCGTACTGGACACGGTCGCGCCCACCAAGCGGGTCCGTGATCTCCGCCCAGCGAATCAGGCCTTCCTCGCCCCACGCTGCTTTCGTCACGCCGTACGGCGTGGTAATCGATGTGATCGTGTCATTGAAACCGTACGCGAACGACGACGTCAGGCCCAACAGGTCAGTGATCGACTGCAGCCTACCATTCGAGTCGTAGACGAACGTGGCCGTGCGACCGAACGGGTCAGTGATCTTCGTGACCTTCAGCGGATCGGTCTGCTCGTACGCCAGCGTCGTCGTCTGGCCGAGCGCGTCGGTCAGCGATGTCAGCCGGAGCGAGCTGTCGTACGCGAACGTCAGCGCGTTGCCCTGCGGATCCTTTGATGCCGTGAGGAAGATCTTTCGCGGAAACGTGCCGGCGCCATCCGGCTGGCCGAACACTTCGACTGAGCCATCGGCCAACTGGCGTTCGTAACGAATCGGCGACGTCGAGACGCGGGTGATGACGGCCTGCGTCCACACAGTAGGCCCATAAGCACCGGTCGCCGGGTTGTAGCCGGTCGATGTCTCCTGGCCGCCGCCGCGCAGGTACACCGTGACCGCCGCACTCGGATTCGTCGGATCGTCCGTGACGTACGTTTGCCAATCGAAGGTCCATTTCGTGCCGAGGTTCCCGTATGAAAACGTTTGTGGCTGCAACGCATCGCGTTGATCGTAGCTAACCGTAAAAGCCACGCCCGGCCCTTTGGGTGGCGAATACCACAGCGGCGTGTCCGTGACCGTCACGCTCACGCGAAGCATGTCGAGGCTCATAACAGCCATTCCCAAAGAACGGTTCGGCCCTGGAGGCGGTGGCGGCCCGCCTCCACCCGGACCATTACCGCCGCCGCCGCCGCCCCCACCGCCCCCACCGCCGCAATTTCCCGGGCACCGCGGTGACCTCGGGTCGACGGGGTTGATACCGGCGACAATGCCTTTGCCCCAGACCTGATTCCCGACGGTGTTATCGACGGCTTGCCAGCCGTCTGGCAGGACCTGCGTCGGCACGAGGAAATAACCACTCGCTTCCTCGTCGAGCGTCGCGACGGTCAGCCACAACTCGTCGCCGAACGTGGGATCGCGTAGCAACACCTTGTCGCCCTGCTGCTCGACGAGCGCGGCGAAATGCCCGACGTTCCAGTGCACGATCGCCGGCACGATGACCGACGCTCCGCGGCTGCGGTGCGCGATCACGGTCGGCGCGCCGGCGGCCGATGCGAGGTCACGCATCTGCAGCAGCGACGTCCCGTTCGTCGTGGACTTCTGGTTGCGCACGAGATCAGGGATCTGGTACGTAGCCGGCCGCCCGGCTCGCAGCAGTGCCTCGAGCGCCAGCGGCCCGCAGCGAAAGGATTCGCCCGGCTCGTTGTCCATCAGCCACAACGCCTGCCGCGCGCTCGACACCTTGGCGGACGCCGATCCGCGGACGTTCCGGTTCGCGATCTCGGTGAACGTATCGGCCAGCGCATCACGCCGACCGAGCCGCGAGAGCAGCTCCATCCGCTCGCCGAGCGCCCGGTCGCCGACGGCACGTCCCGGCCCCTCTGCGTATTCCTTTGCGAGCTGCCACGCGGTGTCCCACGCTCGGTAGGCCTTTGAGAAGTGTCCTGTGCGGCGCCAGACGAGTCCGAGATCGGTCAACAGCGATGCGCGCCACGGCGAGTCGGGGTGCGCCAGGACGAACGCCTCGAACTCCGCGGTGCCGTCGGGCATACCCGCCGTAAGGTAATGCGTGATCGCGGTGGCCAGGTCGCGGTTCTCGGCGGCCGTCGGGGCGCCACCGATGGCGAGCAACGGCTCCTCGAACACACGCGCTCGCGTGATCTCGGCTGCCGTCGGGGGATCCGAGAACGTCGGCAAACCGGGCACGAACGGCGTGCCAGTCGTATCCCATCGACTTTGCCCGACGAAAGCGGACGCGGTGACGCCATCGCCCGCCGCGCCGCTCATCGCGACGACTGCCGCGAGCGCACACACCCATCGAACCGAACTGAAGACTCTCATCTGGAATGCCTCTAAAACCTGAATGCTTATGGCCGCGGCCTGGCGTTGGTTGGCAATTGCAACGTGATCACGGGCGGCGTGGTATCGCCCGGCGTCGGCGGAATCGGATCCCACCGGGTCGGGTCGAGCGGAAAGGCGTCATGGAGATCGTCGACGCCGTCGCCGTCGGTGTCGGGATTGAGCGGATCGGTCCCTTGTGCCATTTCGACGGTGTTGGGCACGCCGTCGCCATCGCTGTCGGTCGACGTCGCCGTGATGCCCGCTGAGACCGCGGCGCCGTCGCGGAGTCCGTCACCGTTGGTGTCCGGATTGAGCGGATCGAGACCCAGCTCGAGCTCGCGCCACGTGGGCAGCCCATCACCGTCCTGATCTCCTAAGAGCCAGTCTGCCGTGACGAGCAAGAAGCTTGGCACCTTGACGGCAATGAGCGAGTCGGTCGTCGTACCGACACCGAACTGCCCGTACGGATTTTTGCCCCAGCTCGACACCGTGCCGTCGCGCCGAGCGACCACCGTGTGATCGAGACCGGTTCCGACGGCGACGACGTCAAGTCCGGCACCGGGGATGGGCGTCGGCCGCTCGACGGTCGTGGTCGTCCCCATGTTGGTCAGGCCGACGCGAGCACCATCGCCCCAGCCCCAGACGGCGCGATCGCCGGTGAGCGCCATCGCATGCCACGATCCGCCGGTCATCGCGACGGCATTGCCCAGGCCGACCACGTCCACCGGCGTCGATCGCTGCGTCGTGGACACATCGCCGAGCTGCGTGTGGTCATCTGCACCCCATGCCTTGGCGGTGCCGCCCGCCACAATGGCGAACATCTGATTCGCACCGGCGCCGATCGCCACGGCCGTGCTGAGGACGGTCGTCGGCACGGCACGTGGCGACGTCGAGGACCCATCGCCAAGCTGGCCATAGGTGTTAGAGCCCCACGTCCAGACGCTGCCCGACGTCCCGCCGTCGGTCTTGAGCGCGGCACTGTGATTCGCGCCGGCAGCGATGGCCGTGATTCCCGAAAGCACGGGGAGCTGCACGGGCGAATTGCGATTGACGAACGACCCGTCGCCAAGCTGGCCGTACAGCGAGTTGTATCCCCAGGCCCACACGGTGCCATCGTCCTTCAACGCGAGGCTGTGGGCGTCGCCGGCCGCGATGGCGATGACGTGATCGAGGATCTGAACCTTCACGGGTGTCGCACGATTGGTATTCGTGCCGTCACCCAGCTGGCCATAGCCATTCCATCCCCATGCCCACACGGTGCCATCGCGCTTCAGTGCGAGGCTGTGCGATCCGCCACCAGCGATGGCCACCGCATCGGCAAGACTGCTGACTTGCACAGGAGAATTCCGCTGTGTGGTCGTGCCGTCGCCGAGCTGACGACTGGCGTTCTGCCCCCAGGCCCACACGGTCCCATCGGCTTTGAGCGCCAACGTGTGATTCGCGCCAGCGGCCACTGTGCCCGTGATCCAATAGTCGGCCGCGCGGACGGCACTGGGCGTTGCGCCGGACAGGAATCCTTTGACCTTCAGCCGCAGCGACTGACCGATCGTCAGCGACGAACCCGAGGAGATCGTTGGATCGCTTTCCGTCGGATCGACTCCGTTTGTGGTGTAGTGCAGTGTCGCGCCGACTGTCGTCGTGCTGATTGTTACCGTTCGCGTCGTGGCGTACGTTCCGCCCGGCGGGACGATCGTCGGCACATCGACCGTGCCGAAATTGAACGCGTAGGTCGCCGCCGCGATGCCGCTGGCGGTCCAATCGGCTTTGAACGCTCTGGCCTTGATCGTCATCGGCACGCCGACTGTCATCGGTCCGGTGTACACGGTCGACATTGCGGTTGGATCGGTGCCATCGAGCGTGTAGCGAATCGTCGCGCCGCTGGTCGTCGATGAGATCGTGACGGTCTGTTGCGTTGTGTAAGTACCGCCGGCGGGCGTGAACGCTGGCGCGGCGACTGTGCCCAGATTGAAGGTATAGCTGGCGATCGCCGTATCGCTCGTTGTCCATCCGGTCCGCCAGCCTTTGACGCGCAGCGTCGTCGTGCTGCTGACTGAGATGCTGGATCCGGCCGCAACGACGGGGTCGGTCACTAACGGCTCAACACCCGTGGTCGTGTAATGCAGTGTCGCGCCCGCCGTGGTCTCCGTGATCGTTACGCTCTGCGCGGTCGAGTACTGACCGGCCACCGGAGAGAATCCGGGCGTCGCAACTTTCATCGAATACGTGCTGCTCGAGACGCCGCTCGGGGTCCAGCCGGACATCCACGCCTTCGCTTTCAATGTCAGACTTTGACCAATCGCAACGGTGCTGCCCGACGCGACAACCGGATCGGACTCCGTCGGATCGACGCCGTTCGTCGTGTAGTGAATCGTCGCGCCGGCGACGCTCGTCGACACCGTGACGTTTTTATCGACGGTGTACGTGCCCGTGCCCGGCGACATCGTGACGGTCGCGACTTGCAGCGTGTAGGTGTTCCCGTCCACGTTGCTGTCGGGAATCCCGGTCTTCCACGCCTTCGCCTTCAGCGTCAGGGATTGGGTCACGGCAACGGTGTTGCCGGATGCAACGGTCGGATCGGTTTCGGTCGGATCGGCGCCGTTCGTCGTGTAATGGATCGTCGCGCCTGCGGTAGCGCACGCGATGGTGACGTTCAGCGTCGACGTATACGTCCCGCTCGTCGTGCCAAATGTTGGTGTGCCCACTTTCCAGGCGAACGCGGCCTTCGACACTTCGACCGGCGAGCGACGCTGGACTTGCGTGCCATCGCCGACCTGACCGTTCGCGTTGTCGCCCCAGGCCCACACGGTTCCGTCGGTTGTAATCGCGGAGGCGAAATGATTGCCGCCCGCGATGACCGCCCCATTAAGGATGTTGGCGGTGGCGACGGGTAGCGGAGACCAGGTCGAGGAGGTGCCATCACCCAGCTCTCCCCAGCCGTTGCCTCCCCACGTGGAGATGGTGAGGTCCTGACGCAGCGCGATGGAGAAGTCTCCGCCCGCTGCAATCGCCGTCGCAATCCCGAGATTCGAGACGGATACCGGTGTGTTCCGCTGCGTGCTGGTACCGTCGCCGAGCTGGCCGCTGCCGTTGTAGCCCCAAGCTTTCACCGTGCCGTCGCTCTTCAGCGCCAGCGCATGCGTCGAACCCGCACTGACGGAGGTCACGCCCGTCAGCCCGCTCACCTGAACCGGCGACGTGCGCGTTGTGGTTGTGCCATCGCCCAATTGGCCGTTGCCGTTCGCGCCGAACGACCATACCGTGCCGTCGCTCTTGACGGCGACCGAGAAACTGGACCCGCCGTCCATCGACACAACGCCGGTCAGTGTGGACACCTGGACCGGCGAATTGCGTTGCGTAGTGGTTCCATCGCCGAGTTGTCCACTTCCGTTGTTGCCCCACGCCCACAGCGTACCGTCGGACTTCAGCGCGAGCGCATGGTTGTTGCCAGCGGCGATCGCGATCACGCTGGTCAGACCCGTTACTGCAACGGGCGAGGTGCGATAGGTTGTCGTCCCGTCGCCGAGCTGACCGGATCCGTTCGAGCCCCACGCCCATACCGTCCCATCAGCCTTCAAGGCGTAAGAACTGTCACCCCCGGCGGCGATCGCGATGACATTCGTGATCGTGATTGACGTCGGCAGGACACGCGTCGTCGTCGTTCCGTCGCCGAGCTGCCCCCAGTTGTTCGAACCCCATGTCCACACGGCGCCTGTATCCGTCAACACGACCGTATGCGCCGTGCCCCCCGCGATGGCTGGGCCCGCAAAGGCGTGCGTGGTGGCGCCAATGACCAAGAACACGAATAGGCTAATCACACTAATCCGACGAATCATCATCATCAGTTGCTCATACGACGGACCTCCGGCAGCGCGTCTATATACGACACGTGGCAGGCCGTAAATCGAGATTTGACGGAATGTGAACCGAGTTACACGACTGAACCGAGCCGCGCGCTCGAACTCACAATCACGGGAAACGTGGACTCAGTTTCGACGACGTCAACGTCGTCCGCAAGTCAATTCGTGTTCCCTCAGTGGACCGCTTTCATGCGTTTGCTGCCACAAAGAGGGAACACATTGTGCAGTTTGGTGAAGGCACAGGACATTCCGATGAGCAGCATTCCTAATCGCTCGATGTCGCACGTTCGCGAAGAGTGGGTCAACAGCGTGATCGCTCAATTGCAAGCCGCTGCCGGACAAGTTGATCTCTTTGATCGGCTCGACGCACAACAATTCCTCATGTCACTCAGCCGTTCACTGCCGGCGGCGCATTCATCCGCGGAACGGATCATCCTCCGATGTGTGCTGCTTGAATTCGCCGGTCGATCGGCCGCGGCGATGCACCGCCACGTGCACCAAGCGACGGATGTGAACGTGTGCGGCTTTGTCCCCGAGGTCCTGCTGCACTGTTTTTGGAATCCGAAAGAGATTCTTCCGCATGACGCGTACAACAAGTGGGTCCACAAGTTCTTTGCACAGTTTCTCGATGCACATCCTGTCTCCGCGGCGATGAAAGCCGCGCATGTCATTCGGCGCGATCCGGAAAAGGCGTTGGACTTGCAGGCGCTCGCCCATCGTTTGGATACATCACCGTCGCGATTGGTTGCTGAATTCCGGCGAGAATACGGTGTACCGATTCCGACCTATCAGCGTCTCGTCAGGCTCGCCGCGACATTGGACCGCGTCCGGCTCGAGAAGGTCGAACCATTGGCGATCGAGCTCGGGTACCGAAGTAGAAAGAGCTTCTATCAGGCGTTCCGGCGGGTGACCAGCATGACGCCGACGGCATTTCGCAGACTTCCGCCTGAGCGCGCACGCGAAATCATCGACGTCGCGATTCTCATGCTGGGATCGCCACGCGTAGCCGCCGCACTGCGGCGCGAACGCGGCGTGCAAACGACAACGGGTCCAGCGTCAATCGCTGCGGATTCCACTCGGTCGGCGAGAAGGCACTGAATGCCGTTTTTGGACTGGAACCTCACTCGACGCCGGAATCGCTTCGCAAAACCGGCGAGTCGAACTATGGACTGATGAGAATGATGCTGGAATGTTGTTACGTTGCCCGTCGATCGGACGTACCGTGAAGCGAATCGGCCGGCACGCACCAGCGACTTCAGGATTCTGTCAGTGACGAGACGCATCGCAGTGATTGCTGCCGTGATCGCGGCGGCCGGGCTGTTTGTCATGAGCGGCGTCCCGACGTACCTGGTTTGGACCGGCGGCGGCGGCCAGGTATTCTGGAACCAGCACGAAGCGGATCTGTTCCTGAACTCGAGGACCAGCGGCTGGCGCGGGACGTACGGAGAGCTCGCAGTCCGGCTCGCCGTCGTCTTCGTCGGCGGCAGGATGCCTGCGAAAGACGAACGGCTCCGCTCTTCCGTCGTCCGGTGTACCGCCGACGGCATCAAGACGTACGAAACGGAAGGCGTGTTCTTCGGCGCACTCACCGTGTTCGAGGGTCGCATCCAAGCGGGCGCGCAGTGGGTCTGGACCGGTTCAGAGTTCGTCCACGCCACTCCCGACCAGCAGCAGCGCTTCGTGGCCACCCCACCCTCTTCCGCTGCGGCGACGATCGAGATTGGGGGTTGGTTGCAGCAGATGTTGTTTCGGGGCCTTTCGACGGAGACGCACGCCACGCTCGACGGACGGTGACGATCAGATCGTCCGTCGACGATGACGGACAACGTGTGTGGGTGACGCTCGGCGATGAACCCAGCCGCCTCGTGTTCTTTGCTCCCGAGTTGAAGACGCGCCTGAGTCGCGCCGAGTACGAGCAGTTGCTCGATGTCCGCTAACCAATCGCGTGGGAAACGGGCCGGTTGACTACTTGAAAAAAACTTGAAACTTTGCGCACGAAAAGGGCCGTCCCAAGCCGGGACGGCCCAACGATCCGATCGATTTTCCGAACAAAAACGACGAAACCCAAAACCGCCGACGTCTTCGTTCCGTTTCTCAGCCACGGGACCGGGGTTCGAATCCCCGTACCGCTACCATATCCCAACCAGCTCTACGACCCGCGCTGAAAGGTGACGGTCTCGGCCAGGAGATTGGGCGTGGCGACCCTGCGGGCCAGCGTCCAGGAATCTGAGTAACTGGTTCCAGCCGCCGTCACCGCTGCGTTCGTCCACCACTGCTGGTTGAGACGCGCCTGGTCTGGAAGCGCAAAACCGAGCAGGGACTCGATCTGCCCGAACGTCAGGACGACTGTGTCGGCGTATCGGTTCTGCAAGTATTTGTACAGCAAGAGATACGTACCTGACATGACGGGTTGCGGCTCCGAGTCCGGCTCGCGCGCGAGATAGGTGATCGGCCCGCGCCTCTTCATCCAATTCAGCATCGGGCTCTCATGCCTCTTGATTCAGCAGTTCTGGAAGTGCCGCGATGGCCTCTTCGCGGTCGTCGAACCATCGTTCCGTCGGAAGAATCGGGAGTTTGTCGTCCTCAACGAAGCCGTCTGGCAGGCGGACCAGCGCGAACTTATGCGTGATCGGGTGTTCGTAGAGCGTGTATCTCATGACAGAAGTCGCACGCGTGTTCCGTCAGTACATCCCGCCGATTTGCCCGCGGTGAAGTGGCCGAATATTCATGACTGTTGAACTCCAGCCGCCGGATCTGTGGCGAGGATATGCACGGCGGCGCGTGCTCGTGTGTCGCTCGCTATTGGTGCGCAAGCAACCGCCACGTCGATCGGACGCTCCGGGGCTGGCTGTGTGAGTTCGGCCGCAATGTGGAGCCGTCTGGCGCGGACTTCGAGGAATCGGGCGTACGGAATGAGCACGGGCACGAGGACGTCAGTCATGTGGGCCTCCACGTCCACCGGCGAGCGGCCTGACCCAGTCAAGGGCGAAATCCAGCCTTGTTCGCGAGGCGCGCTTTTTCTTGAGCGGCGCGCGTGTCATCCGCTTCCTTCTTCTGTCGCGCGATTTCGCGCCTGGGGGCATCGAGTTCGTCCAGCCGCAGCGCCCGCGCCTCGGCCGTCCGCGCGAGACCCTCGAGGCGAAGGGACGTGACGATCATTCTGAAGCCGGACGCATAGGACGATCGGTACAGAACGACCGAGTAGTCGGCGTCGCCCCAACGCGCCACGCGTGCGCCGGACTCCTGCGCAACGTGCGAACTCGCGACGCGGCTCTTGAGTGGCGCTTTGGATACGGATCCGTACGTCGACGAGATCGCTTCGATCATGTCGGCGTCCGTCATGCCCTCGGTTCGATTGTGGTCGTAGTCGATCACGAGCCGGAAGAGTTGATTGTCATAAAAGCTGAAGACGATCCGTTGTACGGGATCCGGGGAAGGCGCCGTTGCATCAGGAAGTGCGTACGGCGGCCTCCACTCCAGGTCCTGCATGACCGCCGGCCGCTCGTGAGCGACTTTCGCCTCCGACACGGCGACACCCGCCAGCGCGGACACCGACGCCAAATCGGCGCCGAGCTGAAACTCCCGGTAGTGAGGCGCAGATTGACCGTCCAGAACCTGCGTGGACATTACGAATCCGAGAGCGGCGATGCTCAGGCGACGAACCGTGATCATGAGCGGCCTTCCTTCGGCGAGTTCGCCGCGTGCAGGATTTCCGCAACCGTCGGCGATGGGGCAGCGCGCCACAACACCAAGATGATTCCGGGCGGCACGAGGGACAGCGTGAGCAGGAGCGCCGTCGTGCTGACACCGACGCTCACCCCCATCGCCACGACGAGCGCGATGACAACGGCGACTGCGGCGAACCAGAATCCCACGAGTCGGTTCCGCGTGATGTCCTTCAACATGGTCTCGATCCTCCTTCGGATCGGTCGGCGACACGATGCTCGTCGAGTCGCGATTACGTTCTCGGCCGGATCCTTGGATGTCGATGAAGATCTGGCGGACGTTTCATGTGCGCTCCGATCGAAGGCCGAAGTGGGCCTGTCGGCGCGCACCCGCGTAATGACGGGGGCACTGCTCGAACGCTGGCGGGCTCAGTGCGGTATGACGGGATCCACTATACACGATCGCGTGATCGTGCGTATTCGGCGGTGAACTGCCGTCTGCGCGGCAGGCGCGCTGGCCACGATCCTGGCAATCGCATACGCGCTCCTGCGCCCGTGATGCGACGCCTCGTTTTCCGAGCGCCTCAGCCATCATCGCCTGGAACGCCGACACGTCCTGATGGCAACGAAAGAGCTGTGCCTGGAATGCTCGTTCGAGATAGTCTCGTCGACGGCTGCGGCGGTGTCGGTAATCAGCGGGTGACGCGACGTGACGACACGCACGATTGACGCGGCGATGACCTCGACGACCTTCACGATCGAGGGGCGACAGATCGTCAAGACCCTCGGCATCGTCCGCGGGATTATCGTCCGCTCGCGATCGGTGTTCGGCACGATCGGCGCCGGACTGCAGACGCTCGTCGGCGGCGACATCACGCTCTTCAGCGAGCTGTGCGAGAAGACGCGCAGCGACGCGTTCGCGCTCATGCTCGAGCACGCCGCCCAGGTCGGCGCGAACGCCGTCGTCGGCGTGCGCTACGACGCGACCGAGATCATGAATGGCGTGACCGAAGTGCTCTGCTACGGCACCGCCGTCGTCGTCGCGGAATGATCCGCGCGGACGTCTCGAAGCGGCGGAAGTTGGAGTAGCGCGCGACGCAGGTGATCTTCTCGCGCTCGCGTCCGTCGATGCGATCGACGTAGGTCTCGTTCATCCGTGCCGGGGCCCACATGTTCGCGCTTCGAGAAACTGCAGCACGAGGGACGGATAGTTCATGTTGCGGAAGATCGTGCCGAGGTTGTAGCGCGCGCTCGCGTCGCGAAGGTGCCGAAGCCGTCGCAGCCGCGCAACCGGATCGCCGGCGCTCTCGCGCAGCAGATCGTTGTAGCGGACGTCGCCTTCGGCGACCGGCCGTCCATCGATCGAGTGAACGTTCCGAACTGTCAACCACGCCTGCTCGCCGGCGAGCCACATGAACAACATCTCGGCGCGCGTGCGCCGCTCGCGCGACGGCGCGTGCGCGACGCGCGGTCCCGACATGCGCTGCGTGTAGGCCTCGTCGCTGATGACGAGCGCGAAATCGTTCTTGTACCGCTCGACGTATTCGGCGCCGCGCGAGCAGCGTCTCGAGCGATGGCGTCGCCGCGACGGCTGCACCTGTGCCCGGCACAGCACTAAAGCCGTGCATTACAACGGCGAGGAGGGCGACGAGCGCGGCGACGTCATCGCGTGCCACCGGGACACTGCATCTGAACGGTGCTAACGGATCGGTCCAAGCAGGCGTTCGAGCTCGTCGAGCTTGGTATTGAGATCGACCCATCGCGACTGCTCCGCCGCGAGCAGTTGCGCGGCTTCCGCCTCGCGGCTTCGCAGCCGTTCCTCGACCGCCGCCTGCTGCGCGATCTGGCGCTTCAATCCCTGCCCCTCGAATTCATACCCTCTTCGCTGCGGCGCGTCCAATGTCGTCTGCAACGCCTTCTCGACCTCCTCCAGGGCGCTTGCGAGCTTTCTCGTTTCGAGGCTCGATCTCGTTTGCTCCTGGCGCACCTGATCGAGCTGCGCGCTCAGCGAGACGGTGCGTTGTTCCTGGATGTTGAGGCGCGCGAGCGTCAGCTGGACGCGCGGCGCCACGCTCGCCGATCGTTCCATCGCGACGCGCAGCTCGTGAACCTCCGCGAGGAGCGACGCGGTGATGTCGGTTGAAGGGGCCTGAGGCGTCGCGCGAATCGTCGCCGAAGCAACGGCAAGCGCGGCCACGACGGGCGCGGCGATCAACGCGGTTCGTTGAATGGACATGGAGGATTATCCCACGTCCGCCGCGGTGATCTGTTCGATGCCGGCGAGGCCGGAGCAGGTCAGCGCACGACGATCGGCGACTCGGCTTCCGGCAGGAACACGCGCGGCGCATCCTTGCCGTCCACCGACGCCACCCACACGTCGCGCACCGCGCTCTGGCTCGAGCGCGCGGCCGCGTAGAGCACGTGTCCGTTGTCGAGCCACTCGAGCTGATCGTCGAGCGAGCGCGCGTCGGCCAGCGGATGATCGGTCATCGTCGCGACGTCGAGAACGTAGAAGCGCCACGGCGCCATGTCGCCGCCGACGCGCTTCTTGTAGCCGATGAGACGATTGTCCGGCGAGAGCGACGGGCACTCGACGTTCTCGCGCAGCACCGTCAGCTTGCGCAGCCCGAGATCGCCCTTCACCAGATAGGTCTGGCCGCCGGTCTTCAGCGTCGCGTAGAACTGGTTGCTGTCGCGCGCGAAGGTGACGCCCCAGAAGTTGAAGTCCGCGTTGTGGAACCGCGCGCCGTTGCGCCAGGTGGTGAACGACTCGAGATCGCCGAGCTCGTCGCCGCTCGCCATGTCCACCAGCGTCGTCTTGGTCGAGAACGCCGCGCTCGAGTAGCCGTGCGCCTTGCCCGTCACGAACACCGTGATCGTGCCGACGCGCCCGTCGGGCGACACGCGCGTGCGGCTCGGCTGCCCCTCGAGCGCGAAGGTGCGCACCGGCTGGAATCCGGCGTCGAACACAATCGCCTTGTATGACGTCAGCACGCCGCGATCCGCGTGCAGACAGATGCCGCGGCTCACGCCGAACGAGATGCGATCGCATTCGAGCCGCGCCGCGGCGCGGCCGCTCTCCGGCGACGCAAGCGGCGCGACGTGCAGCTTGCCGTACTCGGCGTCGACGCCGGTGCGGCGGAACAGCAGGTGCGGGCTGGCCGAGAGATGGACCGCGGCCTCGAGGCCGCCGGCCCCCGCTGCGGGCGCAGCCGACGCGCTTGCGGCCGGCGCGGCGACCAGGCCGCCCGACGCCGCCGGAGCCTCGCGCTTGGGCACGATCGCGACGACGCCCATCACCAGAATGCCGACGACGGCGAGCGATGCGGCGCCGGCGATCGCGCGCGCCTGGCCCGAGACGCGGCGTCGCGCGCCCGCGAGCGCGAGCGCGGCGAGGCCACCGATCGGCGTCAACAGCGCGGCAATCGACGGCACGATCGCCAGCGCGGCGCTGACGTACTTGCCGTACATGCCGTCGGGTCCGTACGGCTCGGTCGCCGCGTGCAGCATGTCGCTCCACGGCAGCACGCGCGCCTCCGCCGACTCGTGGAACGCGTACAGCCCGGCCTGCGCGACGAACAGGATCGCGAAGGCCCGCGTCGCGGTCAGCGCGGCGCGGCGCGGCAGCTTCCGGGCGAGGATCGTCCACGCTGCGGCAATCACCAGCGAGAATGCCGCGGCGACCGCGATCGTGCGCGTCGCATCCGCGTTGTGCACCTCGAACGCCGACACCGCGAAGACGACCGCGATTTCCATCGTCTGGCGGACGATGACGAGCGCCGTGCCTGCGAAGAGGAGCGCAGCGGCGATGCCTGCCGGCTGCGCGGCCTCCGAATCAGCGTCGCGCCACACCGCCGCCGCGAACCACACGCCGGCGGCGCATGCGGCGGCCGCGAGCGTCGCCTCCCATCCGGATTGATGCGGCGTGCGCTGGAACAGGTAGCCGGCGACGGCCGTCAGCGGGACCGCCGCGAGCGCGCCCCACCACGCGGCCGACGGCGCGCGGGTCGACCGCGCGCGACGAAACCACGCGAGGCAGAACGCGACGGGCAGAAACGCCTGCAGCCCCTGCGAGATGGTCCGGATCAGGAGGTCGTCCATCGAGTCGTGCCGCTCCCTGCAAAAGAGAAGAATGCTGTGCGGGCCAAGAGAGCAAGGGGTACGCCACGGAAGGGCCCGTAGACGCGCAATCCCCGGCGCTCCGGCAGACGAAAGTCTTCCGAGCCCCCGACAAAAGTCTGCCGACAGGGAGACTTTTGCAGTTCTGTAAACGCTCCTTGCGGAACGCCGCTTGACCGCGCCGGACCAGCCGATGTGTGATGAACGGCCCTTCGAACCCGCATGATCCCTGGATTTCCATCGTCCGGCGCCGGTCGCGGTCTCCTGTGCTTCCTTGCTGGCGTGCTTGCGATCGCGCGGCCGCAGGCGGCAGGCGCGAGGGGCGCGGCGCAGATGCAGGGTGGTGGCGCACGCCGCGGCGTCGTCGCGGTCGAAGCCGCGGCACCGATCGTCGTCGACGGCGCGCTCGACGAGCAGGTCTGGCGCGACGCCGCACCTGCCGCCGACTTCGTGCAGGCCGAGCCGCACGAGGGCGAGCCGGCGACGGAAGCCACCGAAGTCCGCGTCGCGTTCGATCGCGACGCGCTCTACATCGGCGTCGTCTGCCGCGACGGGGCGTCGCAATCGGCGATCGTCAACGACATCCGCAAGGATTTCACCGCGGGCGAGCAGGACAGCTTCGAGATGATCCTCGACACGTTCGGCGATCGGCGAAACGGCTTCGTCTTCGTCGTGAACCCCGCGGGCGCGAAATCCGACGCGCAGATCGCGAACGAGGGACGCGACGTGAACACGAGCTGGGACGCGGTGTGGTCGGTCGCGACCAGGCGCGACGCGTCAGGCTGGTCGGCGGAGATCCGGATTCCGTTCAAGACGCTCCGCTTCGAGCGTGGAGCGAACGAGTGGGGCGTCAACTTCAGCCGCCGGATCCGGCGGAAGAACGAGATCGACTACTGGTCGCCGGTGCCGCGCGCCTACAACCTGTACCGCGCGAGCCTCGCCGGCACGCTCGGCGGGCTGCCGGACGCGAGCCGCGGCAACAACCTGAGAATCAAACCGTGGATCGCCGTCGATTCCACGCGGCCGACAGCCGGCGCGGCGTTCGAGAACGGGCAGCATCTCGGCGCCGATCTGAAGTACGGCGTCACGCCGTCGCTCACGCTCGACGTGACGGCGAAGCCGGATTTCGCGCAGGCCGAGGCCGACGAGCAGCAGGTGAACCTCACGCAGTTCAGCCTCTACTATCCGGAGAAGCGCGAGTTCTTCCTCGAGAACTCGGGGACGTTCTACTTCGGCGACATCCCGCGCGAATCGAGGCTGGGCAACAATCGTTTCCAGCCGCCGGAAGAGGAGATGCTGCTGTTCTTCAGCCGCCGCATCGGGCTGACGAGCGGCGGCGAGCCGATTCCCATCGACGCGGGCGCGCGGCTCACCGGCCGCGCGGGCGCGTACGGCGTCGGGCTGATGACGATCGAGACCGATCCGGCGGGCGGCGCGCCGGCGGACAACTACACCGTGCTGCGCGGCCGACGCGATGTGCTCGGCGCGTCGGACGTCGGCGCGATCTTCCTCTCGCGGCAGTCGACCACCTCGGGCGACTACAACCGCGTCTACGGCTTCGACGCGAACTTCCGCTTTCACCGCGCGCTGAGCATCAATTCGTTCATCACGAAATCGGAGACCCCCGGCGTCACCGGCGGCGAGCTCGCCGGCAAGGGATCGATCGTGTGGAACGCGAACTTCCTGCACACGCAGTACTCGCTCCTCAGCGTCGGCGACAACTTCCGCGACGATGTCGGCTTCATCAAGCGGACGGGCATCCGCAAGCACTTCGCCGACTTCGGCATCCGGCCGCGGCCCGAGCGGCTGCGGAAGTACGGCATCCGCGAGCTGCACCCGCACACGCGCTACAACATCTACACGGATCAGTCGAACGTGAAGGTGACGCACACCAACCACGTCGCGATGACCGTGTTCTTCGAGAACGGCGCGAACGTCGAGTTCGCCGTGAACCCGCGGTTCGAGCGGATCGCGACGCCGTTCAACGTGCGCCGCGACCAGGCGTTTGCGGCGGGGCAATACGGGTGGACGGAGTACAACCTGCTCGTCGAGACGAACCACAGCCGGATGCTGTCGGCGTCGCTCGACCTGACGACCGGCGGCTTCTGGACCGGGACGCAGCGCTCGACGAAGCTCGGCGTCGTCGTGCGCCCGTCGTATCACCTGTCGTTCGACGCGGCGCTGCAGCGGAACGACATCGATCTGCCGTTCCCGATGCGCCCGTTCGTCACCAACCTGGTGACCTCACGCGTCGGCTACGCGTTCAACACGCGGACGTTCCTCGACACGCTGCTGCAGTACAACACCGACCTGCGGCAGTTCAGCGCGAACGTCCGCTTCGATCTGATCCATCGTCCGCTGAGCGATCTGTTCGTGGTCTACAACGAGCAGCGGCTCACCGACGAGCCGACGCCGGTGAACGCCGGCCGCGGGCTCATCGTGAAGTACACGCACCTGCTCGCGTTCTGACGGTCGACGGGAAGTAGCGCAGGTCTTCAGGCCTGCCACGCGGGCAGCCCTGAAGGGCTGCGCTACCGCCGCATCACATTACCGACGCCAGTCGCGGCCGCGGTAGCCGAAGCGGTCGAACGACTCGCGGTAGCCGATGTCGAAGCCGCGCCGGTAGACGCGGCGGTAGAACTCGCGATCGCCGTCGTGGCGGTTGTAGCCGTCGTCGGCGTTGCGATATTCGCTGTGGCGCGACGGCGCGTAGTCGCGGCCGTGCCGCGCGTCGCTGCGCCCTTCCTCGAGCCCCTCGCGATAGCCGCGGTCGTACGCGCGCCGTTCGATCTCGCGTGCGTACCCCGCATTCGGATAGCGGCCGCCGTAGCCGTACGTCTGCGCGCACGCGGGCGCCGCAACCGAGACGCCGGCGGCGAGCGCCAATGCGGGCAGCCAACGGGATCTCATCTTCATGGTTCGCCTCCGCGTCGTCCTGGTTCAAGCTGAATGCCATTTCTTTACGCGGAATTTCGAGCCAAAATCGATGGTTTTTTGCTGGGGTGTCCTCGCGGGTGCACAGACGGCGCGCTGACTCGCCCGACCTGCCTGACCCGCCCGACCTGCCAGGCCCGCCTGACCTGCCAGGCCTATTCGGTCCAGACGAGCACGTGCGATCCGCGGCGGTCGGCCTGATCGAGGATCAACCCCGGCCCGCGGCGCTCGAGGTCCTCGAGCGTCAGGTGCACGCGCTCGGAGTCGAAGTCGATGCCGTTGTCGTTGAGGAAGGAAAACTTGTTCGCCGGCGTCAGGCGGAGCAGCCAGAACGGAATCGACACGTTCACCAGCTTGCCTGCGGCGTGATCGTAGGCGAGCACGCGCAGCGCCTCGATCCTGACGGAGGAGCGTTCCGCCGGAAGGACCTCGCGATGCACGCGCGGCCGATCATCGCCGCGCATGACCTCGAGCAGCGGCTGCTGGCCGGCGAAGCGCGCGCGCGCCTCGCGGAAGCGCGCGTCGGCGTCCTCGCTCGGCGTGAACTGCGCGTGGACGTGGCGATAGATGAAGAATGCGGTGCCGCCGACGGCCGCCGCCGCCAGGATGCCGATGATGATGACGGCCGCGACGACGATCGAGATCCACGTCCTGCGGCTGCTCTGACTCATCGCTCTGGCTTTCCTCTGTGTCCTTTGTGCCCCGCCCGACCTGCCCGACCCGCCCGACCTGCCCGACCCGCCCGACCTGCCCGACCCGCC
>Ga0075424_100001450_pt1 | contig 20821 bp, 23 predicted proteins | sample SoiMethybrSBSTD3_FD_75301 | JGI IMG/M metagenome (GOLD analysis project Ga0075424, IMG submission 75301) | Bulk soil microbial communities from a Populus tree surrounding site in Tennessee, USA - Soil MetaG P. TD hybrid SBSTD3 | ecosystem: Environmental > Terrestrial > Soil > Tree plantation... | reverse complement strand
GATCGAATCATTCGAGGAGGTTTGGAAACCCATGTTTGGCTTGATGGCGGCGCTCGTCACGACGATTCACATCATTGCCTGCATCGCGCTCATGGTCGTGATCCTGCTCCAGTCGGGGAAGGGTGGCGGCTTGGCCGGCGCCTTCGGCGGCGGATCGAGTCAAACCCTGTTCGGAGGTCGCGGGGCCGCATCCTTTCTCAGCCGCGCGACGACCGTTCTCGCGGTGATCTTCTTCCTCACGTCGCTGACGCTGGGCTTTTCCGCCTCGCACCGGTCGGGTGGAGCGGGGCGAAGCTTGATTCAGGAAGAGGCGCGGCGTCGCGCAGAGCAGCGGGCGGGCGGGCAACAGCAGCCGGCCGGCGGCCAGCCCAGCCCATCGGGCGCGCCGGCACCCGGGACCTCGCCGGGCACGGCCGCGCCGGGAGCCCCTGCCGGAGCGCCGATGGCCGGCCCGACGGCGGGATCCACGACGCCGCCGGCCAGCGCCCCGGCCGCAGGGACGACGCAGCCGGCTCCGACCGGCGGCAAGTAGAGTTCACGATGACGCCCGGGTGGTGGAACTTGGTAGACACGTACGTTTGAGGGGCGTATGGGTAACCCCGTGCGAGTTCAAATCTCGCCCCGGGCACCACGTGGGTCCCCTTCCCGCTCGGGGAGGGGACCCGACTCATTTCGGGCCGATCGACCGCGTCCTCAAAGGGCGCGGCGGAGCCTAGGGGCGGGACTGGGAACCGGGTCGCAAGGCGGGCGGCTCGGGGATCAACCCGACGAGGCGGATCAGGAATCGCTCCTCGGCGCGGATTTCATTCCGAGCGCCGCAATGCTGGCAGCGCAGGTACGAGCGACGGGGGTCTTCCTTCAGGTGAAAGATCTGGTTCGGTCCAAACAGCTTCCCACAGTTCAGGCACTCCACCGCGGGATTCGACACGAGCTCGGCCATCTCGGGCATCGCCTCTCCTTGGTTGAACAAGACGCACGGGAACCCCGGTTCCGTTCGGCGCCGATTGTAGACGCGGCGGCCCCGCGCCACAAGCGGTGGGGGAGGCCCTCGTGACGGCATCCGACTCGCCCCGCCCGACGCAGTCCGAGGGCGCGGCGCCCGGGTACGACTCCGCGCTGGCCGCCGCGTACTGGAGCGGCCCGCGGCACGACCGGGGCGACGAGCTGGCCGCGGTCCTGAGCCTGGGGGAGCCGAGCCACGTCAACGAAGCCTACGACGCGTGGGAGACGGGCCTCCTGCTCGACGCGCTCCCGCCGATCGAGGCGGCGTGGGGGCTCGATCTGGGCGCCGGCGTGGGACGGGTCGCCGCCCGCGTGGCGCCCAGGCTTCGACGCCTCGCCTGCGGCGACCTGGCGCCGGGCATGTTGACGCGGCTCCGCGCGAACGCGGCGAAGGCCGGGGTCCGGAACGTGGATCCGCTCCGAATTCGGGCGGATCGGTTGCCGATCCGAGACGGCGCGCTCGGCCTCGTGGTCTGCCTCGGCCTGCTCGAGCATCTCCCTCCGGAAGCAAGACGCGCCGCTCTGGCGGAGTCGGCGCGCGTGCTTCGCCCGGGTGGGCTCCTGGCGCTGGTGCTCAACAACCAGGAGAGCATCTTCCTCCGGGACCCAGGCGACAACCCGCTCCGGATCGGTCAACAGCGCGAAAACGGGTACTATTGCGCCGTGGTCGGCGGCCGCGAAATCCTCGCGGAGGCCTCGCGCGACTTCACGGAGGAGACGTTGGGCTCGAACCTGTTCTACTCCCTGCAGCGCCACGCGTCGCGGCTTCTCCCCGACGAGGCGCGATCTGACGCGCGTCTTCGCCCCTTCTTCGCGCTGGCCTCGGCGTGGGATCGCGCCCTCCGGCCGGAGGGCACGCTGGCGCGCGCGGCCGCCGATCATCACCTCCACCTCCTGGCTCGCCGTTGAGCTCCGGTCCCGTCCTCGTCACCGGCGGCGCCGGATACATCGGGTCGATCCTGGTGCGGCAGCTGCTCGGCGCCGGGTCGCGCGTCCGGGTGCTCGACCGATTCCTCTTCGGCGGCGACGGGCTCCAAGGGCTGGACGCGGACGAGTCACTGGAGGTGCTCCACCGGGACCTTCGCGATCCCCGGGCGTACGGCGAGGTGCTCGAGGGCGTCGAGACGGTCGTGCACTTGGCGGCGATCGTCGGCGACAAGGCGTGCGCGGCGGACGAGGAGCGCGCGGTGCAGACCAACTGGACCGCGACCATCGCGTTCGCCCGAGCGGCGGAGGCGCGGGGTGTTCGCCGGTTCGTCTTCGCGTCGACGTGCAGCGTCTACGGCGAGGGCCGCGACGAGGTGCTGACGGAGGATTCGCCCGCCAAACCCCTTTCGCTCTACGCGGAGACGCGATGGCACGCCGAGCGCGGACTTCTCGAGCTGGTCGGCCACTCCGCGTTCGAGCCGATCCTGCTTCGCTTCGGCACGGTCTACGGCCTCTCGCCGCGAATGCGCTTCGATCTCGTGGTGAACCTCCTCGCGCGCGACGCCGCCCTGAAGCGCGCGGTCACGATTTTCGGGGGAGGACAGTGGCGGCCCTTCGTGCACGTCGTGGACATCGCGCGGGCGCTGGCCATGGCGATCACCGAGCCCCTCCCCGAGGGGGCGCCGATCTTGAACGTGGGGGACAACCTCGAGAACTACCAGCTCCGTGACCTGAAGGAGGAAATCGAGCACTCCATCCCCGAGGCGCGGGTGCGGATCGAGCCGGGGGCGACGGATCCCCGCACGTATCGCGTATCCTTCGACCGGATCGAACGCCTGTGGGGGTTTCGCGCCACGAAGCGCGTGCGGGACGGTCTCGAGGAGATCGCGGCGGCGGTCCGCAACGGCAGGATCGCGGATCCCTACGACGGCAAGCACGTGAACGCGTAAGGGATTTCGCTTGCCGGGGGAGGCGCGGTCTAGGTAGCGTAGAAAGGCTGTTGAAACGGCCCGAAACGAGGAGGAGAGCGTTGCCGCGCCTCACGCAGGACGTCGAAAAGCTGAAAGAACGGGCCCTCTTCGTCCGGCGCGACATCGTGGCCCTCCTCGCGCGGTCGCAGTCGGGGCACTCGGGCGGCCCCCTGTCCTGCGCCGACTTCGGCACGGTCCTCTTCTTCCATGAGATGGATCTGAACCCCGAGCGGCTCGACGACCCCACCCGCGATCTCTGGCACTTCTCGATCGGGCACGTCACCCCGGTCATCTACTCCCTCATGGCCGAGCGCGGCTACTTTCCGCTCGAGGACCTTCTCCTGTTCCGCAACTTCAAAGGGCACCTCCAGGGGCATCCGAGCAAGCACGACACGCGCGGAATCGAGGTCTCCTCGGGCTCGCTGGGCCAGGGGCTCTCGGTCTCGTGCGGGATGGCCCTCGGCTCGCGAATGGACGGCAACCCGCGCCGCGTCTACTGCGTCATGGGCGACGGCGAGCAGCAGGAAGGGCAGATCTGGGAGGCGGCCATGTTCGCCGCCCACTACAAGCTCGACAACCTCTGCGGGGTCATCGACTACAACCGAAAGCAGATCGATGGCGACGTGGAGGACGTGATGGGAATCGCGCCGCTCGCGGACAAGTGGCGGGCGTTCAACTGGAACGTGATCGAAGTCGACGGGCACGACGTCACCGCGGTGATCGAAGGCTTCGAGGCCGCGCGGCGCAAGAAGGGGAAGCCGTCGGTGCTCCTGGCGCACACCGTGATGGGGAAGGGCGTCTCGTTCATGGAGGACGACTACCGGTGGCACGGGAACCCTCCCAGCGGGGAACAGGCGGAGACCGCGCTCGCCGAGTTGGGGACCTCGCTCTCCGAATGGACCCGGCGGCTGGAGGGGCACACCGCGCGCGCCGTGGCCCCCTCGGCGAACGGAACGCGATGAACGCCACGACGAAGGCCGCCGCGGGAATCGCCTCCGCCGGAATCGACCTGGCCAAGCCCGAACTCAAGCGCACGCGCGAGGGATTCGGCCACGGCCTCCTCGATTTGGGCGAGAAGAACCCGAAGGTCGTCGTCCTGGTCGGGGACCTTTCCGGATCGACGAACGTCTCCTTCTTCGCCCAGAAGTATCCCGATCGATTCATCCAGGTCGGGATCGCCGAGCAGAACATGATGTGCGTCGCCGCCGGATTGGCGGCGGTCGGAAAGATCCCCTATCTCGCCACGTACGGGGCGTTCGCGGCGTGCCGAAGCGCCGATCAGATCCGCGTCACGGTGGCCTACACCGACCTCCCGGTGAAGATCGGCGGGGCCCACGGCGGCATCAGCGTCGGGCCCGACGGCGCGACCCACCAGGCGATGGAGGAGATCGCGATCATCCGCTCCATCCCGAACATGCGGATGATCGTACCGTGCGATTACTGGGAAACGCGCAAGGCGACGGTCGCCGCCGCCGACGACCCGCATCCGGTCTACATCCGTTTCGGGCGCGAACCGGTGCCCGTGGTCACGAACGCGGAGTCGCCCTTCGTCCTGGGAAAGGCGAACGTGCTTCGCGAAGGACGTGACCTCGCGATCCTCGCGTGCGGGGTCATGGTGTACGAGGCCCTCGTCGCGGCGGAGGCGCTCGCGGCGCGCGGCATCGAGACACGGGTCGTCAACCTCCATACGCTGAAGCCGCTCGACTTAGGCGAGATCGAGCGCGCGGCGCTCGAATGCGGCGCGATCGTCACGGCCGAGGAACACCAGATGCACGGCGGCCTCGGCGGCGCGGTCGCCGAGGTCGTCGTACGGTCCCACCCGGTGCCGGTAGAATTCGTCGCCGTGCAGGACCGCTTCGGCCGCTCCGGAAAGCAGGAAGAATTGATGGCAGCGTTCGGCATCAAGTCCCCCGACATCCTGCGCGCCGCCGAGCGGGTTCTCGCGAAGAAGCGCGCGGGGTGATGCCGGGCGGCGCGCACCTGCTCGGCGGGACACGCGCGCTCGTCGGTCGTATCCCGACGGCCGCGCTAGGCGTCGCGCTGCTCCTCACGCCGGCCGCCCTTTGGGCCCCAACGTCGTCGGCTGCGCCGGCCGCGACGGGGAGCGGCGACTTGGGCCAGGTCCGCGCCTCCTCGGCGCTCCGCGCCGCCAAGACCGCCGGCCCCACCTTCGCCATCGTCGCGTTCGACTCCGCCGCCTCCGCCTGGGGGGTGGCCTGCGCCTCCGCGCATCCGGCGTCCGGCGCGCGCGTCCTCTACGCCGCCGCCGGGACGGGAGCGATCGCGGCGCTCGGCGGCACGGGAGCGGGCGAGGTCCGTGCGGCCCTCCTGGTGCTCGCGGGCGGGAGCCCGCCGGAAGCGGCACTCGATTCCGCCCGCGCGCAGCCCGGGGACGCGAACACGCGGACGCTCGCGCTCGTGGCCCCGGATGGCCGGGTGGCGGCCACGACCGGAACGCGCGCCGTGGGATGGGCGGGACACCGTCTCGGGCGAGGCGCGGCGTGCGTCGGGGAAGCGCTCGAGGGGTCGGAGACGCTCGACGCCATGATCGCGGCGTTCACGGCGCGCTCCGGAGATCTCGGTTCGCGGCTCCTCGCGGCGCTGGAAGCGGGAGAGCGACCCGGGCCGGGGGGAAGCGCTCTCGAGGCGGGGAACGGCTTTGCCTCCGCGGCGCTGCTCGTCGTCCGAGCGGGCGGCGGGCCGCTCGGCGAATCGGACCGTCTCGTCGATCTCAGGATCGACGCCGCCGCGGATCCGATCGCGGCGCTGAAGGCGCTCTATCGCCGGCATTCGGAGACCTACCTCGCGGCGGCGCACGTGCGCTTCGGCGATGCGGCGAAGCGGCGCGGCGACGACACCGCGGCGACGCGCGAGTACGCGGAGGCCGAGGCGGGATTTCGCTCGGCCGTGGCGCGCGCCCCCAAGGACGCGGACGCGTTGAACGAGCTGGCGTGGTTTCTGGCCCTGCACGGGTCGGACTCCGCGGAGGCGCTCCGATTCGCGGAGGCGGCGGTCGGCGCGCGAGGCGACGACCCGAACCTCTGGGACACGCTCGCGGAGGCCGCCTACCGCGGCGGATCGCTGGACCGGGCCATCGAGGCCGCGACGCGCGCGTCCCGCCTCGACAAGGAGAACGCGCGCTACACGGAACGCCTTCGGGCGTTTCGCGCGGCGAAGGAGGCGATGATCGGCACGGAGAAGGGCGGCACGGAGAAGAGCGGAGCGGGGAAGGACCGGGACCAGGCCCGCTAGCCGGTGAAGGACCCCGCGTCGGGGCGCGGCGCGCCCAGAAGGCCCCCGAGAGACCGGACGCCGAGCGGTTCGGTGGCGTGGAAGGGTTCGCCGTAGCGCACGCCGATCATCCCGCCGTAGTGCCGCGCCCGGGCCTCGATGAAATCGAAAAAGCCCTCGCGGTTCAAGGGGGTGGGCTTGGCGCCGGCGTGGTCGCGAGCCACCTGGCTCCGATGCGCCTCGATCGCCGCCCGCTTGACCTCCCAGGTCCCCGTGACGTCCACGACGAACGAAGGCGTAAAGCCGATCCGGGACGCGAACCAGTAGCGCGCCCTCGGGCGAAACGGATCGCCCTCGGCGTCGAAGCGGCGCAGCCCGGCGAGATAGATCGCGCGATCGGTGAGGGCGGAGGCGGCGACGTGGTCCGGGTGGCGGTCGCGCTCGTAGTGGGCGACCACGACGTCCGGTCGAAGCGCGCGGAGCAGGGACGCCAAGGCGCGCACCTGGGCTGGGTCGTGCGCGTGGACACCGCCGTCCGGGAGGGCGGCGTTCCAACGTCCCGTGACGCCGAGCGCACGGGCCGCGAGCAGGGCCTCCTCGGCCCGGATCTCGGGGGTCCCGTTCGTCCCGAGTTCTCCTCGCGTCAGGTCGAGGATCCCGACCGACAGTCCCTGAGACGCGGCGGCCGCGAGCGTGCCGCCGCAGGAGATCTCCACGTCGTCGGGGTGCGCGCCGACCGCGAGGAGGTCGAGCGGCTTCTCAGGCGCCGCGGGATTCGTCGGCATGCTCGGCGATGAGCGATCGCTCCGAGAACTTGTCGAAGCGGTAGCGCGTCCGGATGGTGCGCACGGTCCCCGTCTTGACGCGCATGACCATGGAGTGGGTCTCGGCGCCGTCGCCGGTGAACCGGACGCCGTCGAGCATGTCTCCGTCGGTGACGCCCGTCGTCGCGAAGACCACCGAGTCGCCGCGCGCCAGTTCGGTCTCGGTGTAGACGCGGTTCAGATCCGCGATGCCCATCCGCTTCGCCCGCTCCCGTTCCTCGTCGCTTCGGAATTGCAGCCGTCCCTGGATCGATCCGCCGAGGCAGCGGAGCGCCGCCGCGGCCAGGACACCCTCGGGGGCGCCGCCGATTCCGACCAGGACGTCGACGCCCGTCGACTCCACGGCCGTCGCGATCGCGGCGGAGACGTCGCCGTCGGGAATGAGATGGATGCGGGATCCGGCGCGGCGCACGCGCTGGATGATCTCCTCGTGCCGGGGCCGGTCGAGGATCACGACCGTGAGCTCCGCCAGGCGGAATCCCTTCGCGGCGGCCACCGACTCGAGGTTCTCCTCGATGCTCCGCGACAGATCGATCGCGCCGACCGCCTTCGGGCCGACGGCGATCTTCTCCATGTAGGTGTCGGGGGCGTGGAGGAAATGGCCTTTCTGGGCCATCGCGATCACCGCGAGCGCGTTCGGTCGCCCGTAGGCCACCGAGTTCGTGCACTCGAGCGGATCGAGGGCGATGTCCACCTGGGGTCCGTACCCGGTGCCCACGCGCTCGCCGATGTAGAGCATCGGCGCCTCGTCGCGCTCACCTTCGCCGATCACGACCGTGCCGCGCACGTCGACCTGGTCGAAGGCGCGGCGCATGGCGTTGACGGCGGCCTGGTCCGCCGCGTTCGCGTCCCCGCGACCCATCCAGCGGGCGCAGGCGAGCGCCGCCGCCTCCGTGATGCGGACGAGGTCCAACCCGACGTGGCGATCCACCGGCTAGCGGGCCTCTTGCCCGGTCAGGGCGGTGGCGTCGATCTCTTCCCAGTCGCCCAGCGAATCGGACCACTTGAAGAGCCGGACCCTGCTGGTGGTCTCGGTCTTGGAATAGATGTACTCGACGTGGCTCTCGCCGCCGGCGCGGTTCGAGTAATGCATCTTCTTGTCGACGACGAGCGGCTTGGTCGTGCGCGCGAGCCGAAGCTTTCCCTGCGGGCTCGTCCAGACCACCGACTCGGTCACGGCGTGCGTTTCCTCGTCCTCGAGCTCGTCGAATTCGAGATTGCCGAACGTCTTGTCGAGCCGTCGGAGCACTTCTTCCCAACGCTGATCGTTCATGGGTCCCGGCCCTCGATTGACTTGTGCCTGTAGCCACTTATAGTAGCACAGGCTATGAAACCGACCAAGACGGAGGAGCCTGGGACGGGGTTTCGGGGGCGATCCGCCCTGGTCATCGGCGGCTCGCGAGGGCTGGGGCGCGCGGTCGCGCTGGCGCTTGCCCGAGAGGGCGCCCGCGTCCTGGCCGTCGGTCGGTCGGCCGCGCCGCTTCGGGAGCTTCGCTCGATCGCCGCCGCGCGCGAGCTCTCGATCGCCACGGCCCGCGCCGACGCGCTTCGGCCGGCGCGCGTGCGCGAGATCCTGCGCCGCGCGGGAGGACGAGGCGGCGCGCCCGACATTCTCGTGCACGCGGCGGGGGACTACTGGGAGGGGTCGTTGTCGCGCCTGACCCGCGAGCGCTGGGACACGCTCGTGGCGTCGAACGTGACGAGCGCCCTGGTCGCCCTCCGCGAGGCCCTTCCGGGGATGCGCCGCCGCCGATACGGCCGCATCCTCCTCTTCGGCGTCGCGGGCGGCGACGCGCCTCGCGCGGCGTCCGGGGCGCACGCGTACCGCGCCGTGAAGACGGCGCTCCTCACGCTGGCGCGGAGCGTCGCCCACGAAGAGGCGGCGAACGGGATCACCGTGAACGTGATCCTGCCCGGCATCATCGCGACGCCGGGCACGCCCCGGCGGTGGGTCGGCGCCGCGCGGCGCGTCCCCGCGGGCCGGCTGGGGACCCCCCACGAGGTGGCCCGCGCGGCGCTCTTTCTCCTCGCCGAGGAGTCGGGATACGTGACCGGCGCGGCGCTCCACGTCTCCGGCGGCTATCTGCTCTGACCCGAGGAGAGGACGATGCAGATGTCGCTCGAGCTCGTGCCCATCGAAACGCCCGCGGAGGCCAACCTGATCCTCGGCCACGCGCATTTCATCAAGACGGCGGAGGATCTGTACGAGACGATCGTCAATTCGGTTCCGAACGCGGCGTTCGGCATCGCGTTCTCGGAAGCGTCCGGGCCGAGGCTCGTTCGAAGCGAGGGAAACGACGAGGCCTTGACCCGCGCGGCGGAGCGGGAGGTGCTCCGGCTGGCCTGCGGCCACACGTTCCTGATCTTCGTGAAGGGCGCTTACCCCATCAACCTGCTCCGCGACGTGCGCGCGTGCGTCGAGGTGGCGACGATCCACTGCGCGACCGCGAACCGGGTGTCCGCGGTCGTGGCGCGGTCCGCCCAGGCCGGCGCCATCCTCGGGGTCATGGACGGCGAGGGGCCGTTGGGCGTGGAGGACGACGACGCGGCGAAGGCGCGGCGGGAGTTCGTTCGTTCGATTGGCTACAAGCTTCGCTGAGCGCTTCGGCCTCGCGCCCCACCCCCTTCGCTCGGGGTCTCGGGGGCGGCGTCGTTGACGCTTCAGTATCAACGTGTTAGCCTTGAGGCTGAACGTGGAACCTCTCGCCCCCGAACCCCGAGGAAACGTGCGACCTTCGACGCCTAAAGCCTGGGTGCTCCGCACCCCGGCCGCTCCCGAGTTGGCGGTCAAGCTGGCCGCCGATCTCGGCGTCTCCGAAACGTTCGCGCGCCTCCTCGCGAACCGCGGCTTCACCACCCTCGAACAGGTGCACGACTTCCTCGAGCCGTCGATGGATCGCCTCCTCGACGCGTTCACCATGCGGGACATGGACCTCGCGGTCACGCGGGTCCTCCGCGCGGTGGACGATCGCGAGCAGATCCTGGTCTACGGCGACTACGACGTGGACGGGATCACCTCGACGTCGCTCCTCACGGCAACGCTCACCGCGCTCGGGGCGAAGGTCACCTACTTCATCCCGGACCGGATTCGAGACGGATACGGGCTCTCGGAGCGCGGCGTGGAGGTGGCGCGGAAGCGCCGCGTGAAGCTGATCATCACGGCCGATTGCGGCATCACTGCCACGAACGAGGTGAAGCTCGCCAAGGCCGCCGGGATCGAGGTTCTCGTCACGGACCACCACGAGCCGCTCGGGGAACTGCCGGAGGCGGTGGCCGTCCTCAATCCCAAGCGGAAGGATTGCCCCTACCCGTTCAAGGACCTGGCCGGCGTCGGGGTGGTTTTCAAGCTGGTCCAGGGCCTCGCCGCGCGACGCCCGGAGGCGCTTCCGCCCTCGTTCGTCCTCGGTCACCTCGACCTCGTCGCCCTCGGCACGATCGCGGACGTGGTGCCGCTCCTGGGCGAGAACCGCATCTTCGCCAAGATCGGGCTGGAGCAGCTCTGCACGTCGGAGAAGCCCGGGATCGTCGCCTTGAAGGAGGTCGCTGGCCTGAAGACGCGCCGTGTCGAGAGCGGGCACGTGGCCTACATCCTGGCCCCGCGAATCAATGCGGCGGGACGGCTCGGAAACGCGGAGAGCGGGGTCCGTCTCCTCCTTTCGAACGAGCCGAGCGGGGCGGCGATTATCGCGGAGAGCCTCGAAGAGGACAACACGAACCGGAAGAAGATCGACGAATCGACGCTCGAGGACGCGCTGGCGCAGCTCCGGCGCTACGGGGCCGAGCTCCCGCCCGCCATCGTGCTCTGGTCGGATCGCTGGCATCCCGGCGTGCTCGGCATCGTGGCGTCGCGCCTGATCGAACGCTTTCACCGGCCGACCATCCTGATCGCGTGCGACGGGGACGAAGGGAAGGGGTCGGGGCGGAGCGTCCCGGGATTCGACGTCCACCAGGCGCTCCAGGAGTGCAGCGATCTCCTGATCGGTTTCGGCGGCCATTCCTACGCCGCCGGCCTCACCATCCTCACCGAGAACCTCGATGCGTTTCGGGACCGCTTGTGTGGGGCGGTCCAGGCGCGGATACGCCCCGACGATTACATCCCCAAGCTCGCCATCGACGGACCGATCCTGCTCGACGACTTGAACGAAGACCTGGTCCAGTTCTTAGACCGCCTCTCGCCCTTCGGCATCGGCAACGCCGAGCCGCTCTTCATCGCGGACGACGTTCGTCTCGCCTCGCCTCCCATGGTCGTGAGCCGGAATCACCTCAAGATGAGCATCCGGCAGAACGGGCGCGAGATGGATTGCATCGGCTTCGGGATGGGGCACATGGCGGCCCCGCTCTCCACCGAGGCCGGTCGGATTTCCGTGGCGTTCGTGCCCACGATCAACGTCTGGCAGAATCGCGCGCGGCTCCAGCTCAAGCTGCGCGACATCCAGGTGCGCTGACCGTGGATTCGGTCCCGACCGAAGATCTGGGACCGCTCCTCGGCGCGCTCGCCAAGACCGGCCGTCCCTACAACGAGGCGGCGATCCGCGAGGCCTACGACTTCGCGGCGCGCGCCCACGGCGTGCAGAAGCGACGGTCGGGCGAGCCCTTCGTCACGCACGCGGTCGCAGTCGCGGCCATCTTGGTCGAACTCTTGGGCGGCGTGGACGAGACCCTGGTCCAGGCGGCCCTCCTCCACGACGTGGCGGAGGACACGGACCGGGACCTCGCGGCGATCGAGCGGCGCTTCGGCAAGGAAGTGGCGGCGCTCGTCGACGGCGTGACCAAGATCAGCGGCCTCCACTTCGACCGGCCCGAGCAGGAACAGGCCGAGAACTTCCGCAAGATGCTCCTCTCCATGGCGCGGGACCTCCGCGTCATCCTCGTCAAGCTCGCCGATCGGCTCCACAACATGCGGACCCTCACGGCGCTCGACCCGGACCGCGCGCGCGCGATCGCGCGCGAGACGCGCGAGATCTACGGGCCGCTGGCCCACCGGCTCGGCATCGGCCGGATCAAGTGGGAGCTCGACGACCTCTGCCTGAAGCACCTCGACCCGGAGGCGTACGACGACCTGCGCCAGCGGGTGTCGTTGAAGCGGGAGGAGCGGGAGCGGCTGGTGCAGTCCGTGATGGGCCCCGTGAAGGGCCGCCTGGCGGAGCTCGGGCTCGAGGCCGACGTCATCGGGCGCCCGAAGCACCTCGATTCGATCTACCGGAAGATGCGCGCCCAGGGTCGCCCGTTCGAGGAGATCTTCGACCTTCTCGGCGTTCGGGTGATGACCCGCGACAAGGCGGACTGCTACCGCGTTCTCGGAGTCGTGCACGACCTCTTCACCCCGGTGCACGAGCGCTTCAAGGACTACATCGCGACCCCGAAGAGCAACATGTACCAGTCGCTCCACACGACCGTCGTGGCGCCCGGCGGGTTGCTCGTCGAGTTCCAGATCCGGACCCTCGAGATGCACCAGATCGCGGAGCTGGGCGTCGCCGCGCACTATCGGTACAAGGAGGGCGGACGCGGAACCGACGCGGAGCTCGAGGCGAAGCTCGCCCCGGTGCTTCGAAACGTGGATCTCCAGTCGGCCTCGGGCGACCCCGACGAGTTCATGGAGTATCTGAAGACCGCGCTCTACCAGGACGAGGTGTTCATCTTCACACCTCGCGGCGACCTCCGCCGCCTGCCGCGCGGCGCCACGCCCCTCGACTTCGCGTTCCTCGTGCACACCGAGGTGGGGAATCGATGCGTGGGCGCGAAGGTGAACGGGAGGATCGTGCCGCTTCGGACGGAGCTACGGAGCGGGGACACGGTCCAGATCATCACGGCCCCGCAGGCGCGGCCGAACCGGGACTGGCTCAAGATCGTGCGCACGCACGCCGCCCGGTCGAAGATCCGGCACTGGCTCAAGGTGGCGGAGCACTCGGACAGCGTGGCGCTCGGCAAGGAGATGCTCGAGCGCGAGGTGCGCCGAAGGCGCCTGGCGCCGCCCCCGGACGTGCCGCTCGAGTCCCTGGCGCAGGCGTTCGGGCACCCCGACGTGAACGGGCTCTACGCCGCCTTGGGCCAGGGGAATCTCTCCGTGCAGCAGGTGATCACGAAGTGGATTCCCGACGAGGCGGGCCCGGTCCAGAAGATCAAGGAGGCGTCCCTCGAGACGATCCGCGCGCTCACGCGCCGGCCGAGTCGCGGCGTTCGCATCCAGGGCGTGGAGAATCTCATGGTCACGTACGCGCAGTGCTGCCAGCCGGTGCCGGGCGACGCCGTGGTCGGCATCGTGACGCGCGGGCGCGGCGTGACGGTGCATCGGAACGACTGTCCGAACACCTTCGAGGGGCGCGTCGCGGCGGAGCGTCGCGTCCCGGTCGATTGGAGCGCGGCGCCGGACGACTCCTTCACCGTGAAGCTCTCGATCTACGGGCAGGACCGGCGAAGCCTGCTCGCGGACATCGCGAAGGCGATCTCCACGACGAACACGAACATCCGAACCGCCGGCATCAAGGCCAACGACCGAAACGCGCGCGGCGCGTTCGTCGTGGAGGTTCGGGACCTGAATCACCTGCGCGAGGTCATGCGCGCCGTCGAGAAGGTCGACGGCGTCGACGCCGTGGAGCGGGAGCAGGTCTTCGGCAAGCCGCGCGGCGGCGAGACGGGGCTCGCGTCGTGAAGGCGCTCCTCCAGCGGGTTTCCCGCGCGTCCGTTCGGGTGGACGGGGAGGAGATCGCGCGGATCGGCCCCGGGCTCCTGATCCTGGTCGGCGTGGCGCTCGGCGATCCGGCCGGCGCGGCGGAGCGGCTGGCGTTACGCTGCGCGGAGTTTCGAGTCTTCCCGGACCGCGAGGGGAAGATGAACCGCTCGCTGATCGAGACCGAGGGCGAGGCCCTGGTCGTGTCGCAGTTCACGCTGGTGGCGGACGTCTCGCGCGGGCGTCGCCCCGGGTTCGATCCGGCGGCGAAGCCGGCCGAAGCCGCGGCCGCCTGCGAGACGTTCTGTGCGACGCTCGAGCGCCTCGGCGTTCGCGTCGGTCGCGGGAGATTCGGCGCCTCGATGGAGGTCGAGCTGGTGAACCAGGGGCCGGCCACGTTCCTCCTCGAAAGCGCCGAGGCGGCGTAGCGGCGTGCGCGAGAACCTCCTCAATCCGCTCGGTCCACGGCTCATCCTGGCGTCACGCTCTCCCCGGCGGGCCGAGCTCCTCACGATGGTGGGCGCCCATTTCGCGACGCTGCCGGTGGACGTGGACGAACGCCCCCTTCCCGACGAGCACCCGGAGACGCACGTGGTTCGGCTGGCCACGGCCAAGGCGTACGCGGCGCAGGCGAAGGTCCAGTCGGGCGAGATCGAGGGAGCGGCGGGCGACGTGATCGTCGGCGCCGACACCGTCGTCGTGGTGGATCGCGTGATTCTGGGAAAGCCCGCCGACGCCGCCGAGGCGGCGCGGATGCTGGCGGTCCTCTCGGGAAGGGTACACGAGGTCTGGACCGGGCTCTTCCTGCTCGAGGCGTTCGACGGGTCCGCGATCGGGGAAGCGGTGCGCAGCATCGTCAAGTTCGCGCCTCTGGACGCGGAGGCGATCCGCCGCTACGTGGAGACGGGGGAGCCGCTCGACAAGGCCGGCGCGTACGCGGTGCAAGGGCGCGGCGCGCTCTTCGTCGAGGCGATCGAGGGCTCCTACACGAACGTGGTCGGGTTGCCCCTCAGCTACTTGAAGCACTTCCTCCAGATCCTGCCGGACCTGCCCCTCCTGGATCGGCTGCGAGCCGGCGGATCGCGGGAGAGCAAATAGGCGCCCGACCCCGCATCTCTCTACGGAGAAATAACTTCCGCCCAGGAGGGTTTGCCTGTCACTCCGGGGAGGCGTCGGCCCCCGCGCGACGGTTGACAGACCCCTTTAAGTGCTGGTAGCCTTTGACGTTTGGTCGTTCCAACTTCGCAATCGGAGGTCGAATCGATGGGCACGTATTCGGTACGCGCCTCGGAGATCCAGCAGGACTGGTTCATCGTGGATGCCGAGGGGCAAATCCTGGGCCGCCTCGCGAGTGAGATCGCGAGCGTCCTCAAGGGAAAGCGCAAAGCCATGTACACGCCGCACCTGGACGTCGGGGATCACGTGATCGTGGTCAACGCCGAGAAGGTCGTCGTCACCGGGCGAAAGCGCGACAACAAGTTCTATTTCCGCCATTCGCTCTATCCGGGCGGCGACACGCAGACGCGCTTCCGGGACTTGCAGGCGGCGAAGCCGGACGAGATCATCCGTCTCGCGGTCAAGGGGATGATGCCCAAGAACCGCCTCGGCCGCGCCATGCTGAAGAAGCTCAAGATCTATGCAGGAGTGGAGCATCCGCACGTCGCCCAGAAGCCGCGGCCGTTTCCGCTCCCGGCGTACCTGACGGGAGGTAAGTGATCGTGGCGAACCTGTACCTGGCGACGGGGCGTCGGAAGACGTCCGTCGCGCGCGTGCGCCTCATCCCGGGAACCGGGAAGCGCACGGTGAACGGCGTGGAACTGGACCGCTACTTCGCGCGGATCACGCTGAGCCGGATGGCGATCGAGCCTTTGAACGTGGTCAACGCGGCGGACAAATTCGACGTGGAAGCGGCGGTGCACGGCGGCGGGCTCGCCGGGCAGGCCGGCGCGGTGTCGCTGGGCGTCGCGCGCGCGCTCCAGATCGCGGACGCGTCGCTGCGCGGGCTCCTCGGCAAGGAGGGATTCCTGACGCGGGATTCCCGGATGAAGGAACGCAAGAAGTACGGACAGGCGGGCGCCCGCAAGCGCTTCCAGTTCTCGAAGCGGTAAATCGTGTTTCCCGCGGCCCCCGAGGGGCCGCCACTACGCACGTCCCGGGCCGCGGGCGGGTCTCCCGAAAGGGCGTCCGGCGGATCGAAGGGGCCGAGGCTCAAGACCGGAGGATTTCGCATTGGCTGACATCGGAATGAAGGAATTGCTCGAAGCGGGCGTCCACTTCGGGCACCAGACCCGCCGCTGGAATCCCAAGATGAAGAAGTTCATCTTCATCGAGCGGAACGGCATCTACATCATCGACCTCCAAAAGACACTGAAGGCGCTCCAAGAGGCGCGCGCCCTCCTGGAAGGGGTGGCACGGCGAAGCGGCATCGTTCTGTTCGTCGGGACGAAACGCCAGGCGAAAGACGCCATCCAAGAGGAAGCGGAGCGCTGCGGCATGCCGTACGTGAACGAGCGGTGGCTGGGAGGCATGCTCACCAATTTCAAGACGATCAAGTCGAACATCCGGCGTTTCAAGGAGATCGACAAGATGGACGCCGAGGGGATCTTGGAGAAGCTCTCGAAGAAGGAGCAGGCGCAGATCAACAAGGAGCGCGTCCGCCTCGTCAAGATCTTCACGGGGATCAAGGAGATGAGCCAGCTTCCCGCCGCCGTGTTCGTCATCGACACGAAGAAGGAGCGGATCGCCGTGGCCGAGGCCAACCGCCTCGGGATCCCCGTGGTCGGTGTCGTGGACACGAACTGCGATCCGGAGGTCATCGACTACCCGCTTCCCGGGAACGACGACGCCATCCGCGCGATCCGGCTCTTCAGCCGCTTCGTGTCGGAGACGTTGCTGAGCGCGCGACAGGAGGCCCGCGAGGGTGCGGATCAGGCGGCGGAAGCCGCCGTGGTTCCGGCGCCGTCGGTGGCCGGGGTCGCCGCCAGCGCCTGAGCACGCTCGTTCTTCCGGAATTTCTAGAACCCAGACGACGATAGGAAGGAGCATCGAATGACGATCACCGCCACGCTCGTCAAAGACCTGCGCGAGCGGACCGGCGCGGGCATGATGGAGTGCAAGAAGGCGCTGGCCGAAGCGAACGGAGAAATCGAGAAGGCGATCGAAGTCCTGCGCAAGCAGGGGATGGCGCGCGCCTCCTCGAAGGCCGGTCGCGAGGCCCGCCAGGGCATGGTGCACGCGTACATCCACCCGGGCGACATGCTCGGGGTCCTGATCGAAGTGAATTGCGAGACGGATTTCGTCGCGCGGACGGACGATTTTCGGGATCTGGTGAGGTCCCTGGCGATGCAGGTCGCGGCCACGAACGCGCAGGCGGTCGACCGCGCCGGCGTCGATCCCACGCTGATCGAGCGCGAGCGCGCGATTCTGCTCGAGCAGGCGAAGACGTCGGGCAAGCCCGAGGCCATCCTCCAGAAGATCGTCGACGGGAAGATCGACAAGTTCTACGAGGAGATCTGCCTCCTCGAGCAGCCGACGATCCGCGACCCGGACCGGAAGGTGAAGGACCTCCTCGACGCGGCGATCGCCAAGCTGGGCGAGAACATCGTCGTCCGTCGTTTCGTCCGATTCCGAATCGGAGACGCCTGACGTCCATGGAGCCATCGCCCCGGCGCGTCCTGCTCAAGCTGAGCGGGGAAATCCTCGCGGGTGACGCGAAGGTCGGCATCGACCCGGGATCGCTCGAGCGGGTCGCCGACGAGATCGTCGCCGGCGCCGCCGCGGGCACGCAGGTCGGCGTCGTGATCGGTGGCGGGAACATCATCCGCGGCACCACCGCCGCGGGCGAGGCGCTCGACCGCGTCACCGCCGACAACATGGGGATGCTGGGGACCGTCATCAACGCGCTCGCCCTCCAGGGCGCCCTGGAGCATCGGGGGCTCACGACGCGCGTCCTCTCGGCGATCGAGATGCGCGTGCTGGCCGAGCCGTACATCCGCCGGCGCGCGGTGCGCCACCTGGAAAAAGGCCGCGTGGTGATCCTCGCGGCGGGCACGGGCCATCCCTACTTCACCACCGACACCGCCGCCGTGCTCCGCGCCATCGAGATCGGCGCGGACGTGCTTCTGAAGGCCACGAAGGTCGACGGCGTCTTCACGGACGACCCGAACCTGAATCCCGCCGCGACGCGCTACGACTCGCTCTCCTACTTCGAGGCCATCGACAGGCGCCTGAACGTCATGGACATGACCGCCTTTACCATGGGCATGGACAATCGGCTGCCGCTCGTCGTCTTCAACGTGACCGTGCCCGGAAACCTGGTGCGCGCCCTGCGCGGGGAAACCGTGGGCACGCGTGTCGCCGTGGAGGTCTAGCATGGACGCATCCTTCGTCAAGAACGCGGAAGAGCGGATGAAGAAGGCCGTCGAAACCATTCGGCACGAGGTGGCGTCCGTTCGCACCAATCGGGCCACGACGTCGCTCCTGGACGGCATCAAGGTCGAGTACTACGGGAACCCGACGCCGCTGAGCCAGGTCGCGAACGTCAGCGCGCCCGAGTCGCGCCTCCTCGTCATCCAGCCGTGGGAGCGCTCGACGATCACCGAGATCGTCAAGGCGATCCAGCGCTCCGATCTGGGGCTGAACCCCGTCGACGACGGCACGGTCGTCCGGCTGTCCCTGCCGACGCTCACGGAGGAGCGGCGCAAGGACCTGGTGAAGGTCCTCGGGAAGATGATCGAAGACGGCCGCGTTCGGATTCGCACCATCCGGCGGGAGTCGAACGACGAACTGAAAAAACTGGAACGCGAACACAAAATCTCGGAAGATGACTCCAAGAAAACGCATGCGGAGATCCAAAAGGTCCACGACAAGTACATCGCTCTCTTGGACGACCTGTTCCACAAGAAGCAGGCCGAAGTCATGGAGGTCTGAGACCCTGGAACCGCGACGCGTCGCGGTCCGATCCGCGCCATACGGCGCGCCACGCGCGACGGCCGCTGTCGGGCCGACGCGCCGCCCGTCCGCGGGCCCGATCTCGTCGGCCTCCGGGTGATATCCATGCGTCCCTCGCCGACCACGCCGACCCTCGAGCAGGTTCTTCGGCGCCCGATTCCCGAGCACATCGCGATCATCATGGACGGGAACGGCCGCTGGGCCCAGCGGCGCGGCCTCCCGCGCCTCATGGGGCACCGCGCCGGCCGCCGCGCCGTGCGCGAGGTCGTGGAGGGCTCCGTCGCGCTCGGGCTCAAGGTCCTCACGCTCTACACGTTCTCCCTCGAGAACTGGGAGCGGACCCCGCGCGAGGTGACGGGCCTGATGCGCATCTTGGAGCAGGTCCTCCGCGAGGAGCGGGAGGAGCTGAAGAAGAACAACGTCCAGCTCCGCACCATCGGGCACGTCGAGCGCCTCCCCGAGCGGAGCCGGGACATCCTCGACGAGACGCGGCGCTACCTGGAGCCGAACGACGGTCTCACCCTGGTCCTGGCGCTCTCCTACGGCGGAAGGGCGGAGATCGTGGACGCCGCGCGAAAGCTGGTCGCCGCCGATCGGAAGAAGCGAATCCCGCTCGGGCGGATCGACGACGATCTGTTCCGCCTGCAGCTCGACACCAACGGGCTTCCCGACCCCGATCTCCTGATCCGCACCAGCGGCGAGCTCCGCGTGTCGAACTTCCTGCTGTGGCAGCTCGCGTACGCGGAATTTTGGGTCACCGACACGCTCTGGCCGGACTTTCGCCGGAAGCACCTCTATCAGGCGGTCCATGACTTCCAAAACCGAAGCCGGCGTTTCGGCCGCGCGAACTGACCGCCCGGCGACGCGCGACGCGTCGCTTCCGATGCGGATCGGCACCGCGGTCGTCGCGCTCCCGCTGCTCTATCTGCTGGCGCGGGCCGGAGGCATCGCCTGGCTTCTCTTCACCGTGGCGGTCCTGGGGCTCTCCCTGGGAGAGTTCTATCGGATGATGGAGTCGAAGGGGCTCACGCCGCACTGGAAGTCGGGGACGTTCGCGGTGCTCCTCCTTCCGGTCGGCGGCTACCTGCGGCTTCGAACGGGCCGCGTGGAGGAGTGGCACCTCGGCGGCTTCCTCACCGTCCTCGTGGGGGCGGTGCTGCTCGCGGAGCTGCGCCGCGGGGCGGGGAAGCAGGCGGTCGCCAACACGGCGTCGACCCTGCTCGGCGTGCTCTACATCGGCTGGCTCGGCACGCACATCGGCCTCCTTCGAGAGTTGCCGGGCCCGTGGCACGAGCCCTACGCGCTCGGCGCGGCGTACGCGCTCCTGCCGTTCTTTCTCGCCTGGGCCTGCGACACCGCGGCGTACGGGATCGGAATCGCGTTCGGCCGGCACAAGCTGATGCCGGACGTCAGTCCGCAGAAGTCGGTCGAAGGCGCCGTGGCGGGATTGGCGGCGGCGATCGGGGCCGCGTGGCTCGCCCGCGCGTGGTTCGCGCCCTTTCTCTCGGCGACGGACGCGTGGGCGCTCGGGGCCCTCGCCGGAATCTTCGGGCAGCTGGGGGACCTCGTGGAGTCGCTCTTGAAGCGGGACTCGGAGACGAAGGACGCCTCGCGGCTCATCCCCGGGCACGGCGGCGTGCTCGATCGCTTCGACAGCGTCCTGTTCGTGGCGCCGGTCGTCTACTACTACCTTCTCTTCCAGGTGGTCGGGAAGTGATCCGCGTCGCGCTCCTGGGCGCCACGGGGTCGATCGGCGCAGCGGCGCAGGCGATCGCGCGCGAATTCCCGAACCGCCTCCGCATCGTCTCGCTCGCCGCGCGGAGCAACGTGGACGCGGTGCTCGCGGCCGCGGCCGAGTTCGGCGTCCCGCGCGTGGCGCTGGTCGACCCGGCGGCGGCGGCACGCGCGCGGCGCGGATTCTCAGGGCAGGTGCTCGACGGGGAGTCGTCGCTGACCCACCTCGCCGAAGACGGCGAGGCCGACGTTGTCGTGAACGCGCTGGTAGGAAGCGTCGGACTTCGGCCGACCGTGGCGGCGCTCCGGCGTGGAAAGCGGGTCGCGCTCGCGAACAAGGAGTCGGTCGTCCTCGCGGGCGAGCTTTTAGCCGCGATCGCCGCGGAGAACGGAGGGTCGATCGTCCCGGTCGACTCCGAGCACGGCGGCCTGCATCAGCTCCTCGACGGGCACCCGCGAGACGGCGTTCGCCGGGTCACCATCACCGCCTCGGGCGGCCCGTTCCTTCGCCGCGA